>Ga0209671_1004917_pt1 | contig 13378 bp, 9 predicted proteins | sample WorMetHERISLAND2_2_FD_187401 | JGI IMG/M metagenome (GOLD analysis project Ga0209671, IMG submission 187401) | Marine gutless worms symbiont microbial communities from Max Planck institute for Marine Microbiology, Germany - Olavius geniculatus... | ecosystem: Host-associated > Annelida >... | reverse complement strand
GTGTATAAGAGACAGGTATATCAAATTCTAGAATGGATACAATGCACTTACCGGGCTTGGCATTTGGTCGGGATCAAGCTTGCGAGGAGGCAGCTGAGACATGGGTCCCGCCAACGGAGTACCAGCTGCAGCAGGGGCGGATGTGGGTGCATGTCCTGGCTGCATCACACGTGGAGGAAGTTGCGATGAGCCGTAGTTATAAGCAGTTGACATCCCGCCGGCATTCATTTGTGAATGTGGCGATGGCGGCGGCGGCGGCTGCGCTGAAAACTGACTTGAACCACCGGACATCACGGCACTCGCAGGTGGACCCTGGCTAGCAAAACCAGATGGCGGGTGAGATTCCGGCAACGGCGCAAAACCCATGTTCATCATTGTCTGTGGCCCGGGATTGACTGGCGGTAGATTCTGTGGCGGGGCACCCGGCTGATTCATCGCTGGCGGTAGCTGACCTGATGTAAAAGAACCCGAGACTGATGGTGGTTGTGGCGGTAAACTATGTGGCGGGGCGCCGAGCTGATTCAATGATGCTGGCGGCTGATCTGGTCTAGAAAGACCCGACACCAGTGCCGGTGGTAAGTTCTGTGGTGGAACGCCTGGCTGAGTTATCCCTGCCGGCAGCTGATATGCTCCTGGTGGACCTGGCATCGGCTGTGTCAGCTGAGCACCAAAATACTGCATCTGTGCAACACAGTAACAACCTTTACGTGAGTAAGTAAATTTATACAGCCATATGATCCAACAGCAATAATATAGGATATAGATATTGCATTTACGAGTTTGTTCATGGAAAATGAACGATTGCGGATTAAAAAATTGAAAAAAATTGACTATTTTCAATGTTTTGTTTGAAAGACTTGCATCAAGAACTACAATGTTCTGAGGAAAAGTTGTTCTGTGAAAGAGTTATCAGTTAAGGTCTCGCCAACAGTGTTGTCCATGTCAGACACATATGTAAGTGCAAGTAAATTAAATTAATTAAATTAAAGTAAATTTTCGCAGCACACAATGATGGCAAGAAGCCCATCAAAGCTAAATACAGTGAAATATGACGATAAGATACGTTTTATTGAGAGAGAAATTAGGCAACTTTATATACTGCACAATGTGGGCAAGAAAACTGCAGAATACGAAAGTTGGCTGGGGCACTACAACAGCCTATAAAAAAGTTCTCAGCTGGTGATGAAAAAAAACATAGAACAAGCTAATTGAAGCAATAGATAACATGACATGACAAAAAATTTGAGCTAATGCTCACGAGACACACAAAAGCCTACAGCAGTTCCTGTTCGCAAACTGTCAGTCTACCTCCAGCCATTTTGTCCCAGTTCAATCTTGGAGTGCGCGCTGCAGCAGAAGATCGCAAAAATCAATAAAAACCCCTTATTTTGGAAGTTCAGGGTCTTTCAAAGTCATCGATGTTGATACAACTGAAAAGCTCGTCACTAGTGCTTGTTGTGATAGGCAGCATACCCATGCCTATCTGCAAACGTTTCCACGAAAGACTGGCCAACAACAGTAAAATAATGACTTTTGCAGGGGTATCGCTCTTTGATGCCCTCCTGTGCAGGTTTCCTTGAACCTAGAAAATCGAGACCTGGACCATCAAAATCTACGTTCAATGCTAAAAATTTCATATGCAGCTTCTTCATCATTTCAATGCTTACACTACTTATTTACATCCAGCACTGTATCTACAGCAGATTAAGAAGTTGATAACTGACACTCAAACATGACCAAATTAATGAGTGTTCTGTCAGACACCATGAAATTGTGTTAAACCACCATCTGCAGTGTACTATAAGTGTGTTTAACACTAAGTAAGTAAGTAAGTAAGTAAGTAAGTAAATTTAATTTATAAAGCGTACAATGTCAGCAAGAAACTCACTGAATCTGAGGCGCTGAGGTAAGGAGTGAGGCGGGCCACTAGACATGGCTAGATGTTGAAAAATAGAATGTTTTGAGTTTACAACGGAAGGAAGCTATTGAACAGCTATTGCGGATGTCAAAAGGAAGAGAATTCCAAATAGTAGGGGCAGCTACAGAAAAACTTATCCCACCCTAGACCATGGCTTAACATACATTGGCAAATACGAAACACGTTAAGACTTGACAAGAGCTGGAGTGGACGTACTTGCTGAGGCATGACTGGTGCGCTGCTGCTGGGAGGACCTTGTGGAGGAACAGGTCCAGCAGGTCTGTGAGAGGAAGCCGGCGGTGTTGGACCCCAGGCCGGAGACACATTGGGTGGTCCTGTAGCTTTTACCGACTGACTCAACGGCAGTGGTGGCTGACTGCTGGTGTTTGAAGGAGCGGCACCACCATGAAACTACATGTACGTGCATCACATCAACTACTCTGCAGCAGCTATCAACACCCACATATAAACACATCTTTCGACTTAGAAAAACATGTTGGTCCAGTACCAACATATATCAAGCGGCCTTTCAACTAAATCTGTACAAACCCTAATTCTGAACTTTTCAACCAAACATTCCAAAAATTAGCACACTGGTTACTCCTATCCTGAGGAAAGTTGACTAATTTTTTCACACCTTTTTGTTATGCACGAGAGCTAGCATAGCTAGAGCTATAGCGTGTATTAGCTAAGATAATTCTGTCTGTCCGTTTATCCATCCGTCCGTCCTGGTGTCACATCCGAGAACCATTCCAAACCCAGGTGAGATAGAGACTTCGGGTCTTCACCATATGGTAGCATAGTGTCTCTAGTATTTCGTGACAAAATTTCATGCCACTGGGTGAAAGGGGTACCCACAAATGAGAGGGCGAAAGAGTGGCACCCCTCCTAAAAAAGCGTTATTCTACCGCTATTGGCTTGTCTAGCATGAATGGTTGCAGATAGGCACAGACATGCTGCTTATCATAACAAGCACTGGCGACGAGCTTCTTAGAAATGTCAACATCGATGATCTTGAATGACCTTGAACTCCCAAAATAGGGGTTTTTAGTGATTTTGTGCGATTTTTAGCTGCAGAAGAGTGAATCGCGACGAAGTGGACGGAGACAGACCAAGATTACTTGCGAACAGGAACTGCCATAAGCTCTCGCGTGTCTCATGAGCATCAGCTCAGACTTCTTGTTTTTTTTGAGTTGGCACCCTGGACTGAGAGAACATGTGGACCAACAGATATTGTCAGGCCAGACCTGTACTGCAGAATATCTGAATGACCTCAGTCCTCAGTCCACATAGTTCAAAATGCTCCCATTAAGACTGAATAAAGACATAAGTAGTTTCTTAACAGCACGTCAGCACATAAAGGCCATTTTATGTCATAAAAATAACACGCAGTAACCAATTACATATTGTAAACAAAACCAGTGTGTAAAACCAATGCTATCTACCAACGATAAAGCGTAACTGGCATCAGCTATGAATCAAAAAAAGTTAGTCACTAGAACTGTTATATTACATACTGTGTTTCAAAATTACATACGCATCAAGCCACGAGCAACAATTACCCTCACCGAAGAATCCAGAACTAAGTAAGTAAATCTGAGCATCAGTCAGGCAACAACAGAAGTCACTGCTAACCTGCCAGGGACTGTTGGCATCCGTCAGACTCATAGCTCCAACCTGACCTTCCAGCTGAAAACAATTAGAAATAATGGTACATATAGTAACACAGCAACAAGCACATGCATGATGATTTAACAAGCAGCTTCCAGCTAATGCAGACCACTCCATGATCCAGCTTACACGACGTGTACATGTCATGCGACCCAAGTGTCTGTAATCCGTTACTGCTGGATTTGTTTAGTTCAACTTGAAGTTTTTGAAATATACGTAAGATTCGTGTGTATCCATTATGTTCTACCTAATCATGCAGCTGTTTTCTTTCTGCATCTGCAATATATTCTTAAGTGACAAAGTCTGGCCCAGAGACAATACCTGGCCCATTATGCGGCATGTGGCATGCAACATACATCGTATAAGACAAAAATGAGAAGAACTGTGACGACTGACTGATCGTTTGAACATCTTCTGGTAATAACAGAGATAACGTTTGGCACAGTTCAGACTTACAGAGCCTAACAAAACGGCTTTCATATCCGAAGCTCTCTCGAGCCACTAAACTGGTCCTAGAAATGACAATTAAGAATTTATAATTTAAGCTGTGTTAAACTCCGCCCTATGATGACAATGCAAAGAGGAAACAGAATGCAAATCACTCACAGATGCTGGCAGCTGGTGTGCAGAAGAACCAGGGGGCCGTGGTGGTGGCACAACACCTGCTGGTCTCAAAGCAATGTTGCCCCCAGGCACTGCGGAAATGTTGCCTCCTCCCGGGACTTTAGCAATGCCCCCAGAAGGCATCTGATGCATATGCTGGCCTACTGATGATGCTGGAATGCCTCCGGGTCCAGCAGACAGTCCGTGAACTGGCTGTGGTGGTACAGCGGGCTGTGGAGGGAAAGGAGGCAGAGTACTTGATGCCAATGGGGGAAGTCGACTAGTGGCAGGCTGAGAAGGAAGACCAGCAGACACGGGTGGACCGCTGAAACTGTGCAAACAACACACATGCACGGTATTCTGTACTTAGGTTGATGCTGCTTGAAATTTTTTTAATCAATTAACCTTCAAAACTTAACTCTAATTAATCGATTATCTCAAACAAGTTTTGTGATCAACCGGGGAGAGACCATGAAAACTCCAGAATTCAACCACTGGTTGCAGAGTTATCAGTTGAAGTTGTTACCTTACATAAACCAAGGCAAAATTGAAAAAGTGACAAAGATGCAGTCCATATATGTTTAGTCAAACTACTAGTCAGATCATGAGGGCTTGTAAAGTGCAAACTGCAAACCTAACACTAAACAAGTAGTACACAACTACAATCTTGAGAGTGCATTCCAGCATTTGACCATGGTCAGACATAAAAACATACTTCCTCATCTTTACTCAAGTCAGGCCAAATGCAGAAAAATGTTGTCATGTCCTTGTTTGTGTTATTTTAAACGCTGAAAAGTACCTGGCAGCAGGCGGAGGAAAGTTCTCTCCTTGGAACACACCATTATGCATCGGAGGCACTGGTTTCATGCCCATCACACCTCCATCTGGCACAAATCATAATACAACCACAAGTCTTTGAATGCATCACAGTTCAGTTTCACAAACAGTGTGATGTTAAGCAGTTAACTAAAAAATATGCTGGCAAGGTGCTGCCATGTTTTGTGGCTGTCCACCTCAGGGTTGTGACACCCAGGGAGATACCCAAAAACCCTATGCTTTCAGGATTTATCACCAGATGAATTGTGTCTAGTGCTGTATTCTGCAACAGCTGCAGAATGACATACAAGTGTAGTGAGCAAAAAATATTTTAAAAAGAAAACATGAAACAAAGATATAGTGCAAATATGCCTACGTTTAGGCTTCCATTGATCCTTTTTTCAGTTTTCCCTGACTTTTCCTCATCCACTTTAAAATCCCCTGACTTTTCCAGGTTTTTGCCAGGTAAGCACTGGTCACCCTAAAATAACCCGATAAATCCCAAAAAACCACTGAGCTGGGCATTTTTAAAAACCCATTAGAGTGGGGTTTTTAATTGTTTTTTTGCAACTCTGGTACACCTGAGCTGTGCAACCCTGAACCGTAATCTTTAGAGTGTAGAATGGAATGTTCGCACCTATTCTATCTTTTCCACAACTTTGTATTCAAGTTATGAACCCATACGGGACATAGAGACAGACAGACAGACAAACGGACACTACCTATAATGTGGCCTATTACAATGATCGCAAGCTACGGACACTGTCTGAAATTACCAGATGTTGGTGCAAAGCCAGCTGACGATGGTGGCTGGCCAATCTGCTGAAACAAAGCAGGAGGTCGCTGGCTGGGAGCAACAAACTGCGAAGCAGCTGAAGAATAAGGCTGATTAGGTGGAGGAGGTGGATAGCCTTGCTGTGGCTGTCCATTCATCATCTGCATCCCAGAGTTCACCTGCATCCAAATGACCTGCAGAGTAATACAGCATGCGATAAATAAACAAAATACTACAGTACAGTTGGTAAAATACTCACACCTCATCTATGCTGCTTAATAAGACACAATGTGTAATGATGAACAGCAATTTGAGATGTTAATGGTAGTAGCTTATGGATATGAGGTGACCATGGTGGCTAATTGGGGCGGTAATATGTCTGCTGAGTGCTCGGTGAGTCCAAATGTTTACTGGTGATGCTGGTGCAGATAACGGATCAGCACAGCGTGCTGTGGAATTATTAGCTCATGCTAATCAGATTCCACTTTCAATACTGCAAAGAACTTCTGGTCATGAGTCTCACACACTATCTTCTCACACCTCTATCTTCACAACAAAGTGAGTGCAGCAACCGACTTAACCCATTTTATAGTCTGCAAAAACATGCACATCGATAGCTATGAAAAGACGATATACGTTTCCTTTACATCATCCTTCTTGTTCGTTTTTGGAACACATGCCAACTTAAGTATGTTGAAGGCTTTGGCACAGTATGCTAGACAGATGACGCTAGACTGGTGCAGAAATAAAGTACAAACAAGTTCTTCTGTGTGTTAAAAAGAGCTATAACATCCTATGCATAATTTGCACACATACTCCGTTGACAGCTAACATATTCAGCAATAACAATTTTCAGTCAGTAAACTGTACTATACAAAAAAAGATTCCTTCTGCAGACCATCACAAAATATACATATGTTCAAACTACGGTACTTAGGAATAGTATGTCCAATGGCAAGTGGTACCTTTGTCCCATGAATTCTACAGAGCGCTTGACCACCATGCTCACAAGTCTCGTTGTATATTGCAGGAGAAGAGAGTAGGCTAATTTTCATCGTTTTGGTAGGGTTACGTTTGCTTGATTTAGTATCAGGCTAATAAGTGACCCGCATTTAATAACTGTATTATATCAACTGGCATTTTAACTTAGCGTGACAAATGTGCAATGCAAATACTGTACGTTTGTTGTTGCGATGGACAGCTCTAATATAGTGGCTCTGTCTGCTCAGGTATAGGCCTAAATATCCGCGAACTATTCACGGCAGTGGCAATATTGTCCTTGATCGTGCGATATAATGCAAGACTTTCTTAATTAGGCCTACCTGAACAGACATCTTGGTTGTTGCCGCAGCGGCAACCGTTTTGTGAGTAGGCCTATTTGAGCTTAATTTTTTTTAGCTGTCTCTGCTGTAACGGTAGCCCACCAGGTGAAATATCGCAGTAGGCCTTCTTAATGACCTAGGCTACTTTCCCAGAGTTGACCTTGCATTCATGTGTGATGTGCCAACTTACGCTCGTGAGTTAACGTTTTAAAAGTTGAGTTGAAGACGTCAATATGTGATTACTTTGCCGACTGCGTGACCGCGCCGTTTGTGATGTGCCGATGTCGATTCCATGAGGAGCCACCGAGCCAGAGACACTTCTCTATTTTAATTATCACCTAGTTCTGCACCGGGACATCGTTCATAATTTTTCTTTACGCACTCAGCACTGCCGGCATGTCCACAACCACTACTGGTCCGAAGTCTTCAACTTGTTGAAGTTTGACCATACGCCGAAGAAGAAAACTCAAAAATGCAAGCCTAAGCTTACGCGAAATTGATTATTTGATTTTATTTGAATTTTGCGGAGTGCGAAATGCGGATAAAAACTAAGATGTAATTTGCGGAACGTTCCTCAGGTGAAATTCCGCAATATACACTTTTTCAAATTTCTGCATTCCGCAATCCGCATTCCGCAAAGTACACCTTCCCCTCACGGGTTCCACGCAGGATCGTCTGTAACACAACATAAACAAAACCACATACATATGTACCTGACAATAGACTAAGACGAAAATATCGCAATATACAGAAATGACTAACTGTCAACTAACTTCACGGTAACATATTTCTGTAACTTTATAGCAAAAAACGCACACTCTTTCAACAAATCCACGTACCCGGTATCCCGGATGTACGCATGCGCATCGTTGCCACGTACTAGTTACGCTGATTCACTGCCCCCTGAATTGCACTTTTTTACAGGCCGTCAGCATAGCGGCATGTTATGCAGATGCCTTGTTTTAGCGATGGTAAAAGGTAAAGGTCTGTCTGTGCGGTCGTCACTCTGCTGCGCCATCAAAACGCTGCAATCTAGGATCACTGTTTGCTGCCAGAAAGACTAGTTTCAGGATCTGTAAATATATTGCGGAAATTAACTGGCATAAGAGCAATCTCCTTCATTTGCCGTCTACATTGAACTGTATTTCTGTATACCTAAAAGATAAAAGTTATAAAACGCTTACCTGAAACTTTTGTAAGAATTCATTTAAATGTTTCTTGTTTGCTATATGTACTAACAGTGCATCAAGCTATATAGCGTGCTATTTATATATGAAGCCTTGTCATAATAAACACCGAGTCCTAGATAGGCCTATAGCCAGGACCAAGGAAACTTGTACTAATAGAAGCAAGAGGCTTCTATTCAAAGGTTTATTGTAAGCATTCACTTAATGATAATAATAAGAAGAATAATCACCATCATCATCATCATCATACTCACACTTTCTTAACGAATTTTATGCATCAATGACACAAAAGCAACAGCATCAGAAACTTATATTACTGTCTCATCAACAGAAAGTTTTCACAATCACGAATCATCAGAAAAAAACTGCCCAGTACAAATACAGTTGAAAAATGAAAAAAAATAACACGATCAGGAAATGGCGATATCTTTCAGCACATTTTGGCTTCTCACATGATCCATCAAAACAAACATGCACACAAAATTGTAACACAGTAAACCTACCTCACATACAGCTGCATAAGTTTCTGTCATAGCAAGTTGATCTTGAATACCGGGAACAACTAACGAATGATTATATATAATAATACCTAATAACAAAGAAGCAACTGCACAAAGCAGACAGACAACAAATCAGCCTTTCAATATAATAGTCAATCACTGTTGTATAAATGTAAAATTCACATTGATCAATTAACGATTCTGTTATATATAGTGACCCAATAAAAATAAAGCTCCCAAATTCTGGTCATAAAAGCATCAAAATTCTTTCATCGATGTACTCTGCAGCAAATTTGCAATTAAGTGATAATTAAAGGCATCACCACACTTAAACCTGTCACTACGAGGGCCATCCCAAAAGTTTCCGGCCTCAACATATTAGACAACAATATTTTCCTCAATCTATACATCAGTGAAATGCACATCTTTTACTGACTCATATAAGTCTGCTGTGGACAGACGTCATTGTAATTTATGACGTCATAAAGCATTAAATAGACACGATTTTTAGCGACAGCGAAAGAGGCTTGAGTCATTCCTCATCGTGGATAGCAGACACCACCATGATCGAATTTCAGATTTCAAAATAGATAATAGTCATTGGGGGTCAGGTCATTATTGTACGCATAGTGGTCTTAGTGTACTAAGTCCTAGTCATGAACAGGCAGCAGGGTAACTGTCGACTTAGGACTGGAGTGTAGTGCCGAAATTAGGGAACTAGGGCGTGGGGCTCGCTTTCAGCTCCCTGCCCATCAGGTGCCCATGTAACTAGTTACAAATCTTGATTGGCCTTTCATCAACACAACAGATACAATTATCAGATACACTTTCGATAAAAAGCGAAATGATATTATTTGCGGCTAGCACAGGTAAGGCTATTGTATACTCACAGACACGAATAAAAAATTCATAAACGTATTTGTCAGGGCTTTCATGAAGTCAGATGCCACGCATCCCCATGTTGGTAAGTCCAGCTACAGACTGAAAAAGTTTCACGCAACTACCAGCCTGATTCAAATGCTGCTTGCGTTAATGATCCAAATCGTTTCAGCTTATATATGTTCTATGACATCATAAATTACAATGACGTCACTTTCACAAGCTGCTGATAAAAATAGGCAAGGGAGGTCAGCTTTACTGATGTGTAGACAAAAAAAGTTTTTGTCTAACATACTGAGACTCAAAAATCTGACTGCCCCTCATATTTGCATGAAACCGTAGTTCACTCAAATGCTTTAATTTGAGGCTAACACAAATTTCAGCTATTCACATATTCACATATGCAAATAAAAAATCCATATGCATATTTGTCAGGGTTTTCACAATATTAGATACCACGGGGCCCCACTTTTAAAAATCTAGCTACAGACTAGAAAATTGTCGAGCAACAGCTAGCCTGATTTTATGCTGTTTGCGTTAGCGCTCCAAATCATTTCGGTTTAATGCTTTTACGTCATAAATTACAATAACATCATACCCGCAACAGACTCATTACAGTTTGTAAAAGATGTACGTTTCACTGACGTATAGATTGTGGAAAATATTACTGTATAATATGTCGAGGCAGGAAACTTTTGGGATGATCCTCGTACGCTGCCACAAAAATCTATTCAGCTTCAGAATAGCTGAATTATAAGGTCAGTGACCTTTCACATACAGTTAATAATTGATGAAGTCGACTGTATGAAAAGTCTCAGAAACTTACTTTTTTATGCACCACCTGTGAGGCCCCTCAATTAACTAACAACCACTCTAACCAGATCAACACAGTTTAACACATGATAAGCTCCGATTATTTCTCACAATCTGCAAGTAGTCACGGAAAATGTGCACCGACACATGGAACCAAAAAAACAATTTCAACAAATGACCAAAGTTCGTTACAAAAGCACAACTTCCTTTATCATTACAGACTTCAAGTCACACAATTGTTCAGTCCTAGATTTTTATTATTTGTAAATAACTTAAAGAAGTAAAATAGCTACCAATATGTTGTGTACTCCACTCTACATCCAAAATGCACAAATAAAAATCAGGAATAACGTGCAACATTTTGTTTTCGTCAAACCAGAGATACTCCAGGTAAAGCCTGCGCTTGTCATCAACCTCAGCACTGGCTGTAAATGGCTCTCTATGACTGGCAACCAAGCGTTCCCTGTCGCCGCAGCAAGAATTTGGAACTTGGAACAGTCTGCCATCAGAAGTGACGTCCGCAAACTCCTTGAAAAACATTTGCGACTAAACTTAAGACATATTTGTTCTGCTCCTGATTTCCACGATTGACTGTAAATTGACTGGAGTGCCACAGGCATATTTTTCACTTTGAATTTAATTGTATTGCATTGAACGGTATTGTATTCGTCAAATTAATACTCTACAGGTGTAAATTTATTATGTACAGTATATCTAAACTAGAACGCAGTCAGAGACCGCAGACCTCCGCCAACGCCATGTTGTTCGCCAGGTGGCATCACCATGTTCGGTTTGGTAGCGGTTTCCCTTATGCCCCATTTAACGCAATGTTAACGAAAATTTCAAAGTGATCCAGAATCCAGGATTCCTTCCGGATCACTCCCAAAATTGAAGCACTTGTAGTTTTTGCCATTCCCGACATTCCCAGAAAATTTCAGAAAGATCCGTCCATAACTTTTTCAGTTATCTTGCTAACAGACAGACAGACAGACAAACTTTGGCAAAAACATAACCTCCTTTGCGGAGGTAAAAATATGTGTAGCAAGAAATTGCACACAATGCTGAAATCACACACGCACAGACACAATGTTCACAAATTGACGCACGATTCAAGCTGACGAAGTTTTTGCCGCAACCGTGCGCAGAATGTCAGCTGCAATTTCTGCAGCTCTCGAGTGAGTTGACGGCGAGTTCAGTATTCTATGGATGACCTCAAGCCCACCTTCGCTGACCAGCAGCGAGCAGTAACGATCTCCTGTAGCACGCAACAGTAATGCGAGTAACAGTCTCAAACTTTCCTAAGAATTTTCACAAGTCTTTATTCGTATCTTCCCAGCTTAAGTCACTTTAGAAATCCTAAGAATATTTCCTATCCAAATTCTTGACAACGTTCTTTGCATCGCAAAGTCTAGGTCCACTAGTCAGATGTGCTTATGTGGACCATGTGACTCAAGGGCCCACAGTTTTCAAGTTGTATACATTAATTTTCTAACCTCGTGCTACAACAATAAATCAGCATCATTCGAAAAAGTATTTATAAGTTAATTTTCACACTAACCGTTAAGGTTACAGACATGCTGCCATGCCCACAAGGCCCAGAGCTGCACGGCTGTGTTGGCATTAGCACTGAGCAGTGGAAAGAATGGTCCAAATGATCTACAGGCAACAAAACCAATATTACTACAACAACAACTACTACTACTAGCAGTAACATTACATGGCCCAGAGTGGAATGGCCATTGGCCATGTATGAGTAGCACTGTGAAGTGGAAATATGACCTGAATTACCTACAGCCGAGATACAATAATTAACCAACTGTGACACACTGCCAACAATGCCATTGCCAAAGACTAATGCTGCTGTTGTGTGGCCACTACTACTATTAGTACTACTATCTCCTACCACACTCAATCTAGACGCAAAGTTTCAACTTCAGACCTGGGGCCAAATGTTCAAAATTTCTTAGGAAGATCTTTGGAAGACTTCTTTTCCAAAGAAAGTATGCGGATTTTCGAAACTTCATTGGAAAATGTCTTTGGAAGAATGTGAGAAGATCTTCCAAAGAAGATTTTGAGAAAGGGTGCACAATTTTCGAAACTTCTTTAGAAACTTCTTAGGAAGAATTGGGGCAAATATGTAAGAAAGCACTAATCTTGTCCTACACGGAGAAAGCTGTGTACTAAAATGAAATTTGCAAAAAAACAAGGAATTGCTGACACTTAGCTTGGATGTCATATGTGACGTCATAGGTTATTTGCGTAACACTGCGGTAAAATCAACAATGAGTAAGTAAAGGAAATCAACGTTTGGTCAACTTAAAAAATGAAGCGGTGTGTAAAATGCATTTCCAGTGGATGTGCAAGAAGTTTTCCTAAAAAGTTTTGATTATGTCACATGGTTGGTACAAGGGCATATGACTGGTTGAACTAGTTTAGAAAAGTAAGAAAAGAAGAAGTTCTTTGGAAACGCAAAGAAAGCCGTCGCAAATTCAGAAAAGAAAACTTCTTTGGAATTCCTAAATCATCTGACATAGAAAGATCTTTGGAAAATATCTTAGGAAAGTTTAGAAAATTTGGCCCCTGTTCTAGATCCTGAGATATTGTTTACGTCGATCACCCAGTCAGCCACCCACCAAGTTTGCTCAATATGAATGCACCACACAGCCTCGTCCCAGCTGAGAAATCTCTGTTCTATTTAAAGGTCCATGGCCACGGTCAAACTCACTCGCGCAATTTCTGTAGATTTAAATTAGACATTTAACTTCGCATATATAATATGTCGATTTAAGCTTTATAAATATATGAAATTAATGCGTGAATTCAAACGAAATGCGGCATTACGTTACGTTATGCGAAATATTCTAATCTGTTAGTGCCCGCAGTGACGTCATAAC
>Ga0209671_1004915_pt1 | contig 13380 bp, 4 predicted proteins | sample WorMetHERISLAND2_2_FD_187401 | JGI IMG/M metagenome (GOLD analysis project Ga0209671, IMG submission 187401) | Marine gutless worms symbiont microbial communities from Max Planck institute for Marine Microbiology, Germany - Olavius geniculatus... | ecosystem: Host-associated > Annelida >... | reverse complement strand
GAGGTTCCAATATCTCGTAGTAATTGGAATGGACGCGCCGGGCACTGACCCGTAATGCACCTATAGGCCAGCTCAAGACGGTCATGAGCGACAGGATTGTGGGGGACTGGGGCAGTATCGGGGGCCTGACTTTCGGACTAAATTTGGGAGACAGATACGGTGAATATAGGCTATGATACAAATAGTGGCGTGGGGTATGCGCAGTGAAAATTGGGGGAGCGAAGTGAGTAACATCGTGATGATAACATTAAATTATAGGCTTCTGACTTTTTCAGACGGTGACTCATACTGGACAAAATGCACTCCATGACTCCACCTCTTACTTGCTTATAAGATTTTAAAACTAACTATTTTTTCAAACTTTGCAAATTTTATTGACTAGTATGCAGTCGCGTATCAGAAGTATATGATGATAAGTAGGCCTAAGCTTATATGGCGTAGCATAAGTAACCTTCAAAGTTTTTATTGTAAAATGTTTGTTTAAATTTAGGGGCAAATGTTGCGTATAGATGAAAGCGACGACCACCCCCGTTCCAGTAGCGATGGTCTCTCTTTGGGTCTATGCATGGACTACTGGATAATGTGCTAGAATAAAGGTCTCCTTGGGGTCTATGGTGTTACCGGCTGCTGTATGGTTGTAGAGTCTACTGTTAGAAGAATGATGGATGATAATGCTTGCTGAAATGATGCTATCCTCAGTTTACGCGGTAAGTGGCGTCACGGTGTGGCGGGCAACAAGCGATTGGCTTTCGACGCAGACGGGACTACAGAAATAATGTTAATATCTCTCTTAAGCTATGCCATTTCGATATTTAGCGCACTGGTGGGACACTTGCGGAGATAATAGCACTGATATAGCAGACTGTTGGCTGTGAGAATGGAAAGTAGACCTATCGAGTGCATTTTCTTTTTCTATCATGTGCTTTTCTGGCCCATCAGTAATTCGCGCGTCTTTCTTCCATAAATGTTATGCATCATGGGATAGCTTCCTATCCCATTTTGATCCATATTGAGTTAATATTGATCCAGTTCGCAGTATTAGAGATGTGTGTGTGTGTGTGTGTGTGTGTACTCGTATATCCCGTTCACGATGAATGAAACATGAAGCAGAGATGAAGCAAAAGTATTCAAAATACAAGAGCACGACGTATGCTCTAAGTTTGCTTCATGCTTGCTTCATCGTGTGAACGGAGTATTATACTGCTGACGGTTAGTCGTGTACAACGTCGCCCCCCGTTTATCACACGAGTACTCAGTTTGCTACAGAAAACCGCTTATAGCAAGATGATCTATTGTCTAACAGCGGTTCAAGCCGCTATGAATATGTATAAGTCTTTATCGCTCGGTCTGCATGTCTGTGCTTGCAGGGAAGCGTGACTGAAATAAAAGCACAAAGCCAAACTTCACCGGTTGGATTTGTCGTGCAACAAGCTGCGCAACGTCAAGACGTTGCGGATTTGTTGTAAGCTTTCGATTTGATGTGTTCTTCTTGTACAAAAAAATTAAGGTGACAGGTAAAGGTCTGGTACTTGCCATGACGCTGCTTACATGAGTCAGACTCGCGTCCAGAGGAGCTTGCTATCCCGAAAGTGGCAGCTGATTGGCACGAATTAATGGCACAACTTGTTGTAGATTTGTACAACAAATTCAAATTGCAGTAGTGGAGGTCGGGCATCAAAACTGATCCACGCTTCTGTCAACAGTGTTCGTCATGTAATCCGTCATCATCAGCAGCAGCAGCAGTCACTCAAGACAACTCTCATTCTTTCTCTCATCTGTCAGCTAAAGTTTTTTTCTCCTAGCCCCACTCCTTCCCTCTCCAGCTGTCCATATTGTCTATAAGCTACAGCCTGAGTCTATATCTTAAGACTCCATGCTTTAGCCTACATATTGCTAAACACTTAGACAAATGTTGTTTGTTTATGCTAACTTTCAGTTTTGTTTCTTGATGTCTCCGCTTTTGAGGTGATTGAACAAGACAGACTATGTTCCCGAAGACTTTGCCGGTTAACCAGCAAGGTAGGCTCATCACCTAAAAGAGTATTTCAGGCAAAAATACCAGGCAGTCTGGCCAGGAAGAACACAGCTACCCCTACGTGTAAATTTCACAATGAGCCCAATAATAACGAGGAATTTGGAGTGGGTGATGGTGCAAGACTGGTGAGGTAATTGTACTGCTGCTGCTGCTGCTGCTGCTGTTAAGTCGTATCAGCAGTTCCACTGCAGACTTCTTCACTCCATCCATCAATCACTGTCAACCCTTCCCTCGTTCAGTGCTGTCATGGGACCTTCAAATTTATGAACTGCAGTTCACTGCACTGGAGTGACTGGAGTACACTGGCGCAATGCATCACGGTATACCAGCTGTCGTACGGGATACACTGCTGTAAAGTAAGTAAGCAAATGAGTAAGTTACCGTAAGTTGTAGGCTGTTGTTTCCACAGATAGTAGTAGGCCTAGGCCCCTACATTACATGTAGGGCCTACCTCGACACTGTTATTAAAATTACGCCGCACGCCAAGTTCGTCGTCGTCTGTGACACATGTAATGTGGCTGAACGGTAGGTCTTACCGGAAAACTTATTAAACGATTAATTAGCTTGGTGTCACATTCTTCGCATACAAAATTTCAGCGATCCAGTGCAAGGAAAACATTTTCAAATTACAGGTTAAACAGAGGTGGGTAGGGAATATGTACGTTTTTCAACCGATAAGTCGCCGTATCTTGGAAACGGTAAGAAATAGGGCCAAGGTTGCTATTGATGACTAATAGGAAGTCGCATAAGCCCTACTAGATAACACGGTCAAAAATTGTTGACCTTAGATGACTGTAAAGAGTCACTATGCACTCTGTTATGCCAATCGTGTAGTATTGTTGCTAAACGATACGTCGTAAGAGGTCGGCGATGGTACCGTTGGATAAAGCAAAGTCGAGTTGATGTCAATAGTAACCATGTCTCTATCTGCAGCGGTTTGATCACAACTATGAATGCAAAGTTGCTGCCGGCAGCCATCACTTACGTGCGCCGAATTACTGTATACGCGTCTTATTCTTGATTGTAGCGTTCGATGTAGCAGAGTCACCGTAGAGTATAAAACTGTACTCGTTCTCGGAAATCGCTGTTTTTTCGCGACCGAAAGTCGGACGCTGGCCTTCGGATATAGAAGGTATTGACCGTACTGTCGGCCCACCCTGGCGACAGGTGAGCTTTATGTTGTTATTTGTTAGCATTTTGTAAAAAAAATAAAGTACGTGTTGGCAATAAAACAGCATTCTGTTTAGCTTTTTATCGCAATAGGTAGACGAGTTTTTGAATCAGAATCATAAATAGGCTTAAATTCTTTATTTTCTACACGACGTATATAGGCCCATATAATAGCCGTTGCAGTCATATTGTGGGCACAACGTACAGAAAGACGATGTCTCAACCACAACAGCGACAAATGACGTCATTTTTATCCATACAAAACGTGAATAAATCGGCAATCTTTCTTGCTTTCAGCGCCCCATAATGTGCACTGCGCACCTATTGTTTACTGCCAATACTACAACGTTATAATACAGTTTATGTGGGCGGTCCAGCATCTAAAAGTTTAGGGTTCTGCGTAGCAATAAAACAATTTAGCAATTATTATTTCCGTACTCATCCCTTTCCCCATTTTTTACTTACTGCAGTCATTTCTTTTTATATACAATCAGAGGCGGGATATCGCCAGAGGCCAAAACCTATCCGTCCCTTCTACCATCTCCTCCCTTCCCCTCAATCTCTTTTTTATTTTTTTCCTTTTCATTTCTTTTACTTCTCCGGATACCTCACAGAGCACCAAGTTGAAATCGTGATGGGGTTTGAAACATTATCCAGGGGTCTACCCAAAAATTTAACACGTTACGTGATTTGATGCATATTTTGGCGACACGTCTGCGGTTTTCCATTTTTTATTAGCAACATTTTGTCAGCACTGGAAACAAGAAGCCCAGCTGTCGCTGTGATAGCCGACCGACAATTCAGGGAAGTCTTGGCTTCCAAAATCTCTTCTCTGCCCTGCTACAATACTTCCTCCCAAATCCAAATCTACTCAAGTACTTTAAAACCATCAGGCCTATGCGACGCCTCATAAGAAAAATCGTAACCCCAAAACTCTAACAAATGTGCGGCGAATGGCTGCCAGTTTCCGTACGTCTGTGGTTGTTTTTTTAATGTCGCAGGAAGCCGGAAAAGTCACCAACGTTTGCAAGCGGTGACTCCGCTTAGTGAATGCGGAAGACACCAACACAGCAGCTGTAGCATTCATTGCCTGTCCCCTGCTTTGCTGCGGATAGCCGCCTGTGAGAGGAGTGTCAAGCTATCTCCGAGCTTGAGGAATTTCTGGAAGCAGTACCTTGCCATTCGCTCAACCCGCATTTTTTCTCTAGCCCAAAAGCTATGGCCGTTACGTGCGCCAAATTTTGGCCATTTGTAGGGGACATCGAGGGATGGTCAGGGGCAGAACAAAAAACACGGCCGGGCGGCTCGCTCGTGCGATGGCTCCATGCCAGTGTTAAGTGGATGTTTTGATAAGTCGCCACTCGATCAGCAAAGGCCATTAATCTAGTTGCGACGCTAATGTGGGGATTAAGCACAGCTTAATGAATGTAATGGTTGGAGTCTAGTCGGTGAGTTTTGATGCCTACTCCGCAAAATTTAGGGGCATCTGAACATTTTGCACTCATTTTTTGTAAATTGGCACTCCTTTTTGACTCCGATCTCGCTGGGTGTCTGTATAGTAATTTGTTAGTTCTGTTTGTGATGACAGATATTTTTTGTTCCTTCTGTATCATGCACATATACAAGGGCGACCATTAATCTGCTATGACAGCCCGGCGACACACGACAAATAAAAACTCAGGAACAACTCGCTTCGTCTGGTTAAAATTAGGCTACTGCCAAGGCTCAACGAAATCTTAAGACCGTTGGCTGTTTTACTGCCAGAGTTGAAATGGTGTTAATAGCCATGCCTTTACTTCACTTTACCTCCCCTATATTCCACTCCTCCTGTAATATCTCCTTCCTTTCTGCTAACAGCATTTCTGCTCTTCTTCCCTGTCAATATTCCTTAATTCAGAATCCACCTACACTGTAGGCGCTCGATCTGAGAGTGCAACACTGTGAGCTCTCCTGGTGGGTCTGAGAGTAATTCGACCACCATGCGCGTTATCGTGCATTCTGAGCCTGAGGTAAAAATAACACGTTTCGTAGGTAAGTAGTAATAAAATTTGCCCGTTCAAAGACAATGAAAATCTCCCACGCAAGCGAACGTTGGGCCTGTTGTTGAGGCTGCCCTATTTATACACCTACTCTTCCTACGCAATTTCCTGTTGTCTGCATGCGACTAAAGTGGACGCCATAGTCTTGCTGAGTGGATTGAGTCGCCTACGAATTTAACGAAATAATAAATAAGTAAGCTTCAAGTATAAGCCTGGATTTGCTATTTCGCTGAAGCGTAAAATCGCACGTGATATGGCGGGCATATTTTATGTTCACGATCAATAAATGAATCAAAATGCAGCGGACTAAAATACGGCATTATATAGCTATAAAATTAAACCAGCAGTAACTAGAAAGTAGGCGTAAAATACGAGATAACGTAATATAGAGTTGTTAAGCACGCCAATAAAGGACTGTTTCGGTGGAAAATCAAACAAGTTCACATACAAAACGGCGCTCGTTGAAAGGCGGCATTGCCGGAAGTGCTAAAAGGGCCGCAGCGACGTGCGTCGATAGTTGTTTACCATCGATTAGCACGGGCATGAAGTTGCGCCTGATGGAAACTAGCCTTTAGTGTGACGTGGGCAGTCTGTGTGGATGAACTACGATCCGCTAAAGCCGCAAATCTGCGTATATTGAGCGGACTATAAGTATATGCCGTCATTTCTCTCCGTCGATAAGGCTACAAACAGGGCCGTCGCTGAAGGTGAATGGCGAAGTTGGAGGCAACTGGCAACCTTTACATGAATATCAGATGAGCAAAGCTGTCAGACTGGCGATATCAAAATCTACAGGTAAAGGGGTCACTCGAGGAGTGGGATACGGGTAGTGCATGGTGTCTCTCTACACCAGAGAAGGGGTCACTGTAGTTTTCTCTCCAAAATTTTCGATTTTTTTGTGTGATATGGGGATGTGTTTGGGTGCGTTTTGGCACCATTTTGAGAATTAGCTGAGAGTTTGACAATTCGTCTGTGGTCTACTGAGGGCATATGCGCCCACAGTGCGCTCTCCTATGGTTACGCCAGTAAAAAATAGCTGCGCAACTTCTGTTGGGCTTCACCTGTCGCCCTCCATTTTCAAATCAAAATTATACATTTGCTACTATTTTAACGCTAACCCTTAGCTTTTGTCCTGTGGTTTGATTACAATAAATTATCGTTATGCATTCCTCGTAGCGTAACGAAGGGGATATGCTATAGAATTCCTTTGATGTTATGATTTGCTCGGCGCTGTTCAATTTAATGGTGTGTAGCGTACTTCTACTGAAATGATAGCACGGTAACGGATCAATATTTGCAGGTTCTGTTCACCGCTACCATGAATCAGTGTGAATTGCTGCTGCGATAGAATGCAGATACTAGCCGTGCGACAGAGCCTAGAACTGAAATCGATATCTTTCAACACAACGCCGCGCCGGCCGAGGTCCATACGAGAGCGTGTCTCAATCAGGTCCGCCCGCAAGCACCTGTTCAGGCCTGAATGAACACAGAGAAGGAGATGCTGCTTCTGTGCAGTTTCTCAGCGTGTCTATACTTTCATCGACTTTTTTGATTTTCAGCATAAAACGCTAAACAGCGGCGAAAATATTAACATGTCAAAAAATAATAAAGTTGTAGGATTTCAAGTAAGGCTAAATTTTTAGCGTAGGCCTACTCTTTCTATGTAGAAAGAAAGTTATTGAAAGCTCTAGTGAAAAAAAACGTTTAAGTACACGTAATGTTAGACCAGGACCAGCCTGCGTTGCTATAAAATAAGCCTAAGTAAATTTATGGAGCGTAGGCCTACAATGTCCACAAGGGTCGTAGCAAATCTGAGGCTGGAAAGGACTCGTGATAAAAAGACGGTGCTTTAGGCTGCAAAATTGATTTGAAAAACTCGTACGCTAAGTCTTTTCGGTTCTCACATTATACTAAGAAACCTCAAAAGTCCACATTTTAAGTTTTCAGCATTTTTAATAGTTGTGCAATTAAAATTGCTGACGATATGTAATTTCATATTTTAATGGTGATTTGTGAGTTCTGCTGTAATTTTTAGAAAATGTATAAGACGTGCTTCTTGGCTAGTAATTTTTTTATCCAGTCTCCTTTGCACACTAAAACCAAAAAAAAATTTTTTAAAAAGTTTAACTAAAAACTTTAATAGAACTTAAAATTTCAAAAATCCTAGTGTTTCCACACCGGAGGAAGGTACCGGTATCAAAAGATTAGCGCTATATCTCGTGAAATCACTGCCATGGATAGGCCTAGGCCTACTACCAGCCGTTGACAGGCGAGGCGAAGTGAGACGTTGAGCAAGTAAACCTTGCATGGCAGAAATCTTGACTGATCGACTGACAGACGAAAGGAATGACGTCATTCTACCAAGTTTACCATTTGTATATAGCTGTTCAGTTTAACCAGACGTAAAAAACAACATCTATTTCATAGTCTTTTGTGTGGTCTGGGCTTTGAAAAGATGTATGCCATCGGCTAAGTCTATACATGTTGGAAATTAACCACCCGCGATAGTCAATCTGAAAAAGTCTACCATCCGTCGTCAGTTAATTGGAGTTTAAGGAAGCTTCGACTAAAATTTATAAACACATCCAAACTTTGAAAAATGCTATAAGAACGTCTACCATCTGTACGACTGGATGTCCACCGTAAATAACCAAGTTTTGAGAAGGCTTTGGAAAAGTTTACCATCTGTAGCCAGAGTCATGCAACATGTCGAAGAAAAATTAATTAATGTTGCAAGCACTGCAGGCAGGAGCTAGCCCAACCACATTCTGAAAAAATGGTATATCACTTCCATACCATCTCATAACCTTGCCCCTCTTTCTTCCGCTCTGTTTTTTTCTCCTCTTTTTCTATCTTTATTCTCTTTCCCTTTTCCCCTTTTTTCAAAGCTGGTGGGGTTGTGAAGCGCTGTAAGCTGTAGTACGGCCGGAGTTCTGGTGACAAACGCATTTCGCATTCAGCGTGTCGTGACTTCGTTCGAACTGCAAAGTCTGCAAAGAACTGTAACACGCATATTCCTTACTGTAGTACTGTTCTAATAGCTGTAGTGATATCTGTGTTTTCCAGGCGTTCTGTGGTTAATCCAAGGCCCCAGCAAGCCGTAGGTTATCACTGCTAGGTAGCCCTGAATTCCCGGCAGTGCGCTAGACTAGTCAAGGCGCTAAAGCGTGGGAGAGAGACAGCAGCTCCAGATTACATTAGACATTGCGTTTATTCGACGTGTTGGGGGAGAGAGTAAAAGAGTAAAAGGGGCGGGGATTGGGGTGAAGGAAGAGGGTCGAGGGACGTGTGGGCCCAACAGACGGCTGTCGGTCCGATACGGCGCGTCACGCCGTCACACGAGCGTTCAATCAATAGAGAATTTGATCACGTCACGTTGTCACGTGCGCGGTGATGGGTCACGGAACGATAACGAAAATGTGACCTTTTCGTTAACGGTAACTGACTAGAAATAACGCGTTCAACTGCAACAATGCAACGCAGATACCAACTTTTCGAAATTGATAATTTTACATTATTTTTCCACAACAATAGCAACAAATCTAGAATTTTGTTTACGAATACTCGTAAAGAGAATTTTTTGTAATGAAAGCGCATATAACGTGAGGCACAATATACGATAACGCAACAAGTATAGCCTACGCTTGGAATGGCTTACCAAGTAGCATGTATCTACCTAACGGGGCCTGAAAAAAACTAATAAAGAACAAAAAAAACAAAGTTTAAAGCGATAAGGCAAACGGTAAGCTCGAAAAATTGGCTGTACTGCAAAAAGTATGTCGACATTGTAGAACATTTGTGGACTAAACACGTTTTCATTTTTAAGTGCAAGAGTGAAGAAAAGTCTGTAGGCCTAAGCCCATAGAAACTCATTTGTGTGGGTGCTTTGAACAAGAAATTTAAGTTAATGCTTACGAGACGCGCAACAGGCTATAGCAGATCCTGTTCGCAAACTGTCAGTCTATCTCCAGCCATTTCATCGCAGTTCATTCTTGGCGTGTGCGCTGCAGCGAAGATCGCAAAAATCAATAAAACCCTTTTTGGAAGTTCAGCGTTTTTTAAAGTCATCGATGTTGATACGACTAAAAAGCTCGTCACTAATGTTTGTTGTGATAGGCAGCACGCCCATGTCTATATGCAACCGTTTTCACGAAAGACTGGCCAACAACGCTATAATAACGACTTTTACAAGGGTGCCGCTCTTTGATGCTTTCGTGCGCAGGTTTCCTTGAGCATAGAAAGTGGAGAATTAAACCGTCGAAATCTACATTTAATGCTGAAAATTTCATAAGCAGCTTTTCCATGTCTATTTCAATTGATTTCGACGCAATTCGCTCTTGAAATGTGTCTCGCAGCCCGAAAACGCCAAAAAATCCAGTAAAAACTCCTATTATGGCGTTCAAAGTCATCCAAGGTCATTGAATTCAGTGGCAATAAAAAGCCAGTGTACGACTTCCTATTAGTTATTAATAGTAACCTAAGCCCTCTCTCTCACCGTTATTGAGATACAGCGACTTGGCTAAAAATCGCAAATTTTTCCTACCCCTTCTTATTTAGCGTTCTCGTTCGAGGTGACCCCCTACGAATTTATGGATAAGCTTTACGCTTCCCAAACTAGAGTTTTCCAGATAGCCGACAATGAAAATTTGGCAATCCTAGTTTGCACCATTTTTGACCTATATACCGTGTAACAGACAGAGAGACAGACAGACGGACAGAATTGCGATAGCTAAGACGCGCTAAAGCAGTAGCTGCTTTTGCGCGTAAAAAGTGACACTTTGTTGTCCCGGTCCTCGAACAGTTGCGGCTATGGCTGACAAACTGGTTTAAAGAACCTTCCAAAACTCTTTAAAAACCCGAAAATCCAAATTTTAGCTTTTAGTTTTTTTATTTAATGTGAAATTTAATACAGGTAAGTTTACTTGACAGACTGGGATAATTGCGCTACGTTTTGTGTCTAATTACTATTAATGTACAGTTGTACACTGTTATAATTTATAAAAAAAATGATGTCACAATAACATGGAAAATGGTGTACAGGATGTTCTTCCTGGGCCAAAATTTTGTGTCTTCTGTGTACATTAAAAAGATAAACCCAAAAACTGTTTTAAAACACTGTAAAAAGTAAACCACTTAAGAAACTAAAAAAATTCTAGTCCTCACAGGAAAAAATCGGTTGCTGTAGCCAATGTGTTCGATGTAGTGAAGAACTTCGTATTCCAATTAGTCAATCTCAAGTGGAATACTAATAATAGCTGTCACGGAACAAAAATGTCATTACAGAGGACTCAGTCTGCTGGTCTGCATGGAACAATATGACTTGTGACTTGCCGCGAGATTTTTGTGTAAAACACGCACAGACACAGAGACACACCGACAGACGGCTAGATCGAGGGACAGACAGGGATGAATAAAAACCACAAAACCCAAATTTTTTATTTTTTTTGATTTTTAAAAGCTTTTAAGCACGCATGAAAAGTAGTTGTTCTAAAAACCAATTTTTTGAGTAAACCCGATAAGCGGGCAATGTACAAAACACGACAAAACAGAGCAGGATAGGGCGGGACGCGATTCGCGTTGACTGTACTGTCGTTTATACAATAACGTCGGTTGACAAGCGCATAAAAGCACCAAACGCTGGTTGAGCTAATTTAGCAGCGGCACAGGAAGAACGGAGTTGAATGGGCGGAACATTGGACAAAATTGCGGACCTCTAGTCGACACGACGGACACACACAAACAATCACACCCTCACAGACACACGCACGCAGACACACAAACGCATTTCTCACTGTGATGTCTTTATCTTTCTGCTTTTCGTTACTTTCGATTGGGCTATTAGTTTGCTACTAAACGTACAAAATTGCAGTTTGCAAGCAACGTACGCACGTTGACAGACATCGATTAGGCCTAACATCGACAACAGCAAAAATCATTAAAAGGTGATATCACTCAGCATCGCAACCGCGACTTACCGTCAGCGTGTTGCTGAATAATGTCAGCTCGACAGTCGACACAGTTTAAGCGCGCTATGTGTTACTTGCGTACCATAAGAAATAGCGGTGTTTAGGTGGTTAGCGTGACATCTAGCGAGTGAGGTTCGAACTAACGACGTCATGTGACATTTCACGGCAAGCAAGCGAAATATCACGAACTTATAGGATGTCTACATGTTCAACAAAACATCGCATGCAACAAAAACAGGGCGCAGATACGTACAGTGTAACTCAGGTTTGGCAGCGCTATCACGCCATCGCACTGGTGGCGTCTCGTGCGATGGCGCTGCCAAACCCGAGTTGATTAACAGCTCCCCACGTTGTTTTTGTCACACGCGAGTTTCTGTCGCACATATAGGCACCATCTTAGTGTGAAGTTGTGAACGTCGCCTCAATTGCACCAAGATAACTCACGCCGTTTCCGAGCAGAATATTTATAGCAATTACGCCTCCACATTTTTAGCACGCACCGCAAAATGCAAGCAGGGCAAAGCGCCGTATTACCGTCGTATGTTGCCTGTCTGTCTGTCTGTCCGTCTGCCCGTCCATCCGTCCGTAACACTGAGGTATCGTGAGTTCGTGACTACATAGGTCGGGTTACTTGGAAAGTAATTTCACGAATCATTATTTTGCTTGGGATCTATCGCTTTCAGTTCTGGGAAACATTCTCACATTTTGGAGTAAAGCCGTCGTGCCCACGGTATAATTTGGTTAGTTATTTATCACCGACGTATCGTGTGACGTCACTTGGAAGCACGGCTGTAAACAGAAATATGCACATCGCGCGGTCCGTTTGCTACGACAGTAACGGGATGAAGACGTTTTTGCTCTAAGATTACGGAATGATGTAGGGACGACCAACGCCTTTTCGAAGCGGTTCCGCGGGGGTGCACAGTTAGCTGAGTTAGGTCAGGTTACCAGCAGTCTGGTAGCAGGACCTATACGCAGTAATCGTCGTTTCTTCCCTAGCAATAACCGATACCATTGCCAGTACTCATTGTATCTGAAAAGGGATGGCTAGGCTGAGTGTACGCTGGTGGCTTGATTAACTATCGAGGAACACTGTAGGCCTATACACAGTGTTTTATAAAAAGGATCTCTTTTAGTTTGTTTCATAATTCACTCAAATGATGATTAATTTATACAAAATTTTCACCAGTTGTAGCTGAAAAAAAATTCTAATTCAAAATATTCAAACAAAATATGGCAGTTGATTAAATATTAAATAAATAGTTGAGACTAGCAAGCTTGTACCCGTAACATATTGTGACGTCAGTGTTACGTCACGACTAGCAAAGAATATTTAATCAACTGTCATAATTTGTTAAAATATTTTGAATCAGCATTGATGAAAAATTTCATGTAAATTGATCATTATTTAAGTGAATTATAAAATAAAGAATTATGAAACACTGTGTACATGCAAGGATCACTCATCCTAATACTAATTAGGTCTCAGCGTAAAGCAACCGGAATTTTCAAGCGGTCAAGTCTCATAGCTGGTTGGACAGTTTGATTGACAGATGTTGGCAGGTAACGGTAGCTTGTCGAACATGCAACGCGTGTTAACAGAATAATTCACAGCGCTGCAATGTTACTTATTTATAATCATCCGTTAGTCAGCTGTCACGTGACGCCTGTCGGCGGGAAACACGTGCTATGCCAATCAGTCCGTGATTTAGTCGGACCATTTCGCCCTACGAGGAGGGGTGAGGGGTTAAGACCGCCGCCAGGGGGTACCGTCTCCCCCTATCTGGCCGAGTTAACTGCGCATGACGGCTGGCGCGCGTGTTCAACTAATTTCCGGTTTTCACGCCAATTTGACGCCGCGAGTCAGTGAGTATCGGTCGACTCGACTTGATCACGAAATTGGTCGTTTGCACAGCACTAATTGAGCTATAAACCGCCCGATTGCTAAATATTTCAGCAACTCTAATCACTGCCAGTAACTCGCTAATTGATTTCTACACGGTGGCGCACAAGAAAGTAGGTATACATGTTTCGCGTAAATATTTACTCAGTTGTGATTATATCCTTACCTTACCTTACCTTACCTCCGGGGTGGACAGGCTCTTACACCTGCCCAGCGCTGAGGCCGTATCAGCTCGGCCCAATGCGCGTCCCCGAATGTAACCAGAAG
>Ga0209671_1004914_pt1 | contig 13380 bp, 7 predicted proteins | sample WorMetHERISLAND2_2_FD_187401 | JGI IMG/M metagenome (GOLD analysis project Ga0209671, IMG submission 187401) | Marine gutless worms symbiont microbial communities from Max Planck institute for Marine Microbiology, Germany - Olavius geniculatus... | ecosystem: Host-associated > Annelida >... | reverse complement strand
CCTGATGGACCACTGCTCGCCAGTCTCTGACGTCGTCTTCCGACAGCGTCTGCGTTCGGCCAGCAGTCACCAACTTTCCGTGCCACGTCATCGGCTCAGCACCTACGGCCGTCGGGCGTTTCTGTTGCCGGACCAACTGTCTGGAACTCATTGCCTGACGACCTACGTGATCCGGAATGTTCCCCAGACATTTTCAGACAGTCGCTAAAGACGTTTTTGTTTTCACGGTACTAGTGTGTACAGCACATTAGAGACATTTGACGTTTGACATTTGTACAAGTTGCATTTGTCAACTTTGTTTATTAAACGAAAAATGTGATATGTTATAACTATCGGTTCACACAAACAGTGATATGCCATACACAACAAACTATATAAGTTTACGCAAATTATTACAGTTATTCGCATACATCAACCCACGTATTTTTGCTTCTTTTGCGTTTATGACCCAGAGTCTTGCAATATGTCATTGTCAGGTAATAGAATCAAGTGCCCTGCCGAAGTGGCGACTATAGGTATGCAGTACCGCGATGTGACAGATACGCAAACAAGACTCGCCAGAGCGTGACGCAACTTTGTCGGTGTAGCATACAAACATCATAGGCTACAATTAGTCTGCGTTCAACCAGTTCGCAGCTGACCGTCGATCGGTCTACACAATAATGGCTTACACAACGTTCACCAATCCTAGTACACCTCCGGCTTACGGCAGCGATCCAACGGAAGACGGCGCAAGTCCTGAAGCAGCTCCATGGGCTTTCAACGACCATCCGGATAAAGTAAGTAGACGTAATGTGCTACAATGCTGTAAGCCTGCACTTTTTTGTTCTGCCGCGATGCTTTATTGTCCGTTTTGTAACTTCATCTCACATTAATGTTTTATTCAGTATTTTTGCATATCATCTACTTTTTCGTGATTCAAATTCGTGTATGGTTAGCTGAACTTAGCTCCAAAAACGCACACCATGGAATAAGTCGTAGACCCGACGAATTTCAACTATTCAAAAACGTACACACTGTCTGATATAGCGTGCGTAGCCTAATGATCGTTCAAGGTCATCTAAGGTCGTTGATTTTGTGTATTAAATTCTCTTTCAGTGATTAATAGCAACTTTGTCCATGAGTGTAATGGACAGACCGTCGGGCACATAGCACACCCTTGGATTTAGCGACGAATGGTAAAAATGTGATTTTGAAAGTTTTGAAAAAAATGAAATTAATTTTTGTTAATGACAGCGAGATTGGTATTGCAAATATTGCAAACTACGCCCGGAATGTTTGTATAAAATTATTTTGTTCATGACAGGCGAAACTGGCTGATGATCTCATACAACCGTCTGCAGCGTATCAGCCCAATGTTGTGCCCAATGTTGTGTACATGGTGCAAGACCCTAACTCCAACACCGGACGCGTTGTACTTCCCGTTATGACCAGCAATGGGGACACCAAAGAGACGTTCATACTGCATATCGTCTTATCGTGCTTCGTGTTCTGGCTGTGCGGATTTTTGTTTGGTCTCATCGCCTTCACACTTGCACGTAAGTAAGCTGCGAGTTCAATTAGGCCTATCTGCTGATTAGATTATATACAAGGTGCGGCAAAAAAGTAGCAACCGTTCGGAATTTTAATTTGGAATTTTACACAACTCAACTGTTGTACATCTAACTGCCAAGTAAAATGTGATTCTGTTGAAAAACGACGAAGTTATAGACTTTTTAACACGACCGCCTACCGATGTTTTAGCATTGAAAATGTTCAAACTAAAATGCTATTTAATTTCCAAAAACCGGTTAGCACGTTAATGCCCAATGACGTCACAATGACGCTTTGATAAGAATAATTTATTTTTTTTATAAATTTTTGTTAAATTATAGTTATTTTAAAGCAATCGCCGGCTGACCGCCGAATTAATCTTTCAGCAGGACGGCGCGCCAGCATACACAGCGCGCATCGCATGGAACTGGCTGCGGGCTAACTGTCCAGATTTTATCACAAAAGACCAATGGCTTCCAAATTCACCGAATATAAACTCAGTAGACTATCACGTGTGGGGTGCAATGTTGGAGGCTTACTGCGAGCTTAAAACAAAGTCGAAAACAATTGCCAAAGTCAAGGAAGCGCTTCAGGTTATCTGGGGCAACCTGCCACATGGACCGATTGACAAGGCTGTGAAAGACTTCTCAGAGCGACTGAGGTCTTGTGTTGGAGCTTGAGGTGGACACTTCGAACATTCACAGTGACAATGGAATTCTGTCATTTGATTATTAGTCAATTGTGTTGTTTCAGCGATGTTACTGAGTTGGTGTTATATCTTGAACATTTTTGAATGCTGAAAAATCGGTAGGCGGTTACGTTAAAAAATCTATCACTTTGCCGTTTTTCAACATAATTACACTTTATTTGGCAGTTAGATGTAAAAGATATTCGCAAATAAAGCTGTACAGTTTTAAATTAAAATTCTTAACGGTTGTTGCGAAAACAGCAAAAAAACTTTAAGGGACTACTTTTTGCCTCACTCTGTATTGTATATACCGTAGGCAAGAACTGAAAGCGGTCATCACGTTGTGTGTTAGTTTGTGGGTCACACATGCAAGTCAATATGTTAGACTGACAAATTTTTCAATTTCTATACACCAATAAAACGTCTTATATCGGTCCCTCCAGCCAGGCTTCTACCACAAACTGGAGTCATTCATTGTTTGAATAGTGGACACCAGAGAGAAAATTTTTCAAATTTAGAAAAAAGATAATGGTTACTGTAAGTCAAGTCTCTGCTGTATGTAGAAACCAGAGTCACGAACAGCTTGCTGGGTAATTATAACTTTGGAATTGGGCTGCAGTGCCGAGCACTGCCGGATTTAGGGGAGATCTTCGGAGCTCGCTCCCAGGACCCCACACATCAGGGCTCCCCAGGTCGTGCATTGTAAAAATTGATTAACCTTTCACAAAGACGACCGACATCATTAACTGTTAATTTTTTAATAAAATTTTACGGACAACGTCAAATTCTGACGTGACATCGTAATTAACAGATGCGTTCATATTAATGGCCAGCGCAGATTTTGGCTACTGTGTATCCATATTGCAAGTAAGAAATTCATAAACGTACATGTATTTGTCAGGGCTTCCACAAAATCACATATCCCTGGGGCTCACATTCGTAAATCTGGCTGCAGACTGGAGAATTGTTGTGCGTATATTTGTGCTGTTTGCGTTAGCACTCCAAATCGTATCTGTTTTATGACGTCATAAATTTCAATGGCATCACATCCGCTTTAAGCTCATACGAGTATTGGAGAAATATAACTTTTACTGGTGTATAAATTTTACCAAGTTTGCTAGTCTAATATACGGGGGCCTATCGAGTTGTAAACTTTGTATAATTTTCCTCCTAGGTATAGTTTTTCACGGCTGGCACAGATTTTGGCTATTAAGTATTTATAATCGCAAATAAAAAATTTACGAACGTACTTGTTAGGACTCTCATAAAATCACATGCCCCAGGGCCTAGTGTTTGAAAATCCGACGGTAGACTCAAGAAATATCATGCAACAGCGAACCCAATTTTACGCTGATTGCGCTGGCACTCTAAATCGTTCCTGTTTAACGCTCTATGACGTCATACATTACAATGACGTCATATCCGCTTTAAACTTATACATGTTTAAAAAAATATGCGTTTTATCGGTGTATAAATTTTAAACAGTTTTTCAGTCTAACATATCGATTTGCAAAACTTTTTGAACGCCCCTCGTATGAATGCAATATGACATACGAGGGTTGATCAATAAATACTGAGAATCAATGTATTAGATTTAAATTTTTCACAGTTTATATGTCAGTAAAAAGCACATTTTCTACGAACACAAAAATGGGTTTGTTGCGGATATGGCGTCATTGTAATTTATGACGTCACAGTCAGTTAAACGACTTGGAGTGTTATCGCAAGCAGCGCAGAATTAAGCTCGATGTTATACGACAATTCTTTAATCTGCAGCCGAATTTAGCAATATGGTGCCCTGAGACATTTGATTTTCTGAAAGTGCTAACAAATACGCTTAGAGGCCTAAATTTCTCATTTGTAACAACGAATATACAATAATACAATAGCCTAATCTGTGCTAACCGTAAATAAGAGCGCCTGAGCTAATAATGACGTCACGTCAAAATTTAGCATTATCATTATGTTTATGACATATGTTTTCGACATATGTTGTGTTAATAAAAAGAACAGCAACATTTTAAACTTGTTACACGAAGGCCTTCAATGTGCGAGGGAGCCCCACGCGCCTTGCTATAAATCCAGAACTGCAGTCTAGACCAGAAGTCTGTGATTGCCCAACAAACTGTTGGCAACTCTAGCTTCATGCAATAAGATCACCCTGCACACAGTGACGACCAAACCCTGAGTAACTATCATCGGTTTCAATATCTGAAACTTTATTTTTTAGTTGTCCGCTATGCATGGCAAAGTATGATTCAATGCTGTTTGCACTGATGCCGCAAATCATTTCTATTTGACGGTCTATATGATGTCATAAATTACAATAACGTCACATCCGCAACAAACCCATACGTGTTCGTAGAAAATGTACTTTTACTGGTATATAAATTGTGAAATTTCAGTCTAATACATTCATTCTCAATACTTATCGATGAACCCTCGTAATAACTGGATATTAGTTTGAGCAATGGCGTTTATGAGCCCAAGAACCAGGACAAAGACGTCCACCTGTTTAATTGGCTTAACTTGCATCCGACTCAATTTCATATTAAATTTTACACAGCATGCGTGCCAACGCTGTGATAACAATGGTGCTGCATTTTTGCCCACTGCTGTAGCGCGTCTTAGCCATCGCAATTCTGTCCGTCCGTCCGTCTGTCCGTTTGTCACACGAATGGATCAGTCAAAAACGGCGCAAGCTAAAATCACCAAATTTTTACCGTCAGCTGCCTGGAAAGCTCTAGTTTCAGGATCCGTAAAACTTTTCCATAGACTTGAAAGGGGTCGATCACCACGAACGAGGGCGCTAAATGACAAGGGGGTATGGGAAATGTGCGATTTTTTAGCCAATACGGCTGCGCGAGACCAGTAACGCTTTTTGGCGAGTGTAGGCTAAGCAAAACGCTATAGATACTTAATGTCAATTGCTGGAATCGGAAAGCTTAGATTTCGTTCTCACCGGGTCTTCAAACATGCACCGCAGTCGCGCGTTTCCCCTTTGCGTTAGCTAGGCTTTCCTTGTTCTGTTAGCGATGTCACGGCTACGTAACTCGACTCTACTCAAAAGGCTCGGTTAATACAGCGATTTAAATTACAAAAAACTCGGCGGTTCTGTCCATTTCACTGTCGTTTAAAGCCCTATATCGCCACGGAAGCTGAGCTAAAAATCGTTAATTTAGCGTTACCAACCCTCATTCAGCCCCCCTTGATCCTGGTAGCAGAGTCATTCGCTGATCTGACAGTAATAAAATGGTGTGACGGACAGACGGACGGACGGACGCTAAGACAGAGCATCAACATAGCAAGCTATGCTAACGACCTGTAAAAAGCAAGTTTTACTGCAAGTGATTTTGTATTGTGATTGTAATGCGCTGCAGTGCTGGCTCGTCATAAACTGTCCAGAGAACCGCAGGCTGTCAAGGCGGCGACTGATCTGGGAAAAGCATCTTACATCGTGTCCATCGTCGGCATGTTTGTTGTCGGGTTTATCGTTTTCCTTGTCCTGATTATCATAGTGAGTAGCATAGTCAGTTTGCGAAGTTTAGGAAACTTATATGACGTAGAATTTCTGTTCTCTGTTGCACTAGCAGTGCAGAGGTTCATAAGACAAATAACTCGAAGACTTGTCTCAGATGGTGGTTCAAAAAAAAATTTAACGAGTTTTGTTATAGGCCTACCTTACAGCGAAATCCGTGGGCTTGATTGGTGCAAACTGCGTCATGTGGCGGACACTTCTTACACGCGATTTTGTGTTGCGTGCATTTAGATCGTTTCTCGTGAGGGAGATCGCCGTTGCGAAGGATACCGTGTCAACAACATCTGCTACACTCATCGGTAAAAGATCACTTGACTTCTAGACACTGCAAAAGTATATTGCAAAGTATTATAAAATAAGTTCTTCAAGCTAAATATCAGTGCTTTGATCAAGCATTTTCTGAAAATGCTAAACGGGTGTATTCCTCAGTGAGAGTAGCATTATAATAATGAAACGAAAGCACAAAGCTGATGCTCGGTTTTCTAAAGAGTAGGTGAGCCTTTTTGTCTGTCCAATGCAATGCATTGCATTGGACAGGGTATAAAATCACCTGAGCGTCCGTCCGCGAGTGCGTCCGTCCGTCCAACATTGGAGGCGCCATATCTCCATAACTGAGCAAGATCGACACATGGTCACAATGGACCATTTATAGCAAACCACTGTTGACGAGTCGAGTGGTCACGTGATTGACGATGTTAATTGTTTAGTGACAGTAATAGCAAAAAATGAAAATAACAATTTGAAATCGAATTGTTTAATTTTTACCACTTGTACACAGTTTACTGATTTTAATTATACGGACATAATGTAAGCTAACGAGATGCATTGGAGACTCCGTGTTCGTTTAAACATTATGTTGCTGTTAAGATATTTTTCCATTATTAGCAAATAGGGATAAACTGGCATTATGCAATGTTTAATGTATTTCAAGTTTAAAAAATTTTAACTAAAGTTGTGAAAAATATTGGCTGTAATTTTTGGAAAAAATTGGATTTTTCCGGATTTGTGGTTATTTCCAGGACTCTAAACATTTAGAAAACAAGATAATGTTCATACGAACACGGCCTTCTGTCCAATGCATTTCGATAGTTTACAGTATATGTCCGTATAGATATAATCAGTGAGCTGTTTAGACTGGTAGAAAAAATCAAACAGGTTAATTTCAAATCGTACATCAGCAACGATCCTTTCATACTTCTCTATTATTTTAACTAAACAATAGACATTGTCAGTCACGAGGTCAGCGCTTTACTATAAATGGTCCATCGTCACCATATGCATCTATCTAGCACCGTTACGGAGATATGGCGCCTCAAAGATAATGGGATCACGAACTTGACCTTTTGGAATCACGTGACGTCATCGGTCACGTGACCATTCGACTCCCGCGGTCGACTTTCTATGGGTGCTCCATAGTGACTAGGCGTCTATCTTGCACCGTTATGGAGATATGGCGCCTTAAATACTCGACGCACGGACGTGGACACGGAAAGAAAAATGGAAGAAGATAAAGAGAAAGAGCAAGGGGGAGGGGAAGGAAAGGGGAAAAGAAAGTGAAAGGGGAAAAGGAAGGGAAAGGGAAAAAGGAAGGGAAAGGGGAAAGAGAAAAGGAATGGAAGGTAAAGGGAAAAAGAAGGAAAATGGAAAGTAGAATAGAAAGGAAAAAAAGGGAAAGGGAATGGTAATGAAAAGGGAAAAAAGAAGAAAAAGGGAAAGTGTAGGGAAAAGGGAAGGGGAAAAGAAAAGGGGAAGGGATAAAGGAAGGAAAATAGGAAAGGGAAAAAGAAAAAGGAAGGGAAAGTAAAGGAAAGGGGAAGCGAAAGTAAAGAGAAGTGGAAGCGAAGGGAAAGAGGAAAGAAAAGAGGAAGAGAAAGGGAAGGGAAAAAAGGGAAGAGGAGAGGGCAAAGGAAAGCGGAAGGGGAAGGAAAATGGGAAGGAGAAGGGGAAGGAAAAGGCGAAGGGAAAGAGAAGGTGGCAGGAAGATAGCTTAAGAAAAGTTGGACGCATGCACGGACGGACGGACGCACTTACGCACGCACGAACACTCAGTTGATTTTATACTCTGTCCAATGCTATGCATAGCATTGGACAGACAACAACGTGTAAACTTTCAATATAATAGCATAGTATTTATCACTGTACATTAGCCCGTTACTGCTGTCTGTCTGTGTAGTTCATTTCATTCATTGTCTATTTACTTGAAGTAGCTACAATATTATTCCATCTGCATACTATTGCTATGTTTTAGGTCCACCATTTATGCGATAGAACAGTGCACAGAACTCAAAGGATACTACACCACCTTAGACAAATCTTGCTACTATAATGGATCACAGCTCATCACTGACTGCGGGTACTTTATGAACCGTGAGTGCTATCTGTACCTTGATTCGTCCTACACAGCTTCGACGTGTGCTAACATTGGCGGATTCTTCAGAGCCTCCGATGCAAAAGGAAAACTAGGCAACTTCTGCTACTACAATCAGTTCAACTGCACTTTTTATCACGTCAATAACCAGTGCTACAAGTTTAAGACTTCGGTGAATCGATCACAATGTAATTCCTCTCAGGAACATTATCAGCACGGGCACTGTTATCACGATTGTCCCCATAACAAATTCCTTTTCAACGGCCAGTGTTATGACTCTCGCTCAGCACAGTACACCCAGGCTGACTGTCAGGCAGTTGGAGGAGTCTATGCTTACAATTATTGCTACATTGACAAATGCAACTATTCGCCGGTCAATGATCACTGCTACAAGAAAAATTCGACGTCCTTTACAAATGCTACATGCCAGAACATTGGCGGATATTATGCCGTAGACACTTCTTTCCCATACAATCGCTATTGCTACTATAACAGCTTTAATTGCCGCTATCAACCAGTTAACGGACAATGCTACTCACGCTCAAGTAATCATTCGCAGTCCGCGTGCAGAACCATCCCAGACAGTTACTTTGACGTCAGCAACAACGTCTGCTACTATTACTGCACTGAGATGCCAAAGCTGCGCCAGTGTTTCGTAGCCAACGATCCTTCACTTACCAGAGAAACGTGTGCAAATATCGGCGGCGTTTACTCCAATCGCACTTGTTACTACATCGCATCATACTGCCCAAAGTACAAGCCCGGCAACGGTCAGTGTTACGCAAAAGTTTCTGCTGCGTTTACCTGCGATACCTGTGCGAACATCGGAGGCCTTTATCAGAACCGTTCCTGCTACTACCACCAGTACAAGTGCAACAGCACGTACATTGTTGATGGCCAATGTTACTCCACTCGGTCCAATGGATATTCTAGGAGCTGGTGCGACAATAAGGGCGGATTGTATCGCGATGGTTATTGTTATTACGAAGCAGGAAAATGCAGAGGTGCGTACTACAGAGGCTGCAGATGCTTTGAATATTATTCGACCACTAATACACCTGAAACTTGCGCAAATTTTAACGGATATTATGAGATCAACACTCGCAAATGCTTTTATAATCTGAGCTCATGTCCTTACTATAAGAAAAACCAGCAATGCTACAGGTACAGGAACGCAAATTTATCAAGAATAACCTGCCGGATTATCGGTGGATATTACACTTACGAAAGAGGTCCGAGTGGACGATACGGTTATGCATGCTACTACAACTTGGTCAATTGCACTAACTGGTTTAAGGACCAGTGTTACCCGTATTTTTCATCGACGTACAACGAAGGCTCGTGCGTTTCCGTTAGAGGCTATTACTCGCAGGAAGATCAGGGATGTTACTATTATTCGTCGCGGTGCCCATCATATTCGATGGGCGGCCAGTGTTACGACAGGTCGTACAGCGGCTGGTCGAGAGCGCAGTGCGACGAGGCAAACGGTTACTACACCAGCAGGTGCTACGTGAATAGGTTTTACTGCGCTTCTGTCCATTACTCCACCAGAAAATGTTACTCATACACATCTGGAACTTATGACTGCAGTTCATGCAGACTGCTCGATGGCTTTATGTTTTCCGGCAGATGCTATTACAAAATCAGAAACTGCTCGGAGCCAATGTTCCTCGCAGGAAATGGCCAATGCTACGAAAATCGGACCACAGTAAGAACGGCAGCCGATTGCCACTCGCGTTCAGGAAACGCTTTCTACAGTGAGAGGAATAACCAGTGTTATTTCTCCATAGGGGAATGTTCAGTGGGATATTATGTCAACTGCCAGTGTTACAATTACAAGATAGCAATATACACTGCCGGGTCGTGTAAAAACTTTGGCGGATACTACAGCAATGGCATGTGCTATTATAACTCGAGCCACTGTCCAAGTAATTATCACTCGATTAACGCTCAGTGCTACCGACAGTCTCGTCTGGTTACGCTGTCAACGTGTATAAATATTGGCGGTTATTATGACAACTCGACCATGTCAAGCACTACTGTTACCTGCTACTACAACATTTTTAACTGTTCCTCTGGATTCACTGTTGATGGACGCTATTGCTTCACTAATCGTTCAGCGACGTACAGTAGACCAACGTGCAAGAACATTGGTGGGATCTATGGCTACATATACAGCGGTACACAGTACCGATCTGCCGGCAGCTACATATATCCATGGAGAACATACTACTGTCTGTACAACACCTTCAATTGTGTTGCGTAAGTACCGCCGGTGTATTTTGTTTAATTTATTGTAAAATAAAAACATAGGCTAAAATTATGTCGAGTCTTAACGAAGAGTAGCCTACGCTTAAATATATTGGCAACATAGGGTGTAAGATTGACAAAAAAATGACGATAATGATGTATCGACAGATGAGAAGCTAAGCATAATAGCTTTACAATCTTTCTTATTGTCAAGAACAATTTAAATGACATTAAGTACGATATCCTCATACTGATAAAATAAATAAGGACTCACCACAGAAAAGGAAATGCATTCAGTAATACAGTGAACACCGGTATAATGTATAATTTTGACTGGTATAATGTATAATTTTTGCTCTCCCTAAAATAACTCCCCCAGTCATTATTATATGCATAGTTTACATTCCACTGGTATAATATTAACTCCCTGTGTAACATCAATATATACGGTGACTAATAAGTTTTTCTTAACAAATCGTTGTTTACGTGAAAAATACTGATCCGATACGGCTGATGAATAAAACGTTTCTTAATTGTTCATTTTAATGACAGTTCAATAATATTCACTGGAGACTCATTAATATATGGGAGTCATTAGTATACATTACACCGGCACAATGACACAGACGACAGAATCATTTTACCCCGCTAACCAGTCGAGTCAACGTATGTCTAAATAACATTTGGATATGTAATATAGAAACATTAGATGCACATAGTATGCACAGAACTATTTAGTTTCAGATACCACACAATCAGAGTTCACAGTTTACGTCTAGGATGTTCTAATTGTGTTCCGTCAGGTATCTTGTAAATAACGAGTGTCACCTCTATCAGTCAACGGCATTGACGCCTGACACCTGCAAGAACATCAATGGTACATTTGTCGCAACCAACCATACTTGCTACTATCATGAGTACCGGTGTCCCTACTATGACGTCGGCGGCCAGTGCCACTCTACCCAGTCATGTGATGACTTCTCTTGTGGCACCTGCCAACTGTATGGTGGCTACTACGAGCCAAATACGCGATGGTAAGTCGAGGCACAACCAATACAGTTGTATTGTAGTAGTATTTCGATAGTACTGTCAATACAACATTACTATTACCACGACGACAATTACATTCGTTAGTTTTAGTGGCTTTCAGCAATCACGAAATTGTATGTGTTAAGGTGGCCAGCATGGTTATAACCTTAGGCCTTTCTGGCAAACTGGCTCAGTTGCATTCAAATGTTAACAATCATTGTATTTATGATTTCTGTTTGAACCAAATAAATTTCTACTTCTACTAGAATTCAGAAACCGCGATATAAGCTCCTATAGTTGGCTATTGGAATAGTGTACATGTATATTTCCGTGTATTTTTTCCGTGTTAACGTTGTGATGACGAAAGGTTGGTCGTCGAAAAGGATTGATAGGCTACTTGCATGGTCTTTGTCCGTATTGGTTTTGATGGAGCAGTAAAAAGCGATTTTATCGGTTGTTTTGTACACAGCTGTTACTACACTTCAAGATTCTGCAAGTATTTTATCGGCGGAGAATGCTACGAAAACTACACGGCAAGCAACAACGCATCCCTGTGCGCAGCAAAATACGGCGGCATTTTGTTGAGAGGCAGCTGCTACTATCGCCAGCAACGCAGCTGCAGCGGCGAGGAGTATCTCCAACAGTGCACGTGTTACCGACATCGGTCTGCGACATACAGCAATAACACGTGCATCAACATCGGTGGGTACTACACCGACGACTACTGCTACTACTTCGACTTCAACTGCAGTCGATACCCCGTCAACGGCCAGTGCTACACCAGGGTAAACAATTACAAAGTTATGAATGCTTCTGCGAAGTTGGTTAGGCTCTTAGGGTATATAGTACGGGAATTGCAATGTTTGTTTAAACGTGATAATTTTTTGCGTCAGAATTCAGTCTTCTACTTTGTTTGGTAGGCTTATCTGAAAGTATGCGGTCCATCTCATTACTTGAACAGTTCACTGTTACAAAGGTTACTGTGACGCTATGAGCGGCACGTTCGAGACAGAAAATGCCGCTGTCAGAGCGTTCAGCGAGCTCAGTTATTGTCAAGTGCAGTTAGCAGTAGAGCTTCACATTCTTTGTTTACTAGGCTAGATTTTTCATCATTTTTGTTCTTCCCCAAGATTGTGTTCTAGAGCTTAAGCTATAATCAAACCAATGATGTGACTGTGTGACTGCACGCTAATGTACTCTAAGAGTGAAGATCATCAAGGTTCTAATTTTGATCCAGCCATCCGGATTTTTTAATTCTTTATTTAATTGTCATGCTACCGATAAGATCGACCATCCATCAGTGATTTTCTGGGACGAGCGGGTTGCCGTTTGTCAGACATTTCATAACAATTGACAGAAAGGGCCACTGTCAGACTCAGAAAATCCAGCGATATCAATTAACATCTGTATGGTTATTGTATCTAGTATGTGTAAAGTTGTAAGCAGTAGGCCTAATTTGGTCAAATGTGTCCATGCAGAAATCAACGCAGCTAACACGAGGCACATGTGATAACATCGGCGGATTCTTCACTTCTGTCATCGACGTCACTATCTCGACCACGCCCTCGTTTCTCACCAGCACTTCCAGTCCATATTGGACAGTTAATTTCCCGACCACGACATACTCTCGCGTCCCATTCACGTCCACCACGCCAGCCACCCGCGGAGATCCAAAACCCAGGAATGGCAACAGTACGAGCCGCTGCTTTTACTATGAATTCGACTGTCCCTTTTACACGTACAACCGTCAGTGTTATTCCAACAGATCTTCGGAGATGAGTTGTCCAACGTGCGAGAACATTGGCGGGAGCTTTGCTGTCAATGTCGGCTGCTACTACGAGAACGACGACTGCATGCACTTTTCTGTCAGTGGACAATGTCACACTAACAGGTACTGTAAACGACTTTTTGAACATTTTTTCTTATTACATTTTTCATCTTTTGTTAGGCAGCCCAGAACTATAAGCTTAGTTC
>Ga0209671_1004913_pt1 | contig 13381 bp, 8 predicted proteins | sample WorMetHERISLAND2_2_FD_187401 | JGI IMG/M metagenome (GOLD analysis project Ga0209671, IMG submission 187401) | Marine gutless worms symbiont microbial communities from Max Planck institute for Marine Microbiology, Germany - Olavius geniculatus... | ecosystem: Host-associated > Annelida >... | reverse complement strand
CTATTATCACTGGGCAAAGTACACCCTTAACAAAACTCCCCTTAATTTTTTACTTTCCTCTAATTTTCAATCTGCATCCGTAACCAAAGTACTCCACTTATTTTTGAAAATCCAATCCCGGGATTACGCTACCTTGTGGACGCAAACCCAAAATTCTAGGATCCGCACATCTCTGGACCACTTTACAATATGCTTGTTTAAATATTCTTTGTTTTTTTGTTTATGTTTTGATTTATTTCATTTTATGGTATGTGTTTTTGCAGTGTAGAATACGATGTCAGGTAGTTAGACTTTTTCTAGAATAAGGCATAGTGTATTATGACAGCAGTATGTGTTTTCGCGTGTATATATTGCATGGATTTTTTTGTGTTTTAGAGTGACGAATACAGTGTACTAGTTTTGCTGTTGCGATTCTGGGCTATCTATCGGCCAGCTGCAGTGGTGGCATGTGGTGCCAGCAGTGTGGTATGTTGACTACGAAACGAACATTTAGTCATACAGAGTGATGTATAAGGTCATTCCGCAGCCATAACTTGCACGAATAAGATATGTGAATCATATCCAGATGCTGTTTACTTATGTATCACAGATGTAAACAGAAGCTGTTTCTGGTCGTCTTCGCTATAAATCTGTTGTTAATAATTACTTCAGTGGTCGTCATTCATCGAAATTCGCCATTTCAGCCTGGTGTCAGTTATCTGCAGTTTGAGTCGGGAGATAGTTCCAAGTTGGTTGTTGCGATTGGAGGAGGAATCACATCGAATAAGTTGTCTGACGTCAAAGCAGCTGATATTACGAAAAAGTTTCCATTATTTACAGTATTATTGCCGTCATTTTGTAGAACAATTACTGATGAATGGCAGACGTATGTCTATCACTTTTATCTGGCATATGACGATACGGATCAGTATTTTAGCCACGCATATAATCGAACAGCATTTCAGACTGAATTTCGTGAAGTGGTGAGGCAGCATTGTTCATATAATACTGCTAGTGTTTTACACTTGTTGGAGTGTTCATACAGTGGTCGTCCAGCATGGGCACAAAATGATGCAATGATTGCGGCTTACCTGAATGGTGCTGACTATTTCTACAGAGTCAATGATGACACTGTGCTTTCAACGACTAACTGGCTATCGTCATTCACCAATGTCCTTAGCAATTATCAGCCAAGAAATATCGGTGTTGTTGGTCCTACGCATGACACTGGCAACCTCAAAATACTGACATACGATTTTGTTCACAGAACTCATATCGAAATATTTGGCTTTTATTATCCACGAATTTTTACAGACTGGTTTGCAGATGACTGGATCACATATGTCTATGCACCACAGCACGTCACTAAGCTAGCAAATGTGAGCATTAAACACCGATCGTTGCTACTTGGTCAGCGGTACTTCTATGACCCTGCAAAGGAAAGGCACTTGTTGAAGCAGATTGTGTTTGACCGCTACACTCTGGCCAGGCAAGTGCAACATGCTTAACTTACCACTAGTAAAATATAATGTTTCTGTGGTTATACTGTTGAGGATGTTCTTTTTTCTAATGTTAATACCAGTATTTGATATTTTTTTCTTTTTCAGGCACCCAAGCTTAGAGTGTGCAGGCTAAAATATTAAGTACATTTAGCATAGTTGTAGTGGCATTTACTCATTATCAAATGTGCTGATAATGTAGACCAGGGGGCTCAAACTCGTTTGGGGGTGGGGGCCACACTGCAAGATATCACTCAGTTGGTGGGCCGCATTGTTTTTAGAGACGACAAAATGCAGTAATTAATAGGCCGCTACAAATGACAGAAGTTATTTCTACACTATACACTGTAGTTTAGAACTTCAGATTTTTTTCCTGTCTCTGACTAACTCTTACTGCTGATTTGGCAGAAACCAGAGAGTCGACGTTAGTCTTGAAATCACGGGTTTTAGCCAATTGCAATGTTGCACTCAGACGTTTACTAGTGAGTATTGATCACAAAGCGGATTTGTTGATCTTCATTGATGAGAAGAACTGCTCACAAATGTACGTACAGCCAAATATCGCCATTAGGCTATTTCGGAGGCTGCAAAGACTAATTTTGAATACTTTTTTCTGAACAAAAAAATTGTAGAAATCAGGAACACCCATATCCATGTACTTCTGCTTCTGCTTGTCACACTTCAAATCCAATGCCTCCATCTGGAATTCTTTGGAAACGCTTTCTGCGTCAACATCAAACGGAGTGGCAAAGAGTGCAAACTGTGGTTTAAAATTCTTGAACTCTTTAAAACATCGGTCAAACTCTGCAAGAAATTCAGAAATGACATCTGCATAATCTTTTAGCCGCCGTGGCTTAACTTCACTTAGGCATACCACCTGAAGAGATGAGAAATGGTTCCAGTTGCCAGCGTCAGCGGCCCAGCATTGGTCGCTGCCAGCATCAGCATGCGGCTCCGCTAAAGAGAATGCAAATGAGAAAAATAGCAGTTTCGCTGGGTTACTGGAAAAATGCTGTAAAATAAATAAAACAACTTATTTTTATCCTAAATTTTTAGAATTTCAGATAATGTGTCGCGGGCCGCATGCGGCCGTGTGCGGCACGAGTTTGAGACCCCTGATGTAGACTGTATTACTGCATAAGTGTATTCTTACACTGGAAGCAGTGATTTGCTGAGAAGTTATGAGCAAAGACAAATGCCTTATTTTTTGAAACTCACTATGCAATAGCATGTGTGTTTTAGGTACATGTTTGGTATAAACCACGCTGTGGCCATGGAAAAGACTGTTATGGTTGTTGCTATGTCCCTGGCAAGTTCAGAACTGGCAGAATTGTGGGGTGTCGTTCGCAATGCACAGCTGATTAGGGTTTATTTTCCTGGTTGGACTTTACGTGTTTACACGAAGAAGCGTGTTGCTGCTATGGCTAATAGTAAGTCAGTGCACGACTCAGTGTTAAGAACACTGCTGGCTCTCGGAGCAGATATTGTATACATTGATACAGAGCTGATGAGAACTGCTTCCATCTGGTGGAGTTACATGGTTGCCGATGATCTGAGTGTTGACTATGCCGTGGTACGCAAGCCTAGCAGTAGATTGGGTGAGCACGATGCCATGGCTGTTAACGACTGGATCCAGTTCTGTGACAAGTCTCCGCATGTTGCTGTGCATTGTGTCAGAGACACTGCATATCAAGGCACAAGGCCAATGATGCATGGTCTGTGGGCTGCTAGACCAAGAGTACTTCATCAGCTGTTAGGTGGTCGGACACTTCGCTCGCTCATTCACCAGTTCGTCAGTGATAGTCAGCACCATGGTGAAGACTGGGGGCCAAGTGATTTTTTGTCACAAGTGCTGTGGCCGCTTGTGCTGCCGGATGCTGTACTGTGCCATGACAGTGTGACGCACGACGTCTGGCCTAACAGTGTCCGGTTATATCACAGTCGCAGACATCCGCCAGTCTCACAGTGTGTCGGTGCTGACTATGATGCACATGAACAGCTCGTCTCAGGTTGTGATCACAGCCATCAGCCACTCACTGACAACATGCTTCCAAGCATAAATAGCATGCTAGAATTTCTAGTGTAACATCGATATATGTTGTTCGAATGTTGGCATTGATTACTTAAGTTTCAAGTGCTATTTGAGATTATATTCATGATTGTAGCATAATCTTAGAGTAGTGTTTGCTTAATTAAGTTTACCTATTTATGTTTGTAATCATGATTGTAGCATAATCACAGCGTAGTGTTTGTTTTTTGTTGTTATTGTTATGAGGTTGATACTGTTAGATACTCTATGTGATTTTTTGCATCGAACAGACTAGAAATATTTGATTTATGATATTAGCAAGACCTGTACATGGGTGGCTGTCAAGTGAAATGTTTTTTGCTTGCTCATGTTTATCTATGCAGCAGAGCATAACACCGACTTAGCAAATGTTAGCATTTTTTTCTTCCATTTCCTACTGCTGTCATACACTGTCTTCCTGTTCATAGTGGTGATGAACTAAATGCAAATGTATTTTCTGATTTTCTTAGTACTGTACTGTTTTTTTTCTTTTTTCTGTTTATCTTACATCAAACGTTTATACAGCTACAGCAGACTGATATTCTGTAATTTAATGCTTCCACATTCCAGCATAACAGTTATATTGTGCTAAATGACTGCTATCTGGAATTGGCCCAATGTGAATAATTTGTTTTCATTCGAGTGCTGTAAGCTGCCCAGTAAATCTGGGCAGTGCCCAGCTAACAAACTTATTTGTAGTTAAGTCTAAGAGCACATTCCTCACACTGCACTGGCTGAATGTACATATGTACATGTACTGTGTCAAAATTGTGTGACACTGCTCATATAGGTTTCCAGTCAGTTATTGCATAAGAACATACAATGCAGGGTACAATTTAGCTGTTTGACTAAGTACATTCTCAGACTTCAGAAGCAAAATTTAGTAGTACTATGCATATCTTTATGTATGCAGCTTTTGTAGTGATTAGGCTTGATGTTTGTTGTTGTTTAATCATGATACCAATGTTTTGTTTATTTATATGGTGATGAGTTTATTATCAGACATGGTAGTTTATCATTGTATGCCTAGTTCTGGCTTATTTCAGTCTTAATGTCATAGATGCCAACTTTACAGGTGCAATGGGAAAAACGCCCTGGTATATGCAGTACAACCAGGGCATAAGTGTTATCTTGCCTTATTACTTTATTGCTTCGGCTTCAAATAACATCTGGAATCTCTGAATCACTGATAGAGGTTACCGCTTTGTAAAAATTGCCCAGTACTTTATACATTTCTAACACTTTTTCAGTTTTTTGTATGCTGAAATAGTGAAATTTGCTACTACCAGAAATGTTTGTGCAGTTAAAATTTCACCAAAATGCACTGGACCCTACAGGGTCAGCTTACAATGCTCCTCAGATATGGTAGTCGGCTGGGTAAGGACAATTTTTTCCAGTCACCTTTCTAACATCTTCCACGTTTCAGTTGTCATTGCCTTGACCTGCTGCCTCTGTACTACTAACCTGGCACCTATGATAGTTATCATAACGTGTGGAGTGTTATTCGTTTATAGATTTAGGTACCATGATTTTGTGGTGTTGACATTTGCATGAAATTGGCTGTCTTCGATGAAAATCCACACACTTACGTGAATTCCTCAAAACCTGCATTTGCAGCAAATTTTGACAGATTTACATTTGTGAAGGTCTTTTTACATCTTTATAAGTGTGTTTCTCTGCATATTATATCTTTTGATCGATGCCACTGCCGATACTGGGTGGCCAAAAACACCCAAGTAGTTTGAACAAAGTTCACATGATGTGCGATAGCGTCAGTCTTTTCACCCGGGCAATCAGTGTACAGCATGCAATAGAATAATAATACGTCGTGAATGAGTATCCAGATTTGAGGCCTCCATACCGAAGACCCCTTTAATCTAGATGGTTAAAATGTACAATTACATATGCAGGTTGTTTGGATATATCTCTAGTAATTTTGGTGCAATTCATTCTTGAAGTGTGTGCTGCAGCCAAAAATAACAAAAAGTCACTACAACCCTTTATTTTTTTGGTTCAAGGTCATTCAAGCTTATCGATGTTGACATCACTAAGAGGCTTGTCATTGATACTTGTTATGATAAGCAGCATGTCTGTACCTATCTGTAACAGTTTTTATGCTATACAAGCCAATAGCGGTAAAATAGCCACTTTTTAGAGGGGTACCTTTTTTGATGCCCATGGGTGCAGGCCTCCTCAAACCTATGGGGTCAGGACTTATACTACTAAAATCTACGTTTAATGGTGAAAATTTCATGTGCAGGTTGTCTTGGTCTATCTGCAGTCATTTTGTCGCAACACTCTTGAAATGTGTGCTGCAGCCAAAAGGCAAAAAATCTACCACTAACTCTTATTTTAGGGGTTCAGGTCATTCAAAGTCATCGATGTTGATAAATCTAAATAGCCCATTGCTATTGCTTGTTATGATAAGCACCATGTCTCTACTTATCTGCAACCGTTTTTACACTGGACGAGCCAATCGTAGCAATATAACGTTTTTAGGGGGGAAGGGCTACCCCTCTTTCACACCCTAGTTCAAGGAAACTCTGTCACCCAAGGGCACAAAATTTCGTCTCAAAAAACTAGAGCCCTTGGGCAGTCCACGGCAAAGATTTTATGATTCTAGCTTACACGTTTTGATAGGGCTGCAGAGAGTGACAGACACATGGATGGACAGACAGATGCCTTGGACATGGCTAAGACATGCAAAGCATTCTGGTGTCATGCATAAAAACTGTGCAAGTACTTTGCTAGGAAAGATTTCAGCAAATTACTGGCCCACATTAGCTGCAGCATTTTCCGATATTCTGCTGAAATTACATAAATGCTTGTTATGTAGGACGAGAAGCTACCAGGGTACTCGTATTTTATTTATGCATTCTTACATGTTGCATTAATGAGTAGAAAGTGTGTATTCTAATTAGCATGTTTAAACATCAGTGTTGTAATTTGTATTTGATGATGCCTAATACTGGGTGGCACAGAAAAACGTGCCGAACGTTTGCTTGCATTGTGCAGTGCGGTAGTTGAAATAAATCAGCAAGAAAACACATATGTAGTGGGCAAACATATCTGAATATGTCTAGGAATTTTCGCCTAAAACACTTCTGTATTAGCTGAGATACAAACAAAATAGTGTTACACATCACAAAGCAAATTTTGCAAGTGGTTGTGTTGCCGCTCGTACACAGGTTACATCAGAACGTCACAGTAAACATTTTGAAGATCTTTGAGTTTGCAAACGGTTTACGCTTTCCTTCATAGACAAGTTCTTGCAAGATATCCCATACTAAATAATCTAGCAGAGTCAGATGTGGCAAACACGATGTCCATTCTTATGAGCTGATTAAGTCAGGTATAAAATTTTGAGTTGCTTTGATGCGGTGCAGTGGAACATTGTCTTTAAATAATTTGATTTTTAACTCGCCTTACATGATTGATCAGTTTTCAGTGGCATCATCAATGACGTTACTGAAATCTATAAGTATGCAAGAGTACATATTGATCTACAAACGTGAATAAGAAAATTTGCTTCCATAAAGTATGCATGCCATTATAGTTACACAACTTCTGGGACTTTTTTTTGGGCCACCTGGTAATTATCATAATTTTTGTTTATAATACCATTCCATGTTTACATCATTCATACTGCAGTCATTCTAATAATACTCGTACTGGTATTCTGTTTGTGTAATTATTTTTAGTTGCTGCTGATTACAATAATTTTGCAAAATAATTCATCATGTTTCATTCATTCGTGTTGTATGTTTGTTATTGCTTTCTGTCTCATTGGCGAAAAGAGATATACATTTTGTTTAGTGGTTGATGTACGGTAGTGATTTGTACCAGGAACCGGGTACCCAGTCCCAGTTCCAAAGTTTATTACCCAGTTCTAAATTTGGGTAATTGGTACCCGATTTTGCACTGATCATTTATGAAACTGAAGAAAATCTTGCTACTTGCAGCATGGTTTCTATGGTCAAGGGAAGTCAGGGAAAGTCGGGGAATTTTACATTCCAAAGTCTGGGAAAACTGAGAAGGTCAGGGAAAGTCAGGGAATTCAAAACTACTATGGTGCAAAAGTTAACAAAGATGCAGAAAAAAATTTAGAACTGTTGCACTCACACTGCGTACAACAGTTCAAAATTTTTTCTGCTCGCTTCGCTTGCAGATTATTTGTACTGTCACTTTAAAATTTGTTCTACCACTTTTGTTTCCAGTGTGATTGCAAGTGATTGAAAGCCAACATTGGTATTTCGCATGAAGAAATTAGTCAGGAAAAATGATTCATTTTGTCCTGGAAAGTCAGGAAAAATAAATTCTGCAGAGTAGTAGAAACCATGTTGCAGCCTTTGTGGTAAAATTCAGTACTGCAAAGGAGATTCAACTTCAGCCATTTTCATCGACAGACTATGCATGTTTGGTATATCAGACATGTAGACGTTTTATGTGAAAAACCTAACTGTGTGAAAAATATTGGGTAATTAAATGTATGCATGTCATTTTATTGTCATTTTTCCTTTACTTGCTTTGAAGTTAAAACCGGGTCCGGGTACCTGGGTAATTAAATCCGGGTACCTGGTTCCTAAAACGGGTAATGCTGCAAATCACTAATTTACGGTACATCAGGGTGGGGAGTGGGGATGCTCCAAGACCTGATGTCCTGGCTCAGGCTAAATGACTCTGTTATTACAACTGACTCTTGCATAACGACGTGACATTCTGATGGCATTCTGAATTGCAGCCAAACTGCTGCAGATGGAGACATGGTCATTGGTCACTATTGACAGCCATTGTCCTACACAACGGTGCCATCGCTGACGCACTACAATTTGCCGCTTAGCCACAATAGTGAGTAATGACCCTTCAAGGTCATCTAAGGTCGATATGATTTTTGTTTCGTCTGAAATGACTTATGCGACTTTCTATTAGTGATCAATAGCAACCCTGGCTTTGTCTCATACCCTTCCGAGATACCGATAGGCTATAGCGACTTATAGTTAACTTTGATGTCCAAACTTTACATTTTTAATTGCGGCCAAATTGCTGCAGATGGATCGAGTCATGGTTATAATTATTATTATCATTGACAGCCTGTAGTAAGTCGCCATCGCCCTATTTAATAACATTGCCGACTCCCTACGACTTACCATTCAGCCACAGTGCCACGTACACGATTGCTATCACAGTGGGTATTATTGACCTTTAGGGTCGTCCAAGGTCAATGATTTTTCAATCTATTTGTATCATGTTAAGAGGCTTTTGCGACTTCCTATTAGTGATTAATAGGCAACCTTGGCTTTATCTTTCACCTTTTCGAGATAGGGCCAGTTATCGGTCGAAAAACGTATTTTCCTTACCCCCTATCTGTTCAAACGCAAATTTGGTAATGTTCTGCTTGTACTTGTGCATGGCTGAAATCTGGCATGCTTATGTTTATAACACAGCTATAATTATGTGTGTAAAAAGTTTTTCGGTAAGACATACCGTTTTGTCACAATACATCCGTTACAGACATTTCGTAGCAAAAAGCCACAATCGCCAACTGTTAAGCTTACAGGGTCGGCCCAAAAATTCGTTTTTTGTTCCTAAACCAAAACTTTGTTTTTAGATTAAAGTCTCCGCGAAACATAACGCCACACATTCTATCAATATTGCGACATTTGGACAATTATATTTATACAAGGATCGTATGAAAATTGAAATTCGGATGTTGACCCATCTTTAATCCATGGCACCGTAACGTTAAATATTCTACGGTGTTTACTTTTTATTGTGTTTATAAATGTAAAATTGTAATGAATAACTTGTAATAAGACGAGGAAGATGTTGCGAATTATGTATAGAAGGCGGGTTCGTAATTTGCCTAAGGCGTATGGTCCGGGGCCGGGTCCTGAGCATGGGCCACAAGGTCGAATCAACAGAATGCGCGAGATGGTGACCAGCTTGGTCCGGCATGAACGCATAGAAGGCGTTACTGATTACGTCGACGAAACGCGTGGATACGCCGAACGGGTATGGCATATTTTAGTAACATACATTTACGCCTGAATCATCAGGCTTGCTTAGTTGTGTTTTTAACTTTAAGCTTAAATTTCTATTTTAAACTTTCTGTTGGGGAAATTTTGCGAGTGACTGACATCCGTATATGCACTGTTGTTTCTCCTTGGATTATGAATGTGATGACTTTTGTAGTCTTTTGCAATTCCATTGCAATTTATAATGTTGGCGATGTTGACATTTTTTACTGGTGCTGTGTTATCTTTTTATTCTTGCAATAGACAAAACATTATCAGGTCTGTAGATACGTCCACAGTGTTTTACGTGATATCTCATGAGCCAACTTTGATTATTTGATTACACTATATGGAACTTTCGCTGTCAAGAGCTTGTGCTTCTGGGAGCAAAAGTTTCTCGTACAATACTTTCACTGGAAATAGAAAAAATATCTCAGAAATGTTGTGGTCAATTTGTGAAACTTGTACTGTTAGTGTTTTGTTAGATGATTGATGATTAAAATCGTCACATCAGAAGGTTGTCAGAATTTGTCAGTGGTTTTTGTTTCGGCTTTGCTTTTCATTTTCAGGACTGTGTTGCAGTTTGTGTTGTTACTGCAATAACTGAGCAAGTAATTCTTTTAAAAATGTTGATTTGTTACACAATTGCACATGTTGTTGATTGGTTGTTTGCAGTTGATCCAAGAAGCTATTGATCATGGTGATACTCATAAGGAGACAATGCAGCTGGCTGACTACTGGCTTCTAGTAAGACTGTTCATTTGACCAGGCCCATCGAGAGGGTGGGGTAGGGGGTAAGCTACCCTGGGCCCTGCAATGTTTGCGGTCCCCGCTGTTGGCCAGAAATATAAAGTACGACAGAATATACCATTTTAAAAAGAAAAATTCAAAAATTTTCTGTAAGGTTGTGAAATGTGCCCATCAATATTTTATAGCAAGGCTGGCATAGGATAGTAGTAAATGGATTTTATTACGCTTTTTATTTCTTGCTTGCTTTCCTGGGCATCAGCCACAATGCTGGAACATTGCCAGAATTAAATGTTTACAGAATTGAGAATCCGTGCATCACTAACTCCAACAGAGTTAGAAGTTATGATTGGAAGTGATGAGATGTTATGAGCTATTGATGATGGGCTCATAAATGTTGATTTTTGAGTGAGAAATGATATATTTTTCACGTGAGAATTAGTATTGAGATACTGAAAACCACGGTGTGGTTGTAGTCCAACAGAGAGGCTACGTTGAATGTTGAAAGCACTGATTGAATTGAATCTGACGGTTTAAGCATGTGGTCATGAAGCCTTCATTGATGGGCAAGAAGGTGTTGTCAACAACCGAGCATTTCAGGGTAATTCCGGGAGAACTTTAAGTGCACTGCACAAACTGACGTCAAGATCATTTTCAGCCAATAACAGACGACATTAGAAGATAGTTTGGATGTAGAACGATGATGACAGAAGCTTGGAGAATTTGAATTGACGACAGTCATCAACGACAGTTCAGGCGTATGTGTATGCTAGCTTGCTAAGCTGCTTGCTTTGCCGCAATAAAGAACGATCAAATGTATAGTTAGCCAGCTATTTTACACATAAATGTGAAGGTAATTGTCTGGACTAACTGTTACTCCGTATTATTGTGTGTTTATTACAATATATTATCTTAAAACGTCAATTTTGGCATTTGTTGTCATAGCCATTATTGGCTTGAATTGTAATGTAAATTAGCTGGATAAACGATTCGTTTCTAGCCGTATCATAGCAACTGGCCAAAGTCTGCATTATCCCAAATTTTCTCCCCATATGGACCCCATGAAAATGTTTGGAGGCCTCACGAGAATGTTTCCCTGGGCCCCGCTGTGGCTCTTGATGGGCCTGCATTTGACTGCTGAATGGCTTGTTATGTTTAAGATTTAAGACGAAATAAGTGTTGTATTCTTGTTTTTAGCTTTGTTTAATTTAATGGCTCATTCATATTTGCTTCCTGTTGTTCTGTCTCGCCATGTATTTAAAATGTTGGTGTTTTTACAGTATGTTGACATTTGTCATAGAAGTGTTGTTAGTGTCATTATGATGTGGCATGAATGATATATTATGCATACATTCATCTGCGCTCAGCCTGGTCACGTCAACTAACTGTTCCATGGATGAAGATATGCTATGGAGACAGAAGCTTTTCTGTCTCTGGTCCTGCAGTATGGAGCAGTTTGCCAGCTGAACTGTATTGTGATGATATGACATTACTAACATTTCATGTACATTTAAAAGCAGCTCTTTTTAACTCTTTTTAACTTTTTGTTTGCACAGTGCATTTGGGGCGTAGCGAAAGTGCACTATATAAATTTCCTTAATAGTAATAATAATAATTCAGTAAGTGATAGTTTGCCAGCAGTACGCTGCATGAAACTAAGATAGAAACTTAGCAAAATGTTATAAAATGTATACCCAGTAAGTAAAGCAGTCAACTGATGAGCACAAGTCATCAGAAAACAGCCCTGAAAAGTAACAAATACAACAACAGTTCTGTATTGTGCATAGTATTTCCATATAATCAGTTTTGCAAATTTAGTTAGATAAGGTGGTAATGCATTGCATTTGTTTGGTGAAGGAGAAAGATTTGATTCACAAGCTGTTCAAAGTTCTTGTGCCACGTTATCAGAAGTATGAGACAAGTTTCACACAGATGTGGAACCTTCCAGTTCAGTATCCTGGTAAACCAATAAAACGTGCTGTACTTGAGCTTAAAGGTAAGATCCTATGAATTAATCGAATAATACAATTTCTGATTGCTAGCTGACTTCACATTATGTTTCTTGTTCTGCTTTTGTACATAGTGAAATAGTTAAATGCATTTAAGTACATTTTTTGCACAATGTTTAAAATAGTTCTCTCGTGAATGTGTCCACTGCAGTGGAAATCAAGGCAGCATGATGACAGTTTGATCGATGACAGAATGTTAGTTTTAGTTGTTATTATTTCAAGTGGGTTGTGTCTCAGACAGGCCTCATGTTTTATTAGATTGCATTTCCTTCATGTTGCAGCACCCACTGTTCGCTCAGTCCCCTCATGTGGTGCAATTTTAACGTTTGAATTGTCATTAGATCCCTAAGCCGAATTTTTTTCAGAAGTATCAGCTCGCTGAATAAAATTTTCGAATTTTTTTTGGCGGCGGCAGTTCCGAAAAAATTTGGCGGTTACGGCGGCTAGCCAAAAATTTGACTGAAACTAATCGTGTCATCTGCCAGGTCTAGCAATGTACATTCAGTAATTGTGCATGATAATTTGAATTAATGGTTTGGAAATGGCTAACTAATACAATAATGGCAAAAATATGTAGGTTTAGTTAACTGCAGAAAATAGTTTATTTATTTATTGCTAGTTATTTAAATGAAATAATTTGTAATTTGGTACAAGATTAACCAGGCCTACGTGGCTGAGGTATTACGCTATATTATTTGTAGGCTAGAGTCTAGACGTGAATGATACACCAACTCACAAACTCAAATTCCACACACACGTTGTTGATACAATTTGTAGTTTAGCTACTGAGTGATTTTTTTTATCTAACTTCACTGTTGCTATGTAAGAAAGACACAGCTCGTTTTAAGTTTTGTACTTTTCTCGTTATTCAAACCAATTTAACATTAACAAAAAATGCAACAAAGAGCTTCTGCTGTCTTGTAGTCGTCAAAGAGATCTGTCCATCAGGTCACATTAAATAACAAGAAATTTGAGCAAAGCTCACGAAACGCGCGAAAGCCTATAGCAGTTCCTGTTCGCAGGTAATCTTAGTCTATCTCCATCCATTTCGTCGTAATTCATCTT
>Ga0209671_1004912_pt1 | contig 13381 bp, 10 predicted proteins | sample WorMetHERISLAND2_2_FD_187401 | JGI IMG/M metagenome (GOLD analysis project Ga0209671, IMG submission 187401) | Marine gutless worms symbiont microbial communities from Max Planck institute for Marine Microbiology, Germany - Olavius geniculatus... | ecosystem: Host-associated > Annelida >... | reverse complement strand
GTAATAACTACACAGTAAAAGAATCTAAGTGATCCGAAACAACTACGCCCAGAAAGATCCATGATTTAGCAGTTCGCAAAATACTCGTTTGTCGGTAGTGATGATTCGATAAATGATCGAGAATATTGATATATCATTTTCAACAACAGTCTGTAGTTAGTTTTTAAGTTCACTGACACATTTTAGGGTAAAAGGTTATCAACCTGTCCTCAAATTTTAATGATTCAAAAAGCGTTTTTGCAAACCTCTTATGACTTGATATCTGTAATAAAATTGTTGGGTTTTTTGCTTAGTTTTCTGTTTGCAAATGATTTTCTTACCCTTACATACATTTGAATCTGTAAAACCCATGATCAATATGGCAGCACTGTTATGAGAATTTTGCTGACCAATGAAACCTACAGTATTTTTTATTGCCAAATGATCCCAATAAACCTAGTTTAAAAATTTTTTATGCATATGCATTTTTTAAGTTTATACATGTTCTGTTAAAAAATCAATGTTCAGTTAAGATTTTTTATAGTTTCAGCTCCTTCAGCATAAACAAAAAATTCATTAGCAAAGCTGATAAATTTTCTGTTTATGCTAAAAAAAGCTAGGAAAGACTAATTCCAATACTAAGCTTAACCACAACCTTAACACTTAACCCTAAACTCACTAAACCTAACCCTAAACCCTAGCCTTAACCGTAACCTTAACCCTAATTAATCCTTACCCTAATAAAACCCGTAATATGACTAGACATAATCACTAAGACTAACCCTAACCCTTAAACCTAACCCTAAACCCTAACCTAACTCTAATTTTTGTACCGCAGTGAAAAACGAATAAATCTAAAAAGTTCAAAACCTAGTTTTTTTGCGTCCATTTGGTATTAAATTTCTGTAACCAGTAAAAAAATACTCTTAGCAATGCCTAAAACACCGCCATATTGATGGCGAGATCACGTAATATAATTTATGTAAAGGTAAGAAAATTGTTTTTAAACAAAAAAAACCGCAAGTTATGTTTTAGATATCAACTATTAAGACGAAATAGTGTGCAACAAAGTAACTTATAATGCAATGATCCGTGGACAGGTTGATAACCCTTGGCCCATTTTAGTATCTACGTTATTACTATTATTATTATTTTTATTATGCACGAAAATTATTATCGTGACATTTAGTCTAAGTAGACTTCAAGGACACGTAACATAATTACACTAAGAGTCGACATGTTCGGCAAACAAAAAAAATAAGAGAACTAGAATGAGCATCACTAGTAGGATGTTGCGAACAAGTACGTCTTCAAATGACGCAGTTGACAGTGACAACGATAACGTGACAAACGATGGTAGGCTGTTCCATGCACAGGCAGCAGCAACCGAGAAAGCACGATCCCCGATCGTGCTGCAACGAGTCACTGGAACAACGACCGCCGCTGATAAGCTGGAACGCAGACTCCGCCTCGTGGTGACGTCAGTTGCGCGGTTGATGCTGTCGGCGAGGTACACAGGTGCTACGTTAAACAAACTGCCTTGCTGAACGTTCACGTCTTGTTCTTGTGCTTGTATAAGACTTACATACTTATCATTTTTAAAATGTCAATATCAACATCGATATCGCGATATTTTAAAAATATCTTATCAATATCGTATCGAAATTGAAATCCTGATATCGAATCATCACTATTTGTCGGTACGCGGTCCGCTCGTAGGTCAGTCCGCAGACTACCCGTGGCCAGAAAATCGTGCAATTTCTCAAATACTTTCCAAATCGTTCACTATTTCAAAACAATGCAAACGCTACTTTATTCATGTATCTAATCAAACAGTTGTCATACTTCACGTTTAAATCAAATCGTATATCTCTATCTTCCCATATGTTGTCAACCGCCATCTTTGGGGACAATTTCACCAGTCACCACAGCAACGCATAAAATACTTAACCACGGAAGTGTCTATACATACGGCTAGTCGTGTGCAGTGCAAGCGGTATAGGTCAAACTCTAGGGCGCATTTTTACATTTCATACATCGCAACGCACATTTAGCATATTAAGCCACGTCTCTGCTGATAATATTTGGTTTTTGTCGTTTAAATATTGCACCTTAAAAATACTGGCACTAACCCCAACCAAGTTACTGACCTAGCTTATCTCTAACCCTAACCCATACCGACGCTGACCCTAGAATTGGAAAAATGCAAAGTCGTAATTAAGTTTTTGTCCTAATAAATGTTTTAATTATAATTAAATGATGCAAAAATGAAGTAACTCAGACATTTATTACGACAAAAAAATCAATTAAGACATGCAAAAAACTCGCAAAAATGTCCATAGTCGCAATGCGTCACGCTCACCACTGAGCCACGGAAGCTATGTTGACAGCCAGCATATGCAACTAGCATATTTATAGCTTTAGTGTACGTGAGTGAGTACTAGTATATATGCACTAACTTGGGCGTGGTCAAATATGCTAATTGTACGTTAGGATGTACTATGAATTGCAAATAAGCGTATGCGGCCTGGTAGACCTAGTTCTAGTACAATACACAGCTTACACACGGCGAGCCGTGTGTATACCATCGTTATTTAAATATTCTTTACTCGTTAGTTTCGCTTTTTCAAATGTTTATTTTTAATGTTTATATCTTATATCTGTTTATATCTGCGCATATCTGCCCAAAATGTGCACCGTAAAGGAACAGATAAGCCTAAGCGTATAATATAAGCTTAATTAATGTAAAGGTCTGCGTAATGACGATATGGTGATTTCATATAGTTGCTTTCACTTTGGACCAAAATACTATAGGCCTGCTGCATCGGATGGTCATTGCCATAATAGGCTACTCAGGCTAAAATTGAGTGCACTAACAGCGAATGTAGGGCCAAGACGACAGCCGGATCATTCATGCATGCAGTTAGGGCCTATAAATGGCAAGCACACGGATAAGTTCACGTTCTTATTAGACATCAACAATGTCCCATCACTTTGTTATCCGGCCATCCATCTGTGCATTCTACACGCGATCATAACTCAGGCAGTAAGGCATAAAAATCCAAAACTGATGTAAATGTTTTCCATGGCACAGTAGCTGCTACAGCATCTTTCAGCTTTAAAGTGTCTAATGTCAGGGTTAGGGTTGTGCTGTGCAGTTGGACAGTTTGCATGCATAGGCCTATGAGTGCGCGGTTAGCTGAATATTGTGTCGGCACAGGGTGATATTTTCGCTTCCTTTTTGGCCTACCATTAGCTAAGCCATAGACTAACAGAAATATTTTCGGCTGCTACGCTAATCAGTAAACATTGGGCAAGTAGGCCTAATATGACATATAACATGAAATGATGAAGGCTTTAGACTATGTTAGTGATTACCAACTAAAGTCAGCTTGTAAGGACGCCATATGCATACCCCCATCTAAGGTTACCCAAATGATTTTTGCTGTTTTAGAGGACTGATATCATCACATTGTCCTTACACACATTTGTAAACTGGTAAGTTTTTTAACATATATTTAATAGTAACAATACTGCCTGCGGCTTTGTTGCAGACGCTGCTTGGCCTGTGGGTTTGTTCCTGCGTCTTCTATGGACGACGACGACAATGATGATTATGACGACTAGCAGGAGTATAACACCAGCCACAGTGACACCAATGATAAGTGCAGCATTGTCCGGTATCACGTATCGTACGCAGGAACAGTGATTCTCATCGTAGCCTATCGTTACCTGTATTAATAGCAGCAGTCACACAGCTGCAGCAGTTATTTCAGACAATACACCAAACGTTTGAAGCAACAGTCAACAAGTAATTTGAGAAAACCTCACGTGACGCGCGACAGCATCATAAATCAAGCCCCAAGCACCGCAATCGACAAGACTTAATAGATAGAATTCGCCGAGAGAAACTTTTTCGGACAATGACTTACTTGCAGAGCCAGCGTATCATCGTGACAGAACGTGTCACCGGCCTTCTTTTTCGGTTTGTGTTTAGGCGGTTCGCAGTCCACTTGATTGTCAGCCAGTGGTTCCAGCGTGACGCACTCGGAATCGCCCAAAGTTATCGTAAAGTCCTGGCGATCACTTGCACGCAGCAAGTTTTTTCCCTATACACAACGACAGCGCATCGAATGAACATGTTTATTTGTCAATAAGATAAAAACAGACAGACAGAAAAAAAGATATACGTCACGCAGACAAAATACTACAGTTTCTTGATTGTTTACGTTTTACATTATGACCGCACTTCTATTTCAATTTCTCTTATTTAATTTTTTTACAAACATTTCAGTTCTTTTCAGTTTATGTGCTAAATTAAACTGGCAGTCCATCAGTTTTTCAAAGGCAAATTTAATATGTTAGGCCTATCGTATCGTATCGTATCGCAAAACAAAAAAAAACGAGTTAATGCTCATGACACGCGCGACAGCGACATATGAGTACCGTAAAGTCCACGCTGAATAATTCTGTCGTAAACTTTTACGACAACTTCGTCCTGACTTTTGTAGGTTCGGAAAGACAAGACAACTAGGCCTAATGGCATTTAAAATTAGTTGCTTTCGAGCACCCGACTGTATACTGATGCATGCTCACGTAAGAACGTTATCGAATACGTGCATAAAGTAACCTTATATCATTATTACCACAAACCGGACTTCCTAACGAACATTTTTATTGCTGTGACTATTGGAATGAATATCTCCAGTCGTTTTTGCACAGTACTGTTGTCTCTGAAAGCGAAACAGAAAAATCTAGTCAAACCTGTGATAGAAACATATTTTAGCCTAAAATGGCACTTAAATGTCATTAAGATCAGTAGAAAGCCGATAAGTCACTACACGACGCTACACGCAGGCCTAGGCCTTAGCTCTAAAGGCTCTTAAGATATGGCAACCAAAATTACTAAAAATCGACGGTTCGGACTATCCCCTCGCTACAGAAGGTTAGAAACCCCCAAATATTTACATGAACCTTATACCGCTTGATAGCAAAGTTTCTGGACTACACTTCGAGTCTATCATCTGTCATTTTTTCCATATACGCACCATTTGTGCTCTAGTACGGCCGTTTAGAATCGTTCATGGTTGTTGATTTTGGTGTCATGTATGGGTGCAAACTTGACCAGGTAGGCCTACTTAAATAGCGAACTGAGGTTAACCCGCTGCAGATAGCAGCATGTTCACTGTTGAAAGCATAGAAACTTAAAAAGCTCTATCTAACGGTATTATTGCTGACCCCTTACGGACATCTGTTCTCACAAAATAGAGGTCCCTTCCCAAAAATGCATGCTGGCAGAGAGAGAGGCTATCTTAGCTACAGCTGAGCTTTTTGTTACAGTACGGAACGAACGACGTTGACACACTCTGATGCTGATGATTGTATCCTCGCGTGGGTCAAACGTACTGAGATCATCGACGGCACAGAAAAGAGTCGGACTCAATGAAAGCCCCAACTGAAAGTTGGGGATGGCCACGCTGATGGACTTGTAGCTTGTTACGCCGTCTAGTTCGAGTCCAATGTCAACGTCAACAGAAACGCGTCCATCAGAAGTCCTGTAGGTGGAGACTGCTTGCCCGTGTGACTCTGTGCCGTTGATTGTTCCGGACTCAGTCTGTTCAAGGTCATTAATGACTTGATCCGGTAGATTCGCAGGCGGCATTCGACAGATCAGCTCGCTACCGTTTGTGATTGCTTCTGGCAATCGACATGGCTACAACAACACGATCATCATCAACAGGTAGGTAGGCCTAACACTTAAAGCGCGTATACATAGTGACAAAAATAAACTGAGCTGAAATGATAGACCGGTTCAGCTGCGTTACACGAACTGTACAAAGCGAACAAACTGTTCGTTTAGTTTATTTGATTTATTATCTTTCCCATTGCTATAGCATAGCTTGGAACAGATTATAAAATCACTTCTGTGAAGTTCTGTCACACTGTCATTCTGTCTGTCCGTCTGTAAACACTCCTAGGGCCGCAATTTTGATTCGATCTTGATGAAATTTTGCACAGTGATTCGAGGCACGGAAATTAAGACGGAGTTTGTTTGCGATAAAAATCGGATAACTCCTTCCCCTATTTTACCCCAATTTCTGAAAGCCTTGCATTACGGCCTATGGGGATTTCAAAGCGGTATATCTCGGTCCCCGCAAAAGATAATTGCGCGCTGTGTTTACCTACCCACCTATTTTCGGGGTCGGGCAATCTAACGATGTTATTTAAATTAACCCACTATAGACCACTGTTGCCATAGCAACCATTTAAAAGATGCAAAATTTTGCATTACAGCTAATGGAGATTTCAAAGCGGTATAACTCGGTCTTAGTAAAAGATAATTGCGTGCCGTTTGACCTAACCCCCTATTTTCGTGCCCAGGCTATCCAATGGTATCATTTAAATTTTTTCTCTGCCGACCCCTGTTGCCATGTTAACGAATTTGGGGACAAAATTGACTATAACTCGGCCCCCGTGAAAGATAATTGCGCCCTGTTTGCACCCCCCCCTTATACGCAACTGCTAGGCTACGTGGCAATGGGACAAATACCTCGTTCCATAGAACGTATTTCTAGTATGATTTTAGTTTATGTCGCGAAATAGTACTAAGCGAGTTAATTCAAAACATAAATTTCGTCGTTTAGTTCATTTCTATCACTTTATAGACGCCTTCAGGCACTTGATATCTTCAACAAAACAACAACTGCTACTCTGTGTGTGTGCTAAATCGCAATGTTTTTCTCAAATTCTAGTTTAAAAAAGAACTCAAGCTTTTGCTGAACGTTTAAAAAACTAGAAACGGGGTAAACCCGGATCCCACAAGCCACACGGGGGGACCAGTAACTTTTTACACAGACGGAATGACGGAAGGAGGAACCAAAAACACTACAAGCCGAACACTACGTGTGGCTTGTAATTATCAGACATTACAGCCTGCAAAAACAAACGATGAGTTGAGCACATGACGCCTCGTCCGGTTGTCGCCGTTCAGCGTGGCGACCTGCACGTTCCAGGTGGACACCGGGAACAGCGGCGGCAGCGATCGCAGCGTAATGCGCGGAACAGTGGTGCCGTCGTCGTCGTCAGCCGCTGCAGCAGGTCGCTAGCAGCTTCTGTAGCTTGTCGGCCTCCTCCACGTCGGTAACGCAGCCGTGCAGCACCTAGCTGCATGACGTGGAGAACGTCAGACTCGGGGAAGAAGGCCACGAACGCGCTCGTCATACACAAGGGGGGGAATGTCCGGGTATGCAAAAAAGCAGGGGGAACGTCCGGGGAAAGTGTCCGGTACGAAATGTTTGTCTCCCAAACCCCAAATCCCCCGTTTTCTTCAGGGGTTATGGACCCCCGTTTAGCACAATGTGTCACTGAACCCCGCAAGTTTAAGCCTATCTGCCAAGTGGCATGGTTCAAGCAGGATGCTCGAATGTGACATACAACAGATAGGCAGACAGACAACAGACAACGGACGACAGACCAAGCGCTACGGCTGAATGGATTAGCGAAATCGCTTTCGCTGAAGAAATTTCGCCTAATAATACTACTGCATAATGTATAAATACCTCTGAAGTCGTGTTCGTGTACGATTGTAAGCCGCTTCTGTATGACCGCTTTATAGTACAACACAACAGACATGTGCACGTTACACATACATGCATTTATTGCCAACGGTCGGCCTATACTTGTGTTATTATGTACGCAATATAACAAACTTTGTTGCGCTGTTATAACCGCTCATAATTTTACTTGAAGGCCAAGTCGCATCGTTTGACGTAACTGTTATAAAGCGCTAATTGGCTTCATCAAATGTTAATTTGTCAATACAGGGTGGCGCAAAAAACCTCTCGAACATTTACATCAGCCGAGTGGTCGAATTGAATCGGCACAAAATCATATATGTAATGACACATTTAACATGTTCAAATATGTACAGGAATTTTTGCCTAAAACACTTCTGTATTAGCCGTGATGCAAACAAAATAGCGTCACACGTCATAACACAATTTTTGCAAGCGGTTCATCATTTGCGTTGTCACAGTAGGCCGAATTATCACTCTTTATCAGTCACCTGATCAGCAGAAAATGTGATGAATAGGTCCTCTATTTTTATTTGTCATTGCTGCTAGACACTTTTCTGACTGCTATATATATCCTTTTTGATTCTGGCTGTCTGATGTCGACATCAATCCTTTTATCTGTGATAACATTCTAAAGATCTTCGAGGTTCGCAAACGGTTCACGTTTTTCTTCATAAACAATGTCTTGCAAAATATCCTAAACTAAATAGTTTAACGGATTCAAATCTGTTTAAGACGATGTCCATTCTTGTGAGCTGACGAAATCGGCCATTTTTTGTCAAAGAAAATTTTGAGTTGTTTTGTTGCGGTGTGATGGAGCGCTGTCTTTACATAATTGAATTTTAATTCGCCTTACGTCATTAAGCATGCAGCATTCAGTGGTGTCATAAGTGAGATCGCTAAAATTTATAAGTAAGTAAGAGTACATATTGGTCTACAAAAGTGCGAAAAGAAATTTTTCGCCATACAGTATACGCGCCGTTATAGTTACTCAAATTCTGGGACGTTTTTAGCGCCACCCGGTATTTATTAATTTTCCTGTTACTAGTATAACCTTTATACAGTAAAACATAAGCTTTAAAATAACGTCACTTACGGTATTAGAGTCAACGTAGCGTTCGAGAAAATTTGACGTGACACTAGCACTTTTATGCACTATATTGGATTGCATTGTATTTTTCGCTTAAATTAAATGTTATTACCATTTTTGGTTAAAATAACTGTGCTATTATACTTGTAACACTAGTTTTCGACTAAAGCTAAAATGGTTCTTAATTGTAAACCAAACTTAACATTACGCAGGACACCTCACAGGTTGTCCTTAGGCTACCGTACCTGTGATGTCGTTTCGTTGACGGTTACAACAACGGTCAGAGTGATGCGCGGCTGAGCAACTGAGTTTAAGTAACTTCCGTACACAGTTACCAACGTACCGCCGCTAAACAATGACAGCTAGTTACTACTACTGGTGGGTGACAACTAAATCCTTTGAGGTAAAAAGTAAGTCTGATTGCACTAGACCGAGAGGATAATTGCAGGGCCAACTAGGCAACGACTCAGGTTGCCGTGAATGCAAAAATAATTGATCAGCTTGTGCAGTTTCCGCTTTTTGTCTTAGGATGAAACAAAGAAACTAAAGGTATTCTGCATCCCCTTGCAAGCCGAAGAATGCAAATGACAAAAAAATGAAAACAACGAATAATGTTAGAATAACTACAACGATTAGTAGTATATATATATATTGCTACAGTGGGCCTATTTCTTACTTAGACCTACTTAATTTGGATGCTAGCTTTAAAGTTTGTGTTCTGTCTCAGTCTGCCTAGTGTCAAGAAGCTAATGCGTGTATGCAGACATTTTGAAACAAAAAAATTGTTTTGTGTGAGATATCAAGTAAAAAGTATAGGCATTTTCCGTCAAATCATTTCTCCGAACAGCACAAGTCTATACGATTCTTTTCGCGACTCTACAGTTTAGCCACTCAAGACACTTCCCAAACCGTTGTTTTTGTGTTGAATTTTGTGATCTGTGGTCTGTTCGGTTTCGTTGGCAATTGACTCGGATAACTTATATTTGGAAATGCAGCATAACGAACTTCGAGCCCAGCCTCTCATGTTAACTGTAGTAAACTAGAAATACGTTCTGTGGAACGAGGTATCTGTCCCATTGCCACGCTATACAGCCTAGCAGCTGCGTTTCAGCGTTTGACGCTCTTGTGAGTCTGCAGCCAATTCTGTCTTTAAATAAAAACGGTTGGTTGCCATGACAACAGGGGTCTTCAGAGGATAAATTTACATGACACCATTGCATAGCCCGGACCCGAAATTAAGGGGTAAGTGAAAACAGCGTGCAATTATCTTTTGCTGGAGCCGAGTTATAGTCAATTTTGTCCCAAAATTCGTTGCAATGGCAACAACGGCCGGCATGGAAGAAATTTAAATGACACCATCGGATAGCCCGGGCCCAAAAATAGGGAATATAGGTGCAAACAACGCGCAATTTTCTTTCACGGGGACCGAGTTATACCGCTGTGAAATCTCCATTGGCGGTTATGCAAAATTTTGCAACTTTTAAATGGTTGCTATGGCAACAGGGGTTGATAGGGGGTAAATTTAAATAACACCGTTAGATTGCCCGACCCTGAAAATAGGTGGGTAGGTAAACACAGTGCGCAATATTATCTTTTACGGGAGACCGAGTTATACTGCTTTGAAGTCTCTATAGGCCGTAATGCAATTTTTTTTTAAAAATGGGGTAAAATAACGGAAGGAGTTATCAGATTTTTATTCCAAAATACTCTATTTTACTCTTCGGGCCTTGAATCACTGTGCAAAATTTAATCAAAATTGCGGCCGTAGGAGTATTTGCAGACAGACTGACGGAATGACAGACAAACACAAGTGATTTTATAATCTGTCCCTTTCTTATGCTATAGCAATGGGACAGATAAAAAGCAAATTCGGTAAATGAAATGACACTAACACAATGAGATGATTGCGTGGTCTTATGTCAGTAACGACGGGGTTTTCGCGATATTCAATCGTATGACTGGTGTTAATGTACTTCCCGTCAATGGTCCACAGTTCAATCTTCACAATGCCCGTTGTGTAAGACATATAAAATTCCCGCGTCGTCACGTACAAAGTGTTTTCCGTGCTACAAAACACAGATGGGCATAACGCACCAACTTCGCGGGTGTACTCAAAGAAAAATTCTACTATGTTCATCGCGCCCAAGCGAATTTGTTTCTTAAACAAACACTATTCATTCTGCCGTTTTACAAATGCACTTGTTCAGCAAAGAACGAACGGGATTAACTGCCAGTAAACGCATTTTATGGGCTCCAAATTTACCCACAATACACTAGCGGCCGGGGATCCCAGATTCTCTACGAAGAGGGCCGCATTGCTGCAAAAGTAGGGAAAGTGAGATGAGTAATACAAAGATAAAAAAAAGAAGAAAATGATTAAAAAGAAAGCAAAGAAGAAAATGAAAAGATACGGCAAGAAAGAAAAAAAAGAAAAAAAACAAAAGGAGACGGCATGGAAGGGAAGCATTTTGCAACCAGACAAAAAAAACTCGTCGCCTACACAAAAAACATCTTGCATACTGACCCAGCGTACATCGCGCGTTGCCGCGATGTCACCGATGTCACCTGACAATCATGTCACTCAACGCAAACGTATTGCTTAATCCCATACTGCCCAAGAAAAGCGTTAAAGCCTAGAAGCTGGCCTAGGCTATTGTTTTCTGCAATGCTGATGCTGACAACTACGCGCTCAATTCGCAGTGTGTGCGAAGGGATACAAATGAACATCCTGGATTGAAGTGTATGTACGGGGCACGTATATAAAGTGCAAACCGCGAAATGCGAATTTTACGTCGCATTTTAGTGTAGCCTATATACAGGGTGCGACAAAAAAGTGGACCCCTAAAGTTTTTTTGCCGTTTTCTCAGCAACCGTTTGAGATTTTAAGAAACCTTCTACATCTAATTCCCAAGTAAAATTTGATTCTGTTGAAAAACGACTAAATTATAGACTTTTTGACATGACCGCCTACCGATTTTTTTAGCATTAAAATGTTCAAACTAAAAATACTATTTAATTTTCAAAAACTGGTTACACTCTATTGCTGATGACGTCACAGTGACGTTTTGATAAACAGTAATTTATACTGTTTATAAATTATCACTAAATTATCGTTCCTTTAAAGCAATCGCAGGCTGCCCATGGGATTCATCTTCCAGCAGAACGGCATGTCAGCGCACACAGCACCCAACTATAAACATTTATCAGGAGTGGAGAAGACGTCTTCGGACCCGTGTGTGAGTAAAGAAACGGCAGTTTAAACATTTATTGTAACTTCTAGACCCTAATTTAGAAAATGTCGTACGACAAATATACGACAATGTTACGACATGCAGAAGGTTTACGACAAATGTACGATAAAACGCGATTTACAAAAAGTCGTACGACAAAGTTACAACAAAGTTGCGAGGATTTTACGACAATTTTACGACTGTTTTACGACATTTTGTCAATTAGGCCCCTGACTAGGATGTCACTATCACAGCAGTTTGTTAACGTTATAACGTTTAAAGACTTAAAATCTAATAACTGTTTGTTGTCTGCTGTTATGGTTTCGTCGGAGTAAGCCTATTAGCGTGCAGTTGCCTCTAGTGTGAATGCAAGAGGAAAACCGCAGCTGGTACTTTGTTTTTCTAAAACTTTTTAGAACTAGTCAACGCAACATCCAACGGTAGGCCTACCATCACCGACCCTTTACGGCGTACCAAAAGCTACAGTACACAACGTTACAAACGGACGGACGACAGGCGGACGACACATTAACCATATAGTCCAGGAGTATTATGTCGTATTGGGGTCAACTGAGGAAAAAATTAGTATCAAGCTGATTTTTTCAAAATAGTTAGCCTTGAGCACTAGGAATAACACATCAAAACTCCCCAAGAATCACAGCTGTACTCTCTTCAAAATTTGAATTTGAAATTTGAAACAAAATTGAAAAAATTGGTCAATTTTTAAATACGTTAAAACATATGCATACTGCATATCAAATCAAACGTAATAAAGAGTAGAATGTGAATATAATATTGATGTGTTAATACAATGACTCTACTACCAGTAGAGGTAAAGAAAGCTGCATTTCAGCTTGATACTAATTTTTTCTTAGTAAACCTTAACGCTCCTGGACTAATAAGCTTGACTGTTAGTGCGATCAGCTAAAAATGTTTCTTCAGAACGATTCTATGTCATTATCATTAAAAGCAGGCGACCTGCTAGCATGCGGATGTAAATAGTCGTAGCCGATTAGCACAGCTCTGACAGTAGAGTTCAGCCGTTGACCGGTGATGGTAACTCGAGTACCTCCCGCGAGTGGACCGTACGACGGCCAAACAGACACTACACACGCAGCAAAAAATGACGTGACATGTATAAACGGTTGCCAGTCAAACGTACTCCAAATTGGCATCAAATATGCCGAAGTTTTCTCAATACCATTTAATAGAAGCAGTCGTTCACCTTTACGCATGCACGTACACGCAGTGTGTAGGCACACACATTATTATTATACCTGATTATACCTGTAGACCTACTTTGTAAGCTATTTTAATATTACTATGCAGTGCTATAATTTAATAAATAATTTCAGACTACTTAAACGTTTTGTGCAAAAACGCCCAGAAGAAGCCAAAGCTTACACAATTTTACTTAGAGCTTTGCGATACGAAAAAACAAATAATTGTTAAAAACACTGCTATAAAATTTGACAGATTTATTAGATTGAAAACATAAAAAATAGTCT
>Ga0209671_1004910_pt1 | contig 13385 bp, 9 predicted proteins | sample WorMetHERISLAND2_2_FD_187401 | JGI IMG/M metagenome (GOLD analysis project Ga0209671, IMG submission 187401) | Marine gutless worms symbiont microbial communities from Max Planck institute for Marine Microbiology, Germany - Olavius geniculatus... | ecosystem: Host-associated > Annelida >... | reverse complement strand
GTCCATTGGGTTTATATTCGGCGAATTTTGAGGCCAGTGGTCCTTTATAATGAAGTCTGGACAGTTGGCCTGCAGCCCGTTCCGTTTGCTACGCGCTGTGTGTGCTGGCGTGCCGTCCTGCTGGAAGATGAACCCGGTGGGCAGACGGCGATTGCTTTAAAAGAACGAGAATTAAGTGATAATTTATAAACAAAATAAATTACTGTTTATCAAAACGTCACTGTGACGTTATCGGCAGTAACGTGGTAATCGGTTTAAAAAAAAATTAAAATAGCTTGAACATTTTAATGCCAAAAATCGGTAGGTGGTCATGTTAAAAAATCTATAACTTCGTCATTTTTCAACAGAATCAAATTTTACTTGATACTTTGATGTAAAACGTTACATTAAATAAAGATGTAAAATTTCACATTAAAATCCCCAAACGGTTGCTGAGAAAACAGCAAAAAACTTTAAGGGGCTACTTTTTTGCCGCACCCTGTAGTTGTTAACCAAGCAAAAAATGCATATGCTGAATTAAACTATTAAGTTATATCACAGCAGTTTATTAATTCTTATGAAACCAAAAAAATGCACTAAGTGAATCATTATCGATGTGCATTACAGTATAACTATGCCTATCACAAATGTTTGTATATTGTCAGATTAACTAAAATACGAACAACGCATGGTTTTAAAACAGTTCGTTAGTTGTACAGACGTAACACCTATGTCACAGGTTCTGCTACTGTACAGTTCATACATAAGCGTACTTGTTACCAGCAGTAATACTACATATTCCCACATTTTTACAGGACGTCAGCATAGCTTTTTATGCAAAAGCTCTGTCTTAGCTATAGCAAAGGCGTTCGTCCGTCTATCGGGGTCGATCACACACTACGGTACGGTATTGTGTCCTTCATATTCCCGTCCTCTATTTTTCACCTTCTGAAAATCGGTCCTTCATTTTCCGGTCCTCCAATTTTGGGTTTTCTATTCTCAGCGCACCCCCACATCTGTGAACGGACTGGGTGACACACATTACCGCGGTTGATAAAAAGCTGCACCCGAAGATCAAAATTTTCAAAGAGTATTAAGTTTGCGAAAAAGCGCATTTAGTTTACAGTACGCCTAATTGTTTTTATTTCACATAGGCTCAGATGTACAAAACTGTAGTTTATGTACAAGGTAAAGGCGACAAGCAGTGACTATAGCCGTCAAAAACAGCTAAACGCATATGTAGGCCTAACAATGAGATTATTTAAGAGGCCTATTTGTTATGATGTGTTGATATGCGACCGTTCAAATAGGCTAGGCGTCCGTCATAAGACAGAGTCGCTGGAAGTGAAAACATTCACAAAATGACGCATTTTTCACTTGCCTTGTTTATTTACAGCTGGCGGCTCGAGCGCTGGTGGCTTGGTTTACTGCACACTAGGTGCAGTGCAGTAGGCATGCGTGCTGGTGGACGACCGCGTGTCATGTCATCACAAGTCCTGGCCGCATCTTTGCTTGTTGCAGGTACTCGTCGTGGGTGTCTTACCCGGGCCAAGTCTGGTGAAAACGGTTGTAGGACGCATGTTGGTTTACTGTGTCTGAGACATGCACTTGTGCAATGACATTCCGTCATTGTCAAGCTTACCGATTGAATGTCATCATTGTCTCGGCTGCTGGGGACCATTAACTGACGACATTATGTAGCGGAGAAGTCTATCTTACTGCAAGAATACCAAACCATAGTGCATAGGGGCCTACATTACGGGCTATTACTACATGACATGTTATTGTAGCGAAACTCATAACTCATGCTTTATCAATAAAAACTTGCTCATTTTTTCACTTTACACTGCTATGCGTTTTCTTCAAATGGTAAAAATTCTGAATGACGGTCAAGATCTAATCGATCCGTCTCTCTGATTACAAGGGGCAGAGGAGGGATCATTTTTCCCTTAAATTTTAGCTTGTCGGCAATTTTTTGTTTGAAATTTTTTTTCACTAAAAGTACATAGATTTAGGGTTGAAAACCTCAGTTTTTGGGAAAACGTCAGAGTAAATTAAAATGTATTAAAATTTTGAGTACCCTCTTATGTCGAAAAATTGCAATTTCGTGCTCTGGCCAATTTTTTTAACCCATGCTCCCTCCAGAGAATTTCGTCAGAGCTTTTTTTGTGTTTTGAGTTATAAACGACAAACAGACATGCAGACAAACAAACAGACAAAGAGACAAATTCTGTCACGTACAGTGTAACATCCTTCCTCGGCAGAGGAAATTAAAGAACTTAGATACGTTTGTTGTAGACTACGTAGCGCGGACATGCGAAGCTCAAGCGATTTATCCTGACAGGTCCGGGACAATGTCAAACGTTTACAGACGGAGATAGGTTTACGGTACACGTGTGCGTCTGCAACACACCAATGCAATAGCGACTGATTACGCTGTGCTGTTGTACTCGTACTAATGATACTGCTACTGCTGCTGCTGCTGATTTATCGTAGAATTTGAATTTTGTAAAAAAAATTAACTTAATTGTCATTCCAGTGCAATGCGTCACCATTTGTTGTGGTTGGCTAGCTATTAATTATGTTAATGCACGTGTAAAAATTTTGTCATAATATCAATGTGCCTCGATGTTTGTTTTTGTTTCTAGTGGTAAAAATTCGAAACAAGAAAGTGTTGTTTACGAGAAAAAAACAAAAATGCAACAACTTCTCGCTTTCTGCGCCTGCTGGATCTAGTTCTAGTCCTCGCTCGGATCTTACCAGTACTGTAGCTATGATAACCAGGATGAATGCCCCAATAATTCGAAGACAGAAAACGCCAACATTTTCTCACTTGCTGGCTACACTATCGTTTCACCAGACAAATTACTGCAGCATCGCGCGGCCGGTCTTCTTGCGACAGTACGATTTTCTTGTACTCAACACTAAGCCCCTACACTACAACACTACAGGAACGTCCATCATCCTCAACGCCATAAAAGCAACTTTATTCAACCCCTTTTTATTTGCCTTTTGTTCTCCGATTTTTCTGTCCCTTTCATTCCCATTCTTCTACGACTCATCTCCTTTCTTGTTTTTATTCTCACACCCCAAAATGCGTCTAAATAGTGTGGGAAGCGCAGTAAGCTCCTTAGTTGGGTAAGATGCGAGGCCCCGACCGCAAGCTCATTTTTACGCGTGTCATTTTGGGCTCTCAAAACGCATCACTTCGCAACATTTTAGTCGTTTTAGTGCAGTGCAAATGTATAGATGTTTTGCTGAACTCCCCCAGTTGAAAGCTCCTTTTCCCCAACTTTTTTCGGGGAAGCATACCGCTTCCACTTGTCAGCGTGTAGACGCCCCTGCACCGCTAGCCGTTATACTCGCAAGCGGACATCATTTATTATTGACCATTTGTAGGTTGTAGGTCACAGCGAGGTTATAGGTGCCGAGTGACCCGCAACGGCTACGTAATAAAATACTAAGACTCTGGAGTAGGACTGTGCTGCCCGAGTAATTTGTTGTTCAAGTACGCAGCGAACAGCTATTGAATAGGGTAAGCTTACTCAAGTAGTCAAGGGTCTAGTCGTTTAACAAATACGCAAGTAAAATTGTTTTAACACCTTTAATCATAGATAATGTGTAAGTGATTATGCGATAACAAGTGCTGACCGAACGTACAAAAATTGCGTTAATTAATGCAGAAGAAGAATTTGTTATACTGTAGACAGCTTTTACCCTGTTGTAATTATGCAAGTCTTCAAACAATAAACGTTATATTACCTGATTTTATAACTAAATTTTTTGGCAGTTTTGAAATTTGTATTTAAGCTGTTGTAATCGGCATTTCAAAATAATATCTACTCCCAAAATAAATAAGTACTCGCGTCCAAATTATTACTCCAGTCCAGTTTCAGAGTAAATACTGAAATAACTCAACAACTCGAATATAAGGGCAATCGGTAGCCTACAGCAGCTAAAATCCTACAATAAATCGATCTACCTGCAGTCATAAAATTGTCCCGTTGATCCAAGCCGTGTTAATCCGGTCGTCGTATTCGCGGCCACACAACGAGTTAATTCAATGGCAAATATTATTTTCTCTCCGCGCTGACTATTGAGTAAACTATTGACAACAAATGCCGCGATAATTCAAGGACCGACATCTACCACAAAGCGTGATGTCATTGTGCCATCACCGTCGGTAACCGGCATTCTAATCCTATTTTATCTTATCAGTTATTGCCTTCATTCAGCGAATGTTACGGTATGCACGTTTGTTTTTTCGTCAGCTGATTTCCTGAAAAATAATTATGAACGTTATTTTGATGAAACTTAACGGAGGACGGAAGCAGCCCAAGGACCAGCCATTCAAAGTTCGGCGGCGATCCGGTTTTTAATAGGTATACGTATCAGGTCCGTTGTATTCGCAAGGTGGTGGCACTATTCTCAGCGAAGGTTTGAGATTTCTGTACCGATGTAGGCTAGCCGAACTCTACAGGAGACAGGACTGATGCGATTGCAAGGCGCAGGAGTGTCGGTCCGCGTGACTGTCGGACTTATAGACGGGTAGCATAGAACGACGATGTTGCGCGGTGCCGGCGTCAACACAACTGCCTAGCATCGACGTTGCCGACGCGTCATCGAGACGACTGATCCATGCCAGGCGACAGTCGCACTGCACCGCGTTGCCGATCAGCGAGATCGAACGAATTCTGCCGTGGGACGACAGACTGCACCGGCCGAGGGTCGACAACCGGTTGTCATCCAGAACGATCCGTCGCAGCACCGGTGAACGACTGAACGTCGCGTCGGGAAGTCGTCGCAGACTGTTCCTCGACAGATCAACCGATGACAGCGAACTCAACCCGACGAACGTTCCCGCCCAGATCCGCTCCAGTCGATTGCCGGACAAATCCAGCGTCCTCAGGCGTAGAAGATCATCGAAAGCCCCGTCGGCGAGAAATTGAATCCGGTTGTTGGCTAGTGAAAGCGACTGCAGTCGATTCAAGCCCAGGAAAGTTCGCGCGTCGACGAACCGCAATCTATTCGATGCCAGAGTCAAAATTCGCAACTGACGAAGAACAGAGAAAGTAGATTCGGACAGAGCATAAATATTATTGCTGGACAAACGCAGAACTTCCAGAGTACCGCTAACGTGGCTAAGGGCATTGCGTTCTAATGTGTTTATGCGATTGCGGTCAAGATCGAGTATTCTCAGGCGAACAAGACCGTAAAACGTCCTGTTCTGTAACGTTTGCAGACGGTTGCCCCACAGCGAAAGCTCGTACAGCGCGGAATTGCTCATGAAGAAATTGTCCGGGATATTTTCGATGCGGTTGCTCCAGAGATGTAGCACCTGTAGTTGAGAGAGGTCGACGATCAGTCGCGCCGGGAGTGTGCGTATTGCGCAAGCGCCGAGCATCAGTGACGTCAGATGGACGCCGAGACTCGAGAAAGCGTATTCGCTCAACCCTCCGCCGAGCTGGTTCTCCGTCAAAACGAGGCGCCGCATCCGAAGTTCGAGGAAGTCCTCCTGCTGCAGTTCGCGAACGTTAGCGCCGGCCATATTCAGTTCGGCCAAAACGATGCGATCGGCTGCTGTTGCCGGCGGAAATTGCGGAACCGCGTCGACGTTTTGTCCTCGACATCGCACGACAAGGTCAAGCGAACACGTGCACCCTCGTAGTGATGACGAAGACGGACAGCTATCCGAGGAGCAACTATGTCGATATTCTCTTCAGCATTGCCCCTATCTTTTTTGTTCTACTTGTACCTGTACCGGTACTCGCAAGAAGAAAGCAGGAAGAAAAAGAAAAAAAAGATGACGACGATGTTTCTGACGCTGCTGCTGCAGCTGCTGACGATGACGAAGACGGGCAGCTGTAGGCCGTGACGTCGTGTAGCGTGGAAGATTGATGGCGAGGCTCGGCGAAGGACTCAGTGGGCTCGGTGACGATGGATCGCCGGTGCTGGTGGTGCTGCCTGTCGCGAGACTCACCGGCCGTGACGACTGACAAGTGAGATAGCAGAACGAGTGTCGTCACGTACAACTGACATTGATCGGTCAACAACAGCACGTTCCTCTCTTTACCACGCAGAGAAAAAGAGCTTCGATTATCATCGTTTTCGTCCTTTTCTTTTTACCAGTTTTTACTTTATAATTTTTTACTCTCATCGTCGTTGTCGTCAACATCGTTCTTGATCGTTTTTGTGGAGCTGACATTGATCGACCGACAGCATGTTGACTGCAGGCCGATGGCGCGCTTTACCGCCAACAGCTCGGCTCTGACGGCACTGTACCGCAACATTCCTGCACTCACAAATACAATACAATGCAATACAACAGAATGATCATGACATCAGATCAAACAAAAAGTGTTTTGAATAAAACCAGGCCCGTCGAGGAAAAAGGGTAGGGAGAGGGTAATGGGGTGTTTACACGATCCAGCAAACGTCCAGCATACTTTCAGCAAATGTAATGCTGGACGTTTTCTGGATCGTGTAAACACCCTATAAGTTACCCGGCCCCAGCGACGTTTGGAGGTCCAGCCGTCTCTCAAAAATATAAAGTAGACCTACACCAAAATGTGCCATTTTAAAAAAAATTAAAGATTTTCTTCCCAGAGAGGTCAAACAAAAATATTTCCCCGGACCTTGCTGTGGCTTTCGACGGGCCTGAATAAAACAACTGTTAGACCGCAACTGCGTAATGTAAAAGACTAACATTGTTGTAAGCCGTCGATTTTTTTTTTGATTTGCTGTACAATTTCTTGGGGGAATAAAACAACTAAGACGGTTGTCATCGACTTCGAACGTCATCACGTGGTGCTCGGTAGACGACCGCATAAAATGTCGGCACTGAGATAACTAACAGACAATCTGCGCCAGATATATGTGGGAATTAATATATCGGCAGCCGTTTGTAGGTCTATTAACCAAATACGTTCGCAAACGGCAAATGTTATATCGTAGAACGAAAATATTCTGTTTAACTATTTATCACATAGAGGTTCTTAGCAACACATGCCGCTGTATAATGGTGCATGCATAATAAACGCAGAATGCACTGCTAATATACTAGTGTTGTGCACAATATGGAAATTTGACTGACAGTAATATCACAATCACTGTCATAAATCTAGGTAAAAAACCAGCTATGGTGGTATAACTGTGTTGAAAACGTTTTGATGTAAACTGTCAATTTGTTTATTGTAATTTTTTATCTTGCACAAGTTTTGACTGAGAAAATTTAGAATTTTTAATAACTTACGTACTGCAATAATTTCGTTGCATTTTGTACACATTACAAGTTCAAAACAAATAGCGCAAAATGTGCACGAATTGAAGCAAAGCGTTGCTGTACCCCCACTGACTTCCAAGCATCCGTCCATTTTTTGCGTTACACATCTGCGTATACACGGTTTCATGAAAAGAGACCCCTTTTTTCTTTTTTTCATAATTCACTTAAATGACGATCAATTTATACGAAATGTTTACTAGTTGTAGCTGAAGAAATACTAATTCAAAATATTTAAACAAAATGTGGCTGCTGATTAAATATTTTTGCTAGTTGTGACGTAACGATGACGGCATAATGTGTCGTGAGTACAAGCTTGCTTGTCTCAAGTTGAGACAAGCAAGCTTGTACTCACGACACATTATGACGTCAGTATTACATTAGGACTAGCAAAGAATATTTAATCAACAAGCATATTTTGCTAAAATATTTTAAAATAGTACTTCTTCAGCTACAACTAGTAAAAATTTCGTGTAAATTGATCATCATGTGAGTGAATCATGAAAAAAAGAAAAAGTGGTCTCTTTTTATGAAACACCGTGTAGTTTAATTTCAATTATATATGACGAAAGCAACAAATTTATTACGACTTCGACATAACATTCAGTAAAAATTAATATTTAAAGCGTCTCGGATGTTCATAAAATTTAGGCTGTGTCTCAAAAACGTCACCTTTCTATTTTATTGACATTTTTGTCGGATTTTATCTAACTTTCAAATTTCCTGTCATGTACCTGCCAAAATCTGCAAAAATCGGATTAAAGTATTGCAAAATTAACAAAGGTAACATAGTTTGAGCCACATTGTAGGCCTATGTCGTTTCTGACATTAAATGTAAAACACTAAAAGCCGGTAGAGTTTAAGCAGTCGTGCAGCACTGCGGTGCAAAAGCAGCCATACGACGCAGCAGCTGCTGCTGCTGATGGTGCGTAGAATGAAAACATCCATCACATCGGCCATCATTATGATCACCGCCATAGGAGCGCCAAGCGCAGACGGACACCCTCGCAAGTGGCCCCTTGGGTCACATACACAGCCCAATAACAGCCGCTTAATGAGCACCCGACCTGTGCCTCTACACATGCCAGGATGTCGGCCCATTGTCGACATATTTTGCGGCCGTCCGCTTAGTAGCCTAGATACACTGCATCGTACAGCTCGAACTCTATCCCATGATTTTCTTAGCTGAAAATTGACTCATTAGGTGGCTCCTGCCATGGGTGGGCCTACGTTCAGACTACAAAGTGCTTGTCCGTTAATTCACACGCCAATTCGTTACACGTTAATTCAACCACCAGAGTGAAGCTTAGGACTAAGGTTAGAAATAGAATCATGGTTAGGTTTAAAATCAGGGTTAAGTTTAGAGTTAGAGTTAGGCTCAGCGTTAAGGTTAATTTGCGTGCGAGTGAATTAACGAACTAATTAAGTTTTTTTTATTTCTTTTTGTTGTCGAGTTAAAAGTCCGTACGGGCGGGACATACGAACGTACGAACGTACGAACAGACCGGCAGGACCTGCAATGCGCCCTATTATAACGGTCGAATAATAATAATAGTAATAATAATCCTACTCGATGCGCGAGCCCGGCTGGAACGATGCCGGCTACTGCGATAAATGTCACTGAAGTGTGGTCTGTATATCCATCTGTCCGACTGGTACACTTGGTAAAACCGTAGGACTCAATGAGATGCTCATTATGTGGTTTATCTTGGGCAGGAATTTGGCCTCGGGCAATATTCTTCCAACTGAGTGTCTCTGACACGTTTGTCATCAAATTTTGATCCGACATTACTTATTGGGTTCCAAACGGCTGTAGAAATTGTACCGAGATCCGTAACAACATATTCGGTAATCTTAACGACATCCTATCGACTCAAACAAACAGAAACAGAAGGCAAATCGCATTCCTTCGACGCAGGTAAAACCAGCCATAAAAAGCGCTGTAGCTTCTAAAAAAGTGGAAAATTTGTGACAAACTTTTGTTTGGCGTCCTGCAGGTTTCGAACTTTTACTTAGATTTTAGTCTTTAAAAAGTCGAAGACGCGTTCTCTTTCCGGACATAAAATCAGAAAAGACGGTGTCGCCGCCCTACTACTTTCCTCGAACTATACACCCCTGGCCACGACGCTGTAAACTATGAACTGGATCATAACTAGGTTACACGTATCGGTTTTCGGCAGCAATTTGTAGCGCGTGTGTCGTGTGCCTTAGGGGAGATGTGCAGTGGCGACGCGTAGTGAATGACGTCACGCAACGTCAGTCCAATAGGGCTGGGCAAAGTACTCAAGTACTCGACTTCGCACTCGAGCAATATTTTCGGCTTCGAGTATCCCGCCTGGGATTTAATTCGGTCTTACATACATTCCGTCCGACTACAACGAAAACTTGGCAGTCTCTCCCCTACCGCACGTAGCAGAAACAGACAAATAACGGGTAAAAGTAAAAACAGAATTGAAAGTGGAATGGAAAAAAACGAAAAAAATTGCGACTGAATGAAGTTCGCGGTAAAATTTGTTCCAGATCGCCGTTAAACCGCGTTGATGCGAAGCGCCCTTGATCTCTATCCGAAAATCTTGTTCGAGTCTCAATACAACGCAATACGCCGAACAGATGTAACGCAATGCTATTGCGTTGTTTTTTGACTTAAGCCGCGCAAGCGACGTAGCAGCCAAAACGCAAAGACATAAAAGCGGTGTCTAATCTCTTGCGATGCGTCGGATGGCAAGCAAGCATTGCTCGGATAGCACAACCCCATACGGTCCAGTCCAAGCAGACGGTTGGTTTCGTCTCGTCTCCTAGCGGTCGTGAATCAATTACCGTTTGGCGACTGACGACGACTTGCTGGATATACCGGCGACAACAACAATTTCTAACGGAGTTTCTTGGGATCAGTCACCGCGCGGCAGTTGGATCAATCCACAGATAAAACCAGATCCGTCAAAGATTCACTTTTTGGAGATTTTTTTGCGTTTCTAACATGTAATCTGAGCAAAGCACACGTGACGCGCGAGCAGCGTCGATGCCACAACTTATGTGTACAATGTACAATAAAATAATTCTGCGTTTTGAAGCGGTACCCAAACATCATATGGACCTTTTTGTATGGGGACTCTTTGAACCTAAAAGGTCAAAACTCAGACAGTTAAAATTTACGTCTTATGTAAAAAAAATCATCTGCAGGTTGTCTTGGTTTATCTTCATCAATTTTGCACACAATCTACTGTTGAAATATGCGTCGTAGCCTAAAATCGCATAAAATTACTACAAACCCACTTTCTGGATTTAAAGTCCTTTAAAGTTATCAATGCAGGTAGCCCTGGAAAGCTCGTCAGCAGTGTTTGTTATGATAAGTCTGTGTTTATTTGCGACCGTTTTTACGCTAAATTAGTAATAGTAGCATAAATTGTGCACTGTAAAGAAGTACCCAAATTTAAGATCCCTGTGTGCAAAACTGCTTGAACTTAAAAAGTCGAAACTCAAAATGCTCTCTAACTATTGAAATATTGGGTGCAACCTAAAACTGCAAAAAACCTTTATCTTTATACATACTTTTATACATTTTTATAGTACATTTTCCATATATTTTTATACATGCAGTTCAAGATCGTTAATTTTAATGCCAATCGAAAGCGTGTATGTATTAGTGGGCTCTATTTCGACTGCAGGGGATGGGAAATTTATAGGGTGTTTACACGATCCAGCAAACGTTTAGCATTAGCACGTGTATTTTGAATACATTTGCTGGGAGTTTGCTGGACGTTTGCTGGATCGTGTAAGTAAGTAAGTAAGTAAATGATTTATAAAGCGCCAAAGTCTCAGAAAGAATCAGGGCGCTAATGGGGTGTAAACACCCCATTAGGGTCAATCCTCCAGCTAAAACATAAATAAGATCATTTATAATTCACCAGGTGGCAGCATGGTCAGCTAACGATTCTGCCTTTTGCCAAATTATATTGGTCTTCTTCTAATATGACATCCGTTAGTTCCATAAGCCAAGGATTAGCTGTGAAACTCTGCCCGTGCATACGGATTGAGTTTTAGTTCTTCAGCTGAGCACATCTCTGGTTACTGGTCGGCCATGGCGCTCACGTGACTGAACAGACGTGACAAGTTGACCACAGACCGCATTAGAACCTCCCATGGGGGCGTCGTCGCATGCAGCAGATGTAACGAATGCTACGAAAATACATTTAAAAACGCATGAAATGCGTTTTTGGGGAACATTTTACACGTTTAAAAAATGGATTAAAGATCGCGTCCGCTTTTTACTTGACGTACTGATGAAATACGTTACTTCAGTGTTATTTTTCCTTACTTTCGTCATATGTTTGCCAATAAGTGAATCGAAATACACAATCGGTTATTGTTACGTAGTCGGCATTTCAACAAATCGCCGTCATTTTTATACACTAGCAGTTCAACGTAAAAAAAAATGAAAAAACCGTTAAAAGTGTCCATTCTAAAAGAATGTCCAACGGTTTCGGCACGGTGCACGAACGCTACAGACGGACGGACTACGGTACGGCAACCGCTGTCGCAATAGATGCACACCGGCATGGCTGATAACCTTTTAGCGATGCCGCCTAAAATGGTAATGAGAATGCAGCTGGCGCAGTAAGTAAGCGAAACGTCTGGATCGGGTCGAATAATTGCACGCAGGGGTTAAGCAAGCTGTTGAATATGAGATGCGCTCAGAAGGCAAAATGCGATAGTTTTCACAGTGATGGAGTCAAATTTACCCAGTCCGACTCCGAGTCCTAGTCCAATGAGTCCGACAAGACAAAGCGTTCATAAGCTTCATTTTTAGCCGACCGTACTTAAGTAATGGTCGAACTATTGGCATGGTTGTCGTCCGTCTGTCCTTCTGTTACGGATGTACTGTGGCTAAACAGTGCGAGATAAGGCAGGTTGCTATTGATCATGGATAAAAAAATCGCATATTGGCATTTAAGTAAAAAAATCATCGACCTTGGATGACCTTGAAGGTCACTGACAAGCAGTACGGTCGGCTATTTTATAGCGACAGCTTGGCTTCTTGTTCACGATCGGAACATGTGCTAATAACAGAGAAACAACACAGAATAAAGTGTTGTCTTTTTGATTAACATTTTCTAATTGGCGCTCTCTATGCAACAAAACCATAACAATTTTAGGAATGTTTAATACACAAAGACAACAGCTTAATTAGTTTTGTATCATGCGATTCTGTACAGCGTGCGGCAAGAAAAATAACCCATTGAGCGGATATCGTAATTTTTTTGCATGTTTCGACATTTTTTACAAAATTTTGACGGATTATTCCCGACACAATTAGCCGCTAACGTTGCAAATTTTATCATCTCAACTTCGTTGTACAGCGTAGCATAGCTTTGGACATAATAGGCCTAGATGATTTTAGCTGACCGTACTTAAGTAACGGTCGAGTTATTGGCATGGGCGTTGTCCGTCTGTCTGTCCGCCCGTCCGTCTGTAACGGATGTATTGTGGCTAAGCTTTACTTCGTAGGAAAAACTTTTTACAGGAATAACTAGCCATGTGTGTTACTAGGGTGTGCAAAAGTTCAGTCATTTAGTTCAAGGTAAACATTTACAAATTGGGGGTTGAATGGAGAGGGTATGAAAAAAGTGCGTTTTTAACAGAAAACTGGCCATATTTTGAAACGGTGAGAGATACGGCCTAGGTTACTTTAATCACTAATAGGAAGTGGCATGCGCTTTTTTAGGTGAAATAACAATTAAAAACCTTGGATGACCTTGAAGGTCACTGACAACCAGTACGGTCGGCTATCCTAGCGACAGCTCCGCTTTTTGTTCTTTTCAACTGCACCGACCAATAAATCAGACTACAGCCGACTTTCGGGTGTATTTTAAACCTATAACACGTTTACGTAAAATGCCGAAAACACCAGTTATTTGTCGTTGATTGTGAATATATGTAAAAAAAACTTACCAGTTTAAAACTGTGTGTAAGGACGATGTGATGATATCAGTCCTCTAAAACAGCAAAAATCATTTCGGTAACCTTAGACGGGGCTATGCATATGGCGTCCTTACAAGCTGACTTTAGTTGGTAATCACTAACATAGTCTAAAGCCTTCTTCATTTGATGTTATTTGTCGTATTAGGCC
>Ga0209671_1004909_pt1 | contig 13386 bp, 7 predicted proteins | sample WorMetHERISLAND2_2_FD_187401 | JGI IMG/M metagenome (GOLD analysis project Ga0209671, IMG submission 187401) | Marine gutless worms symbiont microbial communities from Max Planck institute for Marine Microbiology, Germany - Olavius geniculatus... | ecosystem: Host-associated > Annelida >... | reverse complement strand
CTTTCGGTGGGTTTAATTCAACATCGAGATCTCCAAGGTTACTGGACCAAACTTCACCGGACTTGTTTCGCCTAACGCGGGAGGAATCGATGTCGAACGAGTAACTCACCGATTTTGAATATCTTCATCCGTTCCGAAGAAATTGACCGCCGAACTTCGAAGTCGACCGAAATCGGGCCAAATTTTGCATGTTTTTGGCCGCTAAAAATTTTTTGGGGAGGCTCCCCCAAAATTTCGGCCCGGGATTATAAAATTGAATATACTTAGGAGCATCGTGCAAAATTTCGCCGCGATCGGCCCACGGAGCTCGGAGATGACGCGAGGGGAAAAAAGAAAAAAATAAACCACAGCAAAACTTAAGTCCGCTTCCACAAGCTATCGCTTACGGGCGGACTAATAACGCGTGCGACAGAAAATACACTGTACATACATAGGCTACATACATTCGTTCATTCATATTCGTCTGATCGTCTGAAAGACGTTACAAATCGCAACGAATTACATGATATACAGTAACATGAAAACAATAATAGAGTCAACTTCTCAGAACGGCGTCAGTGAGATGAAAAGCTCGAGTATGACAGACTACAGGCTGGCTAATAAACGTCTTTAAACAGTGTTCTTATTACAAAAAGTTCACTGTTCAGGTATGTTGTCTTTTGCGTCAGTTGTAGTTGATTTTGTTGTATCGTAAATTAATAAAGCAGGCTGTACAAACTTCCACGGAGACTAAAAACGTGTTCAAAGCGGCATAAATGGACTGCAAATACATCAGTGCAGTTTATTTATGTCTTTTTGTACATACGCCTTCATGGTGTCACCTGGCGAATGAAACTAGCGTAATACTGCCCAAAATAATGCAGAAACTAATCTTCTCAGAGAACATAGAATGAACAGCCAGAATGAATGATTTCGACAGCACAATGTTTTGTCGAGGCAATTGTTACTACCTGTCGAATAAAATTGACTTAATGCAATCTACAGTATTAGTAAATCTGAACCCGGAACATAATCGACTGTTTGGGTCATAGTCAAACTTTCCAAAAAAAATATCGAAATCTGATCATACGGTTTTTGGGAAGTTATCTAAAGAACGAACAGACAGTCAGACACAAAATAAAATAGAATTCTGTTACTACGGCACAAGAAAACTAATTACTTATGATTAATTAGCAACAAAAATTAAATGGTTACAATCCTCTGTAGGTTACAATAGTATTATTAATGTGTTTATGGTTCGAGTAATTAACTGTTTATATGAAGTAACAGATTAACATCAATCAACATTTTAAAAGATGAATATTACGTCATAAGTGACAATGTGAAATGTTATATTACAAACTTTAAACTTTAATTAGAAATTTGGGGCAGAGCCTGACGTGAGGCCGCCCGGCGCCGTAAGTCCGATTGAGAAAATATAAGGTGTTAAAATTCTTTTCGTAGCAAAGTGACGTGGGCCAAACTCAAATGCATTAGCATACGCAGAACGCGCATTGTCGACTTAGGGTGGGTCAACATGAGCCCCTATAACTTCTTTGTTTGTGGGAACCCCCGTCCCTTATGGAGTGTGGGCTAGCAAGCTTTGGTCATTCTTTAGCGTGTGTAAAAATTTTAGGGCGCGGCACCCCCTAGAGACCGAAATATGGTGTTTCGAAAAAATCGATTTGGTGGGCGAACATTAGCCGCGTACACGCTGTGGTTAGTGGATCTAAGTTCACCGGACTTTTCCCACGGAACGCGGAAAAAATAGTGGTCGATAGCTTAGTTCACCGATTTTAAATATCTCCATCCGTTCCTGAGATATTCGCGGTCAAATTCTTAAGTCGTGCAAAATGGAGCTAAATTTTGCACGTTTTCGTCCCCATTTTTTGGGGAGGGAGGCAAACCCCCAAATTTTTGGACCGGAATCATAAAACCGAACACACTTACTGTCATGTGGCCGACACATATCGGAGATTTTGCGTTTGAAATAACTAAATAAAAACGTCTTCGTTAAAACAAAATTTCGCTCCGAAAACTATCGTTTCCGGGGAGCGGACTAAAAATCATAATGTTAATAGCAACTTGCGGAACGCTGCACTCGCTGCATAAGCCTAGGCTACTGCATATAATTTGCAATGCATTAGACCTACATATCGGGCGTCGCAGTGCAAAACAAACCAACATTGCAGACGTTATATTCAGCAAATGCATTAAAATATGTTTGCTAATACAAACTGATAGTGCTATGAGACGCAGACAGACCTGACAGCTTCGCGTTGAGTCTTGAAGCCAGTGCTTCAGCTGATCCAAACACCGGTCGATTCTCTCTCGTCTCAGTCTTTCCACGATCACTTTACGAGCCTGTTTCATCCACACGCACCAACCAATCAACCACGCGATCGATCGATCAACCAGTCATGCTGTCCGTCCACTAAATATATTAGCAAACAAGTAATTTAAGCAAAGCTCACGTAACGCGCGACAGCAGCGGTCTTATCACTTAAGCAACCAGTCTACAGCGTGCAATAAAATAACAATGTGTAAGTAAATTTTAGTAAGTAAGTAAATTTAATTTATAATGCGCACAATGTCAGCGAGAAACTCACTGAATCTGAGGCGAATCTTGCAAAAGTAACCACCGAAGCCTCCGTGCGGAAGACTTCTTGAATTTAGGAGGTCGAAACTTAAATTGTTAAAGATGTGTGTTCTATGTTAAAAACTTCATACGTGGATTGTCCAGGTCTATCTCCAGCCATTTCGGCGAAATTCACTCTTGAAATGTGCGCCGCAGCCGAAAATGGCAAAAAACACTAAAACCTTTTTGGAGGTCCAAGGTCAATCAAGGTCATTGTTGTTGACACTATTTAAAAGCTCGTCACTAGTGTTTGTTATGATGAGCAGCATGTCTGTGCCTTGTCGCCGGCCCACGAGTCTGGAACAGTTTGCCGGCTGCACTGCGGGCCGTAGAGGACTACGAACAGTTCAAAGAGAACTAAAGACACGTTTGTTTGACTGATTGAAACTGCGGCGCCTAGTGACTTCTGCTTTTAGGCGCCGTGTATAAATCCGCTCTATTATTATTATTATTATTATTATTATTATTATCTGCAACTGTTTTCACGCTTGATGAGCCAGTGGTAAAATAACCACTTTTGAGGAGTGTACCCCTATTTGACGCCCGCCTGCACAGGCCTCCTTGAATTTAGGGGGTCGCGACTTAGACTGCTAAAATCTACGTTCAATGCTGAAAATTTCGTATGTAGATTGTCTGGGTCTATCTCTAGCCATTTTCTTGCAATTCACTCTTAAAATGTGCGCTGCAACCAAAAATTGCAAAAAAATTCACTAAAACCCTTATTTTAAGAGTTCAAAATTGTTCAAAGTTATCAATGTTAATAAGTGTAAAAAGCCCATCGCCAGTGCTTGCTATGATATACAACATGTGTGTACCTATCTGCAACCGTTTTCACGCTACACGAGCAAATAGCAGTAAAATAACCATTTTTAGAGGTACCTCTCTTTGACGCCCGCGTGCGCAGGCCTCATTAAACTTAGAAGCCGGGACTTTAACTGCTAAAATCTGAATTTAATGCAAAAAGTTTCATACGCAGGTTGTCTGGGTCTATTTCTAGCCATTACGGCGCAATTCGCTAAAACGTGTGTCGCAACCCCAAATCGCGAAAAATTCACGAAAACCCCTAATTTTAGGGGTTCACGGTCGTTCAAGGTCATCGACGTCAATAAAACTAAAAAGCCCGTGACCATTGCTTGTCATGAAAAGCAACATGTCTGTACCTTTTTGCAACCGTTTTCACACTATACGAGCCAATACCAACAAAACAACGTCTTTTTAAGGAATACATTTCTTTGACGCTCTCGTTCGAGAGAAAACCCCTCACCAGGAGCAAGAAATTTCGTCACAATAAACTAAAGTCCTTGGGCAGCTACAGTGAAGATTTTGTGATCCTAGCTTGGACCGTTTTGATAGGGCTGCAGGCTGCAGAATGTGACGGACGGACAGACACACAGCCGCCAAAGCCATGGCTCAGACGCGCGAAGCATAGCTGTCGCGCGAAAAAATTAATTAGAATGGCATTTCTACAAAGTCGACAGCAAAGCAGTGACGCACAGTGACCTCAAGCAGATAATGCAGTTTTTAAAAAAATCGCCTCACAGCGATACTGAGGAAAACTTGGCCTACAATGTTCATTCGACAAAAATATGCTTAGTCTTTTTGTCCGTTTATCATTAGGCACAGAGTTTTATTACGCACGACAGCAGAATGCTTCGCGCGCGTCTTAGCTATGGCTTAGGCGTCTGTCTGTCTGTCCGTCTGTCTGTTCCGTCGTCACACTCTGCAGCCCTATTGAAACGACGCAAGCTACGATCAGGAAATATTCACCGTGTGCTGTCCCAATAACTCTAGTTTTTCATGACGAAATTTCGAGCCCCAGAGTGAGAGGGTTTCCCTCGAATGAGGGCGCAAAAGAGGGGTATCCTGCTATAAAAATTCCTATTTTAGTATAATTTTACCGTTATTTGTCTCGTGTAGCATAAAAAAACAGTTGCATATAGGCACAGACACGTCATTAATGCACAGTCAAGCACTAATGACAAGTTTTTTATGGCTATCAGCATCGATGACATTGATCGACTTTGAACCCCCTAAAATAAAGGGGTTTATTATTTTTTTCGCTATTTGGGGTTGCGACAAACATTTTGAAAATGAATTGCATTAAAATGGCTAAAGATAACCCGAAGCAACTTGCACATAAAATTTTCAATATTAGGCTAAACGTAAATCTTAGCAGTCAAAGTCTCAACCCTTTAAGTTAAAAAAAACCTGCGCATGAAGGCGTCAAAGAGGGGTACTCCGTCTAAAAATTGGTTATTTTACCGCGATTGGCTCATGTAGAGTAAAAAAAATTAAAGATAGGTACAGAGATAGTGCTTATTATAACAAACACTAGTGATAAGCTTTTCAGCGGTGTCAACATCGATGATTTTGAATGACCGTGAACCCCCAAAATAAAGGTTTTATTTCTTTGCAATTTTCGGCTGCGCGGCGCACATTTTAAGAGTGAATTAATTGCGCCGTAATTGCTGGAAATAGATCCAGACAACTTGCGTACGAAATTTTCTGCATAGAAGATACCTTTTAACCATGAGTTTCGACATTTCAGGTTTAAGAAGTCTTATATACGATCCAGCAAACGTCCAGCAAACATCCAGCTGACTTGGCCATTATAACATATAGCAGCAAACGTCCAGCAAACTTCCAGCAAACGTCCAGCATTAGCACGTGTATTTTGAATACATTTGCTGCACGTTTGCTGCACGTTTGCTGGATCGTGTAAACACCCCATTACGTTCGAAGGCCTCGAATTATGGTAGGCCCACTTCTTCAAACGCATTATTAGTTTATTGCGCGTTGCACACTAATTGCCCAGATGGCAGGACCGATGCTATCGCGCGTCACGTAAGCTTTGCTGAAATTACTTGTTTTAAACAGTGTACAAATTGTACAAAAATAACGACAAAATAGCAATGCCATAACAGTTATTGAAAGACTAAGAAAAATAAACTCTTAATCCAATGTATTTTGCCGATAAGATTTTTAGTCGTTTTTTTCACCAATATCGACTGTAAAATATAGATAGATGCGTTAAATGACTTTTATGGTTACCATATAATCGCATTCATCAACGCAACTAATGTATAGCTCTTGGAATGTAAAAGTTATGCCCTGGCTCATGAATGTAGTCATGTATTTCACACTTATAATAGGGTGTTTACACGATCCAGCAAACGTCCAACAAACTTGCAGCAAATGTATTCAAAATACACGTGAATTGTTGGACGTTTGCTGGAAGTTTGCTGGACGTATGCTGGATCGTGTAAACACCCCATTATTTTCTGTTATTATAGGCTCATTTAGCCGTTATTGATATTCGCCATATGTAGTCTGCGGCCTTGTATTGGATCGAATGATGACATTGTACAGTGACAGAAAGAAAATGATCTGTACTTGACAATTACGACCAATTTGCTTTACGCACTTAACACATTTCTAGTGTTTACTATTTTACAATCACGGCCTAGAACTCTCTTACAAATTCACAAATCACAATGTTGTGAAATCGTACTCTTGAAAACGAAACTAGGTTATGCGAGTCTGCACACTAGTTAGTCTACGCGTCATTCTAACATGAAGTTTAATTTTTATTTTACCGACTAGCCTCTATTTTATTAATAGCGTGGCCAGAGTGCCAGACTCACAACTTTAGCACAATAAGTTTAGCTAAATTGTACCGTGGCAAAAATAATACTTTTGCTGTTAGAATAATGCAACAAAATCATTCGAGCTGCTTACCTTTCGTCGTTCGCGCTTGAACTGCAGACTGCTGTTCGCATGGATGTAGTCGTTGCTGTCAGCAGCGCTGTGAGAGAAATCCATTTCGACGTTCTTCATCAGTTATTCTCCTCCACAAGTAAAGGTAACGCTACCATGCGTGCGTGCTGGCCGCTGGATAAACTAATGCAGAAGCAACGTGCGAGTAGTGAGTTATATAGCGGCGGTCGCGCATGATTGCTCGCGTGCTCAGCTGACCAGATGACACTAATCGTCGAGTGCTGCACGCCACGGCCGACACCGGCGGTCCAGATGACATTCCTGGCCGCAGCGGATAAAGCGTCGTCACTTCTCGGCAGTCGGGCGGTGAAGACGGCGCTCGGTTGACCCTGCGGTAGGCATATCTAGCGGGCAGCTGGCTCTCATCGCCCGGTGCGCGGTGGGTCGGACGGCCGTGCTCAGCGGCGCGTAACGCCAGACCGCCGCTAGGCCTACAGTGCTGCTGCTTGTACGAGTAGTTGACGAGGTCACCACCTCGGCACGCGCTGCACGTGCCAGCTGTCTCCGCGCCCTCGCTTCGTCGGATGAGATGTTATGATGAACATCAGCCGTCCCACCGGTGTGATGCTACGACATCAGCCACAACTGCACACAATTTGTCAGATACGAGCAGTTACAGTCTGTGCAATCATAAACAAAATTACGTAAGATGCAGTACTCAGTTATTCCGGACTTTGACACCGATTTCAAAGTTAGGACAAATAATATTATTAAGGCAATCTCACATCTGATCAAGTTACGAAATAACTTGTAATGTTTTTTTTTCTGAATTTTAGTTCTGTCTCGTAAACTTTGATTATCATCAGTTACACCTGTCGCAGGTTTGTTTCGTTTGTGCTTCAAATCTTAATTTTACAGATGTTTTTCAGTGTTTATTTTGTAGTGGCGTGCATGAAATAAAAACTTAACGCAAATACAGAATGTCCGAATATAAAACAGTCAGACGTTATATTGCAATTAACAAATAAAAAAAAATATTTGTGCGAGTGGTATACTTGTATACTTGTATACTCGAATATTTTTTACCTGCGAAATGACAAATAAATGACAGCTCGGTCTTCCAGTGAGTATAGTCCGTAAGCTACACTATAAAAATTCCCCCCTCCAAAAAAACTACCTTAGGCACACTGACGCACACCTTCCCGCGACGTAAAACTTGTAGCATTCAAGCAGGTGCCGCAGCGTCACACGGTCACTACCGGTACGCGTAGTCATTAATATCGTCGTCCGGGTGCGCTCGCTAGACGGCGCTGTAATCAGCAAGCTGCTAGCGTGGCGACGTCATTGTGCGCTACAAATTCCCGGCGTTAATTTGACAGCAGCCGCACAGCAGCGACGACCCTCGATAGCGCTTTGACATCCCGCGCTGAAACTATGCCCAGAATTTCTGCGCAGATGAGTGTCCCGCCAATCGTTAAGCGCACCTGCCGCCTGCCCGGAGAACGTTACGGAGACAGGTGTTTTGTGTGTGCCGGAGGAATATTAACTGCTGGACTGCTGCGCGAATGTCTCATAACTGTGCGCATGTCTGAACAGAAAGCGCCGCTCACTCTGGCACTGGCACCTGCTACGTACAGCTGTCAGCAGAATACTTTTAGTTAATAAAATATCTGACAGCGTCACGCTAAGATGCAACGCCATAGTTGCTGCTGCCGGTCGCAATTGCTAAGCTGCTAGCAAAAATGATTATACGAGGGGCGTTCAAACAGTTTTGCAAGTCGATATGTTAGACTGAAAACCTTACCGGTATTAAAGTCTATTCACCAATCAGAGCAAATAACTTCAACAGTTCACAAACTATGTAAGGGCAATATGAGTCAAAACTCGAAAACAGCAAAAATCGTACGAAATTATCAGCATTGAACGTAGATTTCAAGTTTCAACGGTTCAGGTCTCGATGTTCCACGTTCACAGAAACCTGCGCACGAGGGCATCAAAGAGCGGTACCCCCGTAAAAGTCGTTATTTTACTGTTCTTTGCCAGTCTTTCACGAAGAAACGGTTGCAGATCACCATGGGCATGCTGCCTATCACAACAAGCACTAGTGACGAGCTTTTCAGTCGTATCAACGTCGATGACTTTGAAATACCCTAAACTTCCGAAATAAGGGGTTTTTATTGATTTTTGCGATCTTCCGCTGCAGCGCACACTCCACGAATAAACTGCGACGAAATGCAGTTTGCGAACAGGAACTGCTATAAGCTTTCGCGCGTCTCGTGGGCATTAGCTCAAATTTTTGGTTTATTAGAATGAACCTAAGCCAAGAACACGAACCAATTACAGCATTCCGTTCTCCGGGCACAGTTTCAACTTCCAAATGAAGCCGCATTGCTGCGACATCAAAAGGCGCCTCGAGTCCTGCGACACCGTTACCTGCGTCACGCTTCGTGGCGTAGACAGCTGCAAAGACGCCGCAGTTCTCCTGCGAGTTGGTCACTCTGAGGAGTACTCGGCAGGATGAACAATCGCAGCACTCCCTTTGATCTTTGCCTAAGATACTAATTTTTATTGACTGAACATTGATCAACTACTTTGGATGTTTTGTTTTATTCAGCGCCGCTGTCGAATCTCGACAAACTTAATCCGTTTGTCGTTCTGCATGTTTGATTTTTTTAACCGACAAATGTTCAATTCTAAGACCAATCTGCTCACACGTGCTTAAATATCTCTGTTTGATCCGGTGCTGCGTTGTCAGTTATCGCGATTTCAGCACCCGCACTTCGATGTCTGCCAGATAAAAACATTGACTTCTGTAAAGAAGAAAACAAAAAAATATTTTAAACAATTTTTTCGATAAATTTAACATTTTCCTAGCAATAAAACAACCGCGGAAAAAGCAGGTGATTTTATGATAGCCCTGACGCCGAAAATAAGAATTGTAAATTAGATAAAACAATGTCATATTGCAAACGTGAATCAGTTTTATGTCATTTTAAATAACAATTAAAACTAGAGGTGTCTACCATATGTTGCAGTGTTGTTAAGTTTTATACTTACATTATCAGTGACAGAGTTATAATCGTGCTCTTTGCGTATAAATTCTGGTTAACTTTTTGTTTTAAATGTCACTTCGACTTTTTTGATTACCAGTATTTTTTTATAGTTATAGCCTATTCTTGAATCAGCCGCCGTCTTTTTTCTCTGGCCTTGTAAGGTTGCAAGTTTTTACAGACAAAATGAGACATATTTTGTGCCTAAATTAGTTTACTTATAACTCATGAAATATTTTTTGTTGATAATAATGCAGAAAAATATTACTGTGATATACACGAAAAAATATGCAGCTTGTACATTACGGGTCTGTCATCCAATTGCCGAAGACGTTTTTTTTGGCTCAGACGTGCATCCAATATTGTTGGCGAATTCCGCGTTGAAGGGAAGAGTAATTGCTGGTAATGGTCGAGTGAAAGCGGTATGACGTCACGTCCCTGACGTCATGGGTCACCATATGTCACGTTGTGTCACCCCACCTGTAGTATAGGGCAGGTGTTATTAACCTACCTGCAGCAGGCACGCGCCTATATATTGGCGAGTGGCGAGGTGACGATGCCGACGCCGAATATTCACGCTTAGATGAATGATAAGACAGCCTGTAGAAGTGTTCGCTCCGCCAGGTAGGTACAGGTTGCAAGGTGCCCGACCACCTGGACTCATGTCAGATAAACCGACAGGACAGTTGTAATAGAGCAATAAATTACATAATAAATGGCTGAACGTAAATGGGTGACTATAACAGTTACGACGTTTCCACTAGATATATGAATGTGATGTTAACGACTAACGTCAGTAGTCACTCGTTCGGCTCCGTTACCGGACTTACCAGTTATAGGGTGTTTACACAATCCAGCAAACGTCCAGCATTAGCACGTGTATTTTGAACACATTTGCTGGAAGTTCGCTGGACGTTTGCTGGATCGTGTAAACACCCCATCACCACCAGTTCGCAGATAATTAGGACTGCTACAATTGTCCTGTTACAGGCATACATCACCTGAGGGCTGAGACCATGCAATTGACCAGCGGAGGCGTTGTCCACGTTACGTAACGTAACGCGTCGACGACATTTCGTTCCAAGTGTTTTGACTCGCACGTTTGTCAAATTGTCGTCAAATGAACTGCTGCGGTTTTAGTCGATTGCGTCATGCCGGGTAGGTGGGCGATGTCATTGTGACATCCTGGGCGGTCTAGTGAATGAATGAATAAACTCGACCGACCTCGATACCTCGATCTGCTGCCGACAAAACGCTCGTGCTCTATACATGCTGTATTCAGGCTGAAGGTTTAGCAGTTTGTTCGACGGTATTAAATTACCGTTCTAACATCGGCGCAAAAGACCGAGCGACGTAACGAAACGATTGACTTCCTCCAATGTAGTTTGTAGTCAATTGAGCCCGCAGTACTCGAAATAGACGAAGCTGTTCTAAGAGATTCGAGACCGAAACCAAACACTCAAATAGGCCTCCCCGTCATTTGTATCATTGCTAACAGTAGCGCGTCTACTCCCACGAATGGCAGCTTGGTCGTTTATAGCCCATTATGATGCTGCTTGTGAACAGTTATTTTTTAAATAACGTGTTTAATTTTTTTCACTCCATTTTAACAAGTTTTGTTATTAATTTGTTGTAAAATTTCTTCAACTAATCAAGTTTTTTCATACAGTGTTATTTAAATTTAACATTACAGTGGTCGTACAAAAGGACATTCCTGAAAGCGGAGGGATTTTAGATTGTAGCTTGCTACTTTTTGGAGAGATTGATGACACTGTGGAACTTTCTTAATTGGTGATCAGTGTGTGAGAGCATCCGCGTTGAATTCTGTTGAGATCACAAAGTCTGATGCGTCGGTTTATGAACATTAGTGTTTCACGCCATTAGAGGTCGTTATCTCAGCTTCACTTGGTGCGTTGCCTCGTGCGTAGCCTATAACGAAGTCAAATAATGAATAAAAATGCATAAATTTCATAGATTGTGTACGTTATTATGTGCCGCTAAAGTGTGTTTTACGACTACACAGAAAGTATTGCTATCTCTAAGAGTTGTGTAGGCCTACCTGTTTACTGGGCAGTAATATAGCCTATTAGTAATTGTTGTCTCGTCTGGCGTACTGTGCAGAGAGTATGAAGCAATAATGATTATTGAGTAAGTAAGTAATGTAAAGCAACAAACAGTCGGTCGGGTGTCATCCCAGCTGTCAGTCACGCGAGTGGGTCGGTCGGACACACTTGTCTATTTCCGAGTAATCAGCGAAGTGCGATTTCAAGATGACGATGACGTCTGCGACCAGAAATAGTTCGGCTGCGTTCTAAAACAGCGATCTGCTCGCATTTTGTCTTTTATCCGACGAGTCAGTCTCGTGTTTCCTTCATTAGAACATTTTGTTTCACTTTAGCTAGACCAGTGAGTCACCTAACGTAGGCTATGTGTCGCATGTAACTCCGCGGCAGTGTAATATTGTACACTAGTTACACATATTTTGATACTTAATGCGTTGGCTAAAGTTACACGTAAAATAAAACATTTGCAAAAATGTTGTTAAACATGAGGACGTGGTTAGCCTACGTGAACCATTTTAGATTTATTTTTGTTTTACGTGTAATTATGCTTTATCTCCAAATGTGTTTAAAATGTTGGAAAATTTTAAAGAGTTTCTAAATATGTTTTACGGCATTTTTATTTTGCACGTAGCCAAGATCTTGGAGGGCGCGGCTTTGTTTTTGATCGTGGTGACATTTTAGTGTGCAAGTTTTCATCATCGGCTCAGATCTTGTCGATGCAGGTCAGCCGACTGATTGGAACTGAATTGGACGGTGCTGGCAGAACGCGACCAGTCACCCCCAGACAGCAGGGCCGGATTTAGGGGGGCCAGGGGACGCGGGGCCCCAGGCCTCCCACCAACAGGGGGGTTTCCCACCAAACCCCTCAATTTTTAAAACCCTGTAATTCGATAGCCAATCGCTTTCTGAAATCCCAAATACGCCACTGGGTCCAGGCCTCCCACCAGCGGCCCCAGGCCTCTCACCAGCTAAATCCGGCCTGTCAGACAGTGTGTGTAAGAGAGAATGTGTGTGTGTGAGTGGAGTGGCGCGCGGGCGTTAAGCGTCCGGTCGGCTATGGATGACCACTGACGACTCGAGCCGATCGACGTCATCGGGTCAGTCAGTTATTGTGAAACTAGCAGCAGTCATGGACGGCCGCAAGATGCTACGATGTGTCGCTATATTCACTCTACTCGCTCTAGTCGTCTGCGTCTCCTGCAGCAAAAACCCCGACAACGGGAAACAGGTGCGTCATTTATCAGCACATTACCGAGTGGTCCACAAAAAGTATAGCCCATAATTTTCACATTCCTGCTATTCACACCTCCGTCAATAATTTACCATTTTCGAAAAAAATTTTTACTAGGCACATCAGCGGTAAACTTAAAGTAACTAGAAATTTAGGCAGAGACCAACGTGAGGCCGTTCGGCGTTGTAGGACTGATTGGGAGACATTATTTCGGGGTTAAAATTACGTTTTGTATCTCGTGTTTGGAAGTGAACACTAAAAGTTTTCAGTTTCTTTACAAAGTGACGTCAGATTTGCAGTAGGCCTAAACTAATTTCTAACAAGTAATTTGAGCAAAGCTCACATGACGCGCGATAGCAGCAGTTCTACCATCTGAGCAGCAAGTGTAGGCCTACAGCGTGCAATAAAATAACAATGCGTCTTGAAAGAGTAGGCCTATTCAAATTTGAGGCCTCCGAACTGAAGACGCCTTGAACCTAGGAGATCGAAACTCAGATGATGATGATGATGAAGGACGAATCAACTTTAGCGTGGCGTTAAATCCTAAGACTACAAGGACACGTAACAATAAGCTCAAACAGTGAAGTCACGTAATAGTAGTCAACGCAGTGAGACGTTGTTAGTCATGACTGTAAGACCAAACGCAAAGTTCGGTTTTCAGTCTGCTGCGGAAAACTTGCAACGACGGCGATGACCGGACCGACTCCG
>Ga0209671_1004908_pt1 | contig 13386 bp, 20 predicted proteins | sample WorMetHERISLAND2_2_FD_187401 | JGI IMG/M metagenome (GOLD analysis project Ga0209671, IMG submission 187401) | Marine gutless worms symbiont microbial communities from Max Planck institute for Marine Microbiology, Germany - Olavius geniculatus... | ecosystem: Host-associated > Annelida >... | reverse complement strand
AACGGGATGATGGAAATCGTTGAGTACCATTTACAGCGCAATCTAACGGCTTACAAATCGCATCGTAAGAAAAAGGTCCGACTCGCTCAAAAACTTAAGGCCGAAGTTTCGCTGTAGTGTTAAAATGGGCATATAAAAGAACTTACAAACCAACTTTCATGATAAGAGCTTTGATTTTCACGGGCGATGGTCCATTTTGGATGATTATTACGCTCGCAGCAGCTTTAATCGGCCAATTTATCAATGCGTTATCTTTTGAAAGAGTGGCGAACTTGCTTATATTTGGACTAACGATTACCAATTTGGTTTTAGTTCCATTGAAAAAAAATATTCAAAGAAAACGGCCTTACGCAGATAGCCAAGTGCAAGAGCTATTAAATCTAAAAATCACCAATCGTGATCCCGATCACGGTTCTAAAGAGTTGGAGAGCTTTCCCTCGGGGCATGCAGTTTGGACAAGCCTAAGTGTTTGCATTATCAGCTTTCAATTTGGCTATATTGCTCTGTTGTTATTAGGGTGGATGATTCCTGCAATAATGTATCTACGTCTTCATCTTGGGGTTCATTATCCTAGTGATGTGATAGCAGGCTTTTTAATTGGGATTTTCAATGCCATGATAGCTATTTACTTATCTCCAACAATATTTGATTTTGTTGCAAGCATGAAAAACAACGATTTTTATACTTATGGATATTGGATATTTATCTTATTCTTAATGATCGCTGGTTTTAAGTCTTGGTTAAAAAGAGTATAATTAAATCTGAATGTTACTTCACATGCAATAATGTGGTTAGCACTAGAACAAAAATCTTGAGCCGACGGCACCCGTCCGCGGTTGACGGTAATTTCATGATTTTTGCAAACGATCCGCTAACAGACGTTCAGCTTGGCCGCGGCTCAGATTCACGTACGGCTAAGACTGGAGGTGCAAATGCTCATTTCACATAAAGGAAAAAAACCTGAAGTTCATTCCTCGGCATATATTGCGCCAACTGCAACAATTTGTGGGGATGTGACCATTGGACCGAATTGCCGGGTGATGCATGGTGCTTCAATTATTGCAGAGGGCGGCAAAATTACGATTGGTGAGCATAGTATCATTTTTGAAAATGCTGTAGTTAGGAGCAATGCCAAACATTCTGCAACGATTGGAGATTTTTGCTTGGTCGGTCCTAATGCACATGTTGTTGGATGCACGATTGAAGACGAAGTCTTTATCGCAACTGGTGCTGCAATTTTTCATAGTGCTCATTTGGGAAAAGGTTCACAAATTAGAATCAATGCAGTTGTTCACCTAAAATCATACATTGAACCTGGTGCATTAGTGCCAATAGGATGGATAGCTGTTGGAAATCCAGCTAAACTATTTTCGCCCAGTCAACATGAAGAAATATGGAAAATACAAGAACCACTCAATTTCCCATTGACGGTTTATGGTTTTGATCGACCAGAGGCCACTATGAGAAAAATCACGCAACGGTTAGCTGAAAATCTTGGGTCCCACATTGATGATATTATAATTACAGAAGATTAAGGCCGAACAAAGCAGTGCATTAGAAAGCCAGGGCCGTGCCGCTTGTGTGAGCTTTCAGAATCTCATCGCTTTAACCTCTTTGGCTGGCTGTGAGAGCACTGGCTGCCACTGACCGCCAGCGTTGGGCGCATGAGATTACTCGAGATTATAAAGATTTGGAAAGGGCAAGATGGCAAAGATTGGCAGAAATTCACCATGCCCGTGCGGGTCTGGTAGGAAATATAAGAAATGCTGTGCCTTAAAACGAAAACCTGTGGAACCACCCGAAGATTCTTCAATTAAACGCAAAGGATTGAAACCTGCAATTCGTATGAAGGGTGGCATCATGTACGATCCCGTAGCGCATGGCTACGTAGCCATTGTTCACTCTTGGGATAATGAAGAATGCCGTGGCGAACCTGAGGAATGGCGGGACCCAAAAGTGTTCACTTCAGAGGATGAGGCTATGCATTACTATAAGTCCACAATCCGACCTTCTTTAGAAAAATTTATGAACCAGTTCAAAAAAAGTCGTCGGGGGGTATCTGGTTTCCACCGTAAGCTTGAAGATTAGAAATCGCCCAACAAGACAAATTCGGCCGACGCAAAAAGCCGCGCGGCTGATTAGGGAGTAGAGGGACGTCCGTTCTATTTCTATATTTACATTATTATCTGAATCTAATACCCTAAAACCATGCCCAGAAAAGCCCGTATAGATGCACCAGGAGCCCTGCATCACATAATTATCCGCGGAATAGAGCGTAAAGCGGTATTTAAAGACAGTGCTGATCGGGAGAATTTTCTTGAGCGATGTAGTGCCATTATTTCTGAGACTGAGACCGGTTGTTATGCTTGGGTGTTTATGACAAATCACATCCACATGCTTCTAAAAACCGGATTGGCTCCAATCGCCACTGTGATGCGGAGATTGTTGACAGGGTACGCCGTATCATTTAATCCCGCCTATTGGCGGGACGTCACGGGCACCTGTTTCAAAATCGATACAAATCGTTTTTGTGTGAAGAGGAGGTCTACTTTAAAGAACTGGTATGCTATATTCACTTGAATCCTTTACGGGCAAAAGTTATAAAAGACCTAAAAGATCTTGCTAAATATCGATGGTGCGGTCACAGCGCGCTTGTGGGTAAAGCAAAAGCTGATTTTCAGGATACAGACTATGTTTTAAAATTATTCGGCCCATCGCTAAGACAGTCCCGCCGGGCATATGAAAAGTTTGTATCTCAAGGAGTCAAACACGGCCGGCGTCCGGATTTAGTTGGCGGTGGTTTGTTAAGATCAGTTGGAGGTTGGGCTGAGCTCAAAGAGTTTCGGGATATGGGCATTCGGATCAAGGGCGATGAACGCCTATTGGGTTCGTCTGATTTTGTTGAGCAGGTGCTATAGCAAGCCGATGAACAATTGGAGGAAAAATATCGGCTGCAGGCAGATGCGATCAGTCTGCGAGCGCTCATAGAGAAAGTGTCACACTATTACAAGATCAATCCTGAGAATCTAAAATCTGCCAGCAAGGAGCGACTCGTCACAGAAGCGCGGCGGGTTTTTTGTTATATCGCGGTGCGCAAATTGGGATATAAATGCACCGAGGTTTGCAAAGAAATGGCCATCAGTGCGGTTACGGTAAGCAAAGCGGTCAGTCTGGGCGCCAGATTACCAGAGGTCGACAAAATTCAAAAGCGGGTTATTGAAAGCTAAATTCCGTTAAGTTAAGCTCGTTTCAAAGAACCAAATGGTAAAATAGATAAATGGAACGGACGTCCCCCTTCGTCCTGACACCCAAAGCAATGCCGCTATTGATCTTTATTGGCAAATCAAAGTATATTGCTTTTTACAAGCTACTCGTAGCTTTGGGTGCAGGTGATGCGCGGGCGTTATGGGAGAGAATTATCGGCAGGAAAGGACGTTTAGTATGAACAGCATTCCAGTAATGAAGGAGAATAAGCCTGGATTTTTTTCCAAGATCCTTGCATGGATGCTAATTTTATTGGCCGTGTTCTCTGCCGCTTATAACATTTTCGATAAAAATGTTGTACGGCCAACTGCCCTATATATCGTTATCGGAGGATTTGTCCTTTTTGCTATTGGAAAATTTTCTGTGAAATTAAGAAAGCAATGTGTTAGTTTCGGTTCAAAGCTAATGAGCCAAAATATGGCAAATCTGTATCGATTCGGATACTTTCTAATGTTCGTTGGAATCATTTTCACATTTGTACCATAAGATTCATGTAGACCATAACCGGGAATACTATGTCGGTTTGCGTAGAACTTTGTGCAGGCTCGATAGTTATAGAGCCGGCAGGTTAGCTCCCCGTTATATTCCAGCTTGAGGAAAAATGGTAAAAAACAAAATTATATGGATCATCTCGATTGGTTTGATTTTAAATGGAATTTGGCAGGCTTGGTCTGTTTACCAGAAAGCTTCAATGGTATTTTTGGTCTGGTCGGTCATATCAATTTCAGCCGGAATTGGACTGCTGTACAGAAGGGAATGGTCGAAATTTTTTGTGTTATTTTTATCCTCTATGTCAGTTGCAAGTTGGTTTGATGGGGTGATCTATTACTTCCAACATGGTAATAGATACGAAACGATATCTAAAGAAATTGCAGGGCTCATTCCAGGTGCCCTTTTAATTACATGGTGGATTTGCATTTTTATTTACGTATTTAGATATTTTAAAATTAATGGCGAATATAACAACGCTAGTGGAGCAGACGGCGTGTAGACCTCGGTTTTACGTAAAGACCGTGCAAGCTTTAGATTTATTTAGACCGCTGCTCACCAGCAGCATTATGTGGCTAAGAAAATGAGTTACGACTCTGATAAAGTGAATGATAAATTTAAATTCCTTGAAAATATGGCCAATTTGAAAGAAAAGGATACCAGACTTCTATTCTGGTTTTTCGCTCTTCTTACAATTCCAGTATTTGGCTATTTATACACATTACCATTCAGTTTTATATTGCGGTCAATTTCTGAATTATTTCGCCTGAATGATGAGCTAGTAGATACCTTGGATAAATTAGTGGTCGCGGCCAGCTTCATTTTTGCAATTGGAACTCAGCTCTATTTATGGAAACTGTTTAAAAACAAGCGATCACCAAATAACAACTCTATCACATAACCATGCGCTTGTCGTGCCGAGATAAACTCAAATCGTTGGGATTCCCGCTTGGTGGGATGAAATTCGATATTGTTACCCAGTGGGTGAGGATCGCTGTTGATCCAAGTCCCACCTGATCAAAGGTTAGCCACCAGGTCAGTAGTGAAGTCCGCGGGCCAACTCCGAGAGGAGAGTCCGAAGCCCCGCTATCGCGGGATGTACCACCGGCGGAACAAGGATACAGGCTCTGTATTGAGCCCCGAAAAATGTATAGTTGTGGTCATTAGGATAATCCTGCTGTATGGGAGAAAGCCGACGGTGTTAAGCGGCCGGAAGGCAGCAGTCCCGCATACGCTATGGCGATCATGAGGGACACCAGCAGCCGTCGCTTTCAGCTATGGCCCGCCACAGCCGGGGTCTGGGACCAGGGCATGTATTCATTGGGGGTAGCTTGGGAACTCGGGAGATCCAGATGTTTCCTTGTGTTACAACAAATCCGGTCCAAGGGTGCCGGTCAGCCAACGAGGCGAAATCCTGGCGCTGTGAAGGGGCGCTCTAACCTGATCAGCGAGCGAAAGCAAAGGAGCAAACAAGGTATCGGGGGAGGATAGCGAAGAGCGAACGAGCCCGAGATGGACATCTGGAAGTCTTAGCGGATCATAGTACCGATGGTCAGAGTCTTATGGCTGGCCGGTAAGGTGGGGAAGTGTGGCCCAAGCGACCCACTGCAGGAAAGGTGAAGCCCCCGATTCTCGGGATGTACCACGCGCATAACGTTTCTCTGGAAGGAACTATGGAAGATACTCAGAGGTCACCAACCATATCCACAGAAAACCAGGGAATTACGGCAAAGGTAGCTGGCGATTCCGGTCAGAGTGAGGCAGGTCCATCAGGAGATGTTCCGCCGCGGAATACTGGGTCGGACCAATGCCCACAGTTTGATGGCTGGTATAGTGCTTGACCACGTAGCACACATATTACGAGGGGATTTTGATTGTTTTCCGGAGGTCGGAGAAATCATTAAAAAACGGCGATTTGATTGGGAATCGAGTCAGAAATGACCATTGTTTATTAGTAAAGTTCGCACAAAGAGCTTTTCCAACCGACTCGCTTCGTGATTGCCGTTGAGCCGCTCGGTAGTTTTTGCCTTTGGTGAAAACCAGTTGGCCGTCCACTTGTTGCTCCTGACATAACTTGCAGAAGGGGGATCACTACCCATTGGCTGAGACGGCTCTCGATGAGATCAGCTGATATTTCGATACGTGAACGGCTGCAATCAGCCATCGATGATTACTCTGCCTATTATGTTATTTAGTGCCGGCGCACGAGCGAGTGTAACTTTTGGTCCCGCACGATTAGTTGGCAGAACAAATGCGTTGAGCAGACGGCGTGAAGATCGCGGTTTTTCGTAAAGGCCATGCAAGCTTGATATGAATCTGGGCCGCTGCTCACGCTCAACGAACCGGGAAAACCCATCTATTGCCACACAGAAAAAGACAAAATGAACATCTCTGAAAGTGATTTTGCCCAAGTTTCTGATAATTTACTGGCTTTCCTGAAAGACAGACTTGGCGATACAGAAATTGCCTATGCAAAGCCTCCGTCAAGGCTTCAGGGGGGAAATGAAACTTCAATATTCCATTTCAAATTGCAAGACGTTCAACCATCTCTCTTAAGACCTCTGGTTCTGAGAAAATTCAGAAAACACCACCGTTCTTATCACGCTGTCATGGAGAAAAATGTTCACAACTCTCTAGTTGATCAAGGATTTCCTGTGCCTTATGTACATTACAGCTGCACGGATCAGGGTTATTTAGGAAATCAATCATCGAAACCCAAAAATATCTTGAAGCGTACAAAAACGAAAGGGATTTGAATGAACAACATCTAGAATTTTATCAGGTATTAGGCTGTGTGACTGCTCTTTTTGCCGGAACAAAAGGAGTGTTGATCTGGACCCAGACTCCTATACAAAATGAGTCGCTCCATATTATTTATAAATTTTCAAAAATACGTGTGGAAGTTCCAGGATAGGAATTCAAAGCTGCTAGGTTGGGAATAACAATTAACTTTCTAACAAGGCCAATTCAGCCGACGCCAAAAAGCGGCGCGGCTGATTTGCGACGTTATGTGTTTTCTTCGTATATTGGATTGCAAAGCACATTTTTTTGGAAGGAGGTGTCAAAATCCGACATTTGATTGAAGAGCTAAAATTAGATCACACCGAACTTTCAGATCTGTTCCGCAAGATAGTACACCTCGGCATTACATCTGATAAAGGCCGGAAGATGCTTCATGATGTAGAAGCAAAATTACTTACTCATTTGAAAAAGGAGGATGATGAACTCTATCCAATCCTTCGAAAAATGGCAAAGGACAACCAAGATTTGAAGCTTAAATTAGAGTCGTTAGCAAACGATTTAGGCAATGTTACTAAAACAATATCGGCATTCTTTGAAAAATATGCAGATGGCGAGCATGAAGCCGATTTCAAAACTGACTTCCAGAAAATATACTTGATTTTGAGCAGAAGAATCAATAGTGAAGAAAGAGAGCTCTTTCCAGAATATGTTAAATCGGAACCTCTGTGAAAATAAAGCATCACATAACATGTCAGTTCAGTTGACAGCCAGAGCCTTGAGACTTTCGGCCTTTTGATAAATCTGTGTTTCCTTCGCTTCTGCGTAAATCTTTTTTAACCTGGCTGCCACTGACTTCGGCGTTAGTGTGGTTTATGAAAACTCTGCTTCTTATTTTTTTAATATAGTTTCTTGCAGGTTGTGGAGCCGATGAGGAAAAGATGATTGTTAATACACCTGAGACAATTATTTTATTAAAGGCGCTTAGAGCAAAGAAGAAATTTGCTGAAGATACGTCATTGTATTATCCAGGTGCACCGAACCGGGAATACTGAGTCGGACCCAATGCCACTAGTATTTTCATCACCTACCGGTACTTATCAGATATCAAAATGCTCGGAGACAAATTTTTGTCCGTTCTTTATCTAATCATTTTGGTTTCATTTGTTTGTTTTTCAGCAGGAATCTTGGCTAATAAAAAATTTGGTTCGATTGGTATCGGCCAGATACATAATTTTTCAAAACACGTTGAACTCTTTATTCCAATTCTGACCGTTTTATTGTCAGCAATTATTGCAATTGCCTATTAATGGAAGATTTCAGATAAACAAGCGGATGAACCAGACGTGAAAAACTATGTGGGTTTTCGTAAAGCGCCTTGCAAGATCGTAATTCCTAAGGCCCGCTGGTTATCCGCATTAGGCGGCGGCTTGGGGCCGACGCCACACAGAGGAGAGAGCCATGGCCGATAACGCGAAGAGCACGACCGCGACGGTGATTCCGACCATGCGATACAACGATGCGGCGGCAGCCATCGAGTGGCTCTGCGAGGCGTTCGGATTCGAAAAGCACCTTGTGGTGCCCGGTGAAGGCGGCACGATCATTCACGCACAGCTCGTCTTCGGCAACGGGATGGTAATGCTCGGTTCCGCTCGCGACAGCGAGTTCGACGACCTCCAGAAGCCGCCGAGCGCCCTGGGTGGCGCCGTCTCTCAGAGCCCCTACATCATCGTGGAAGACCCCGACAAACACTACGCACGAGCTGTCGCAGCGGGCGCGGAGATCGTGATGGAGATCAAGGACGAGGACTACGGGGGGCGGGACTACTCTTGCCGTGATCCCGAAGGTCACGTTTGGAACTTCGGTTCCTACGACCCGTGGGCTGCCACCTAACAACGGCTTGCAACGGACGGCGCAGAGGCTCCGGACACATATGAGACATTGGCCACGGCATCAGTTTCGGACGCGCCTTCGTTGCGCCGCCGCTGAAGCCGGCTGTTGGGCGATGGTGAGGAGCTATATTATGACACAGAGAGCTCAAGCAAAGGGATTCCAACGTGTCGCAGTGGTCGGAACAAGTTGCGTCGGAAAAACCACCTTTGCACGCACACTCTCTAAATGTCTGGGCGCATGTCACATTGAACTAGACGCCCTCTTCTGGCAACCGGAATGGGTTGAGCGGTCTGTTTCAGAGTTCCGAATATTCGTGGAACAGGAGACATCATCTGAGCGCTGGGTTGCAGATGGTAACTATTCGACTGTACGAGATATCGTGTGGGGACGTGCCACGGATATCATCTGGCTCAACTATTCGTTTCCTCGAACGTTTTCTCGCGCTTTATCGAGGACCGTACGCCGCATATTGACGCAGGAGGAACTATTTTCAGGTAACCGGGAGTCACTACGACAGTCGTTTTTTTCGCGTGACTCCATACTATTTTGGGTCATCAAGTCCTTCCGGCGAAATCGAGTGAAGTATGCGAGTCTTATGCGCTCTGATGAATGGCGGCACCTTAAATTTAGGGAGTTCAGGCACCCGTCGGAGGCTTCAGCATTCCTTTTGCAGTGGGGCGTCGCTGCCCAACCAGTCGCTGATCCTGACCGGGAAAATATCGCGGTTTTACGTTAAGTCCGGTGCAGGCTCGAAATGCAGGAGGCCGGCAGGTTAGCTCATTATACAATTTGAGATTAAATGCCTCTAAATGACTTAACAGAGCGAGAATGATTTGGGGACGGGCCACGTTAACAGGCTGTAAATATTTAGAATTAGCTTATCTGTACCCATTAAAACAGGGCTATATTGAGCTTTTTGGAGCAAAAAACAGCGACATAGCAATGGCAAGAGCAAAGAGGCATTACATACCGGGGCAGATATGGCATATTACCCATCAGGCTACACCTTCGGCTTGGGGCTTCGCTCTTCGAGCTACGACCCCACAAGTCGACCCGACAAGTCGATGCCATAAGAGAGAGTTTCTGCTAAAGTTCGCAAAAGATCGGCGGAGGTTGCTCCATTGGCTTTTTGAGGCTAGAAGGCGATATGGCTTAAGCATATTAAATTATACGGTTACATCGAATCATTCACCTACTGGTCGCCGATGATAAATCCAGGAACGTCACTCCTGACTCGATCAAGCTGATAGCAGGTCGAACCGGTCAGGAATTTAATCAATGGACAGAAAGCATTGCGGTAGGAAGTGAAGCTTATATCCAAAATGTAAAAGAGTTGATGGGTGGCATGGCATTGGGACGAAAGGTCCTTGAGACAGGATAATGGTTTCAACTTAAAGAAGGGCAATATCCCTATATCGCTCATTTTGGGACGAAAAAGATCGATATAGGCGCCCAAAACACCTATGTTTGGAATCAAAACTACGAAAATACAACGACTTAGCTTGGCCGGTCCCCATAAGGCCCCTACTAAAAACAGAAGCAATTTCTAGTTGGACAAAGGACCACAAATTGGACTGCCGGCGGCGTGCAGGGAAACGGATGGAGTTGTATTTGGTTGACACGGAGAAACATGAACACTTGTTAATACCTGGATTCTTTTTGGATACCGGAGAAAAACGGTGGAATAGATTTATATTCAAGCTATGCAAATTTTCTGGGCTTTCACTGGTGGAAGTAGAGAAGCCAGCTAAGACAGCATAATTAGGTTCATATTTTGGGTCATAACCTACCACTGGAGCAGACCAGTCTTCGCTCTAGCGAGCTACGCCCCGGCACGGCGGCGAGAAGACCGCGGTTTTACGAAAAAGCGTTGCAAATTTGAAACTAATTTAGGCCGCTGCTCAGTGGCGAACGTTAGCATAAAATTATGAATAAAATGGCACTATATATAAAAGGTATTTTTCTATTAATGATTTATGCTGCTGGTATATCCTTTTATCTATTAGATTCTCCACCTAGCAAAAGTGAGCTGAAATATTTTGATGTATCTAAGTCGAAAATTATTCTTGAAGGAGAAGGAACAAGTCAACTACGAATCATCTTAAATGAAAATCTTTCTCTTAGATCAATTGCAGTTGAACCCGCTACAACCAATAAATTAAAGACTGCATTTTCAAGTCATCCTACAACCGTTATAGTATATGGCATTCCCAATAAAATGTACATCGGTTGGTTGTGGGGTAGCCATAAACAAGATTATTCAATAGTCGAACTAATAATTGGTGATCAAAAGGTTATGTCATATGATGATTATCTCGTGAAATTAAATAATAAGAAGAAAGAATCCATAATTTTTATTTTAATATTTACCGGATTTATTATTCTTATATATATAAAAAGATCAAAGGGTACAGCATTAACAAATACATGCTAACAACGGCATGAACTCTGATCGAAATTTCCAAGAAACTGACCCCGGTCTTTTGTTTGGTCCAACACCATTGGCAACAAATAACATAAGGCACAAACAAAAAGGAGGTTTGCATGGCGCATGAAATACTAACACTCAAAAGCGTACATCCGACGATCGGGTATTCCCATGCTTCGAAGGTGGGTGACACATTGTACATTGCCGGTCAGATCGCGCAGGATGTGGATGGTAAACTAGTGGGCCGGGGAGATTTTGAGGTCCAAGTCCGTCAGGTTTATGAAAATTTAAAAAATATCGTTCAGGAAGCCGGAGGCACCCTGCAAAACATTGTAAAAATGACCACTTTCCTGACCCATTTTAGCTACATTGATACCTATCGCAGCGTCAGAAATCAATTTTTTCCGGAGCCCTGCCCGCCCAATACTCTGTTGATAATAGAGAGTTTAGCACTGCCCGACTATATGATCGAAGTGGAGGCTATTGCCGTGCTGGATTAGGAAGAAAAGCTATTTGAATAGAGGGTGTTCTGGGGGGCAGACCAAGGCAATACATGTAAAATGTCATAAAAACGTCTCTAAATCGGCCCTAATCGACCGATTAAGAACGAAATACAGGTGTTTTTAGACTTCTTTTCTGAATTTTTCAACATGTTGCTGTGGCCCGACCCTGGGGCAAATGGCACGTTGGAGCAGACGGCGTGAAGATTGCGGTTTTACGTTAATGCCTTGCAAAATCGAGGCTTATTTAGGCCGCTGCTAATCGGTGGATTATGTTTAGGGGAAGTCTTTTGCTTAAGAAGCTCATTACCAGTGTTAAATGAGGGAGAAATTAGCGGTGTCCCTACTCAAATCTCTTGCTTGCAAAATGGCCCAGACCAAGTTTGGTCAAAAATCACTGAGCAATACAGATGGGCTATCTATCTTAAAGCAGCAACCTGGAAAGCGCGTTTATGTTGGCTTGGTCTTAATAGCGATGAGTTTTTTATTAGGTTTGCCGGCCTTGGCTTTCCTGAGCTATCTGTCTGTGAAATTGAGCAAGCCGATGACAATCGCGGTCGGCGGCCCTGCTGTTATCATATTGGTGCACATCGTTTTTGGAGTGGGCGTTTATCTGGCGGGGCAGAACTACGCGTCAAAGGCGATGCAATGGGCAGTTAAACGATTTTTACAAAAATACGTGTAAATACTATTTTTTTTTACCCGAATAAACAAAGAGAATACGAAACATAAAAATGCCAGTGCACCTGACGCCAGAAGCCGTGCCGTTCAGAAAATTACTAATTTTCTGAACGCACTGGCCGTTTAGAAATTGTGCGAAAACCCTGGCGCAGGTGACCGGTTATATTTTAGAAATGAAAAAAATATTCCTAATATTAATCTCGTTACTGGGGTCTGTTCTTTCCTCTAATGCCGATTACTTTGGTGATATTATATGCGACCAATCAATTGCCACCATAAAAGACTATGAGCTTGAATATGCAAATCCAACCTTTGCGGTGAAATGGTACAAAATAGGAGACACTAAACAAAAATTCGGGACCATAGAATCAAATATTGTAAATTATTTGTTTTTGGAGGGAAAGTTTTACGGAAAAGTCTTCGGCATAATTGGCAAAGACAATATCAATGGCATCTTACGTTTTTTTAAAGAGGAGCTGAAAAGAGTATATGAGGCTGAAAACAGTTCTAAGATTTTTGTGGACCCTATAAGAAGAAGAGATGGATCTTGGTTATATATGAAGCCAAATCAAGTCGTGATAGTCAGTCGTTTCTCGCTTCATTTAGGCCAAGTTCAAATTTTATGTCGCGAAGCTTGGGAGAATTATACTGGAAATTTTCAAGAGAATGATGTGAAAAATTAGCTTAGAAATATAACCAATCGGTGGACCAGACCGGGAAAATTATGCGGTTTTACGTGAAAGCTCGTGCTGGTGCGAAAGCAAGTGAGCCGGCTGGTTACCTCAACCGTTATGGTATCTCGAAGCACTAATTAGAAGAAATGCCAATAGAAAATAAAAAAGAATGGAACAACCTGCTTGCAAAAGCACGTCGCGGTAACCCCGAAGCTCAATGGGAGGTTGGATACATTTATGAGGAAGGTATTACTGATAGTGGTGGAACCACTTTGGTGAAATCGCAGCCTTCGCGCGCGCTTCATTGGTATACTTTGTCAGCGAAGCAGGGACACACTGGTAGTCAGATTGCCTTAGGAAAACTTCTAAGTACTGGGCATAGCGTTAAACGTGATACTGAAGCTGCGATATTCTGGACCAAGCAAGCAATAAAGCAAGGTAGCTTTTCTGCAGCTCATAACTTGGGCACAATATACAGAGACCTTAAGAAGCCGGTATTGGCGTTCCGTTGGTATTCGCGCGCGGTCGATATGGGAGATCTTGATTCTCTGTTTCAGCTCGGACTTTGTCATCTATTTGGATTTGGAACAAAAACAAACTACAGAGTGTACGCATAAACTCAAATTGTCAGGCAATAAATTACAAAATTGTAATTTAAAAATTTTAAATTTAGTTGATATTCTTTGAAAATTTAGCTAATTCAGCAAGCTGCTTTACT
>Ga0209671_1004905_pt1 | contig 13389 bp, 11 predicted proteins | sample WorMetHERISLAND2_2_FD_187401 | JGI IMG/M metagenome (GOLD analysis project Ga0209671, IMG submission 187401) | Marine gutless worms symbiont microbial communities from Max Planck institute for Marine Microbiology, Germany - Olavius geniculatus... | ecosystem: Host-associated > Annelida >... | reverse complement strand
TAGTGCTATTTATGCAACACTATTAACGTTGTTATAGCACTAAATAAGCTTTCTGACCTGACATGCTGTTAAGAAACTAGTCACTCAATGTCACTAACCTAATTTTGGACTCGAGTAACTCGAGTCGAGTATCGAGTACTCGGCTCAGCCGCAGTGGGTATAATTCTGCATTTTGTTTGTTTACTGTTTATTTACGTTAGCTACGAAAGTTTGATTATGTTTCGTGCTGTTTTTAATGTTATTGTGTTACACGCAATTGAAATGTGATACAATAATGAGTGAATAACGGCTTTTAAATTATATTTTTGTTTAGAAGCGTTTATGGACAGTAGTACGATTGTGGAATATATCAGAGATATCTGCTCACTCGACTTGGACGCATTCAATGACAGTGGGCGACTTCACTTTTTGACTTAGACTTTCGCTGAGCCTTTTCGTTGAGCTAAAGCTTCACGCTAAATTCTGTACTTAGACCAAAGTTCAACTAAACGATTAAGAATGGCGGAAAACCGGTAAACCTAACAGGAAATGAATCGACCAGTTACGCTTGGACTTGCTTATTTAATTGCGTCGCGCACGCAAATGACGTAATTACGTAACGTTTTATGTCATAGTGTAGCCATCACGGCGTTTATTTTTGGTACCAGACTACTTTAATTTACTAAACTATCCGTATGTATAGGATGGTGAATAGTCACCACTCGCCATGTTTTCGCTCAGCTAAAGTCAAAAGTCAAAGTGGATTTCAGCTCAGCGAAATCACTTCACTTTTCGACTTAAGTAGGTACTTAGACCAAAATTTAGACTCAGCGAAAGTCTCAGCGAAAGTCCAAATCATAAAGTGAAGTCGTCCAATGTCAGCTCTTTGTCTATATCGATGTTCTTTTGTTTTATACGTTAACCACAGTCCCAGATGTCATTTTGTGCTACACATAATGTCTTACATTGTTGACTGTGGCTTGTGGGTCACATTTTGAGGTTGTGCATTATTGCATTTGTTTATTGTTGTCTCATTTCTGTGCAGTTGATACATGATGGATAAATATACAATACTGCTACGTATTGGTGAAGGAGCCCATGGAGTTGTTTACAAGGCAAAGCACATTGAAAGTGGTGAAGTGGTTGCACTGAAAAAGGTATTCAGTCTGCTTTATATAATAAATTTGAAAAAAAAAATTAAAATTTGATTAATTGTAAGTAATATGTAATTGTTAAGTGATGTTTATTTGAACAACTTATTACCATTTGGTGCTTGACACTGTTGATTGGGTGTACAAGCCTAAGCCTTACTTTAATGTTCCTGGCAACAGTTCTTCCTATGGTGTCTGTCTTGATCTGAGTAATTCTGCTGCTTAAACAAACAAACATTACTGATACTAGTAGGACTTATTATTAGTAGCATAACTGCATGAATTCATAGTCTTGGCAGTAGTTTAAATGAATGAAAATGAAAGATCCTTTTTTGTTGCCAGTGAAGCAGTGAATGAACAATACTAGTGGTGGTAGGTTTGGTAGTGCTAATAGTAGTTGCAATAGTAGAAGTACAGTAGTTTAATGAAATCAAAATAAAAAAAGATATTTATTTCTCTACTAGCATGGTCATTACTGTAAAGTATATTACTGTCATGTGGCTCACAGGCAACAAGAAGTAATGATTTCTATAGAACAAGACCACATTTATTAGAGTTGCTATAATTCTGCTTTTATTTCCAGTCCAGTAGTATAGCAAGTCTGTGGCTTTATAGACTGGACTAGTAATGTATGATTTTTGACTGTTTTCTTCTCTCCTCTTCTATCCTATCTCAACTTTTCTCTTGTCATTACTATTTTTGCTTTCCTTCCCCCATATCCATAAGCTTTCCCACATCAGTTCAGGCGGCCCTGGCTGCAAATCTATAATGTCTCAGAATGCATCATCCGGCAATGTCTTTCACTGGTTTAGCTAACAAATTGCAGGTTGTTCTGTTCTTTGGATTTTGTTGTAATTTTTGTGTTTTTATGCAGCACTTTTTTACCGGCCTGTAAACTTTAAAATTTTTTTTTGCATTCCGACAAACCTTACCTTGCTGCGCAGGTAGCACTGAAGAGGCTCGAGGATGGTATTCCCAACACGGCTCTACGAGAGATCAAAGCACTGCAGGAGATAGACTGTGATCACGTGGTCAGACTACGTGAAGTGCTACCTCATGGCTCGGGCTTTGTGCTCGTCTTTGAGTACATGCTCTCAGACCTTTCCGAAGTTATTCGCAACACTGACCGACCACTCACCGAGGCTCAGGTAACCACAGAGACAGTTTCATTATAAATCAGACAACGGTTGCAGGCCTTCCACCACTAGTTCTGTAGATTTTGTATGTTTAAGCTTGTCCTTGAATGTTCTGAAATAAGCCAACTTTTCCTCACAAAATTTGGAAATTTTGCAGTCTTGTAAACTTAAATAAGTTTTTATGCTCTGTTTTTTTGGCATTTTTGTTGTATTTGCTGTGTTTTATTTTTGCATTTATGAGTCACAAATAGTGGTAATGAGCTTACTGCTAGTAGTAGATTGTTTCTACTGTGCATAGATAAAGAGCTACATACTAATGCTACTGAAGGGTGTAGCATTCTGCCATGACAAACACATAAATGCAATCACAACCTATAGTAGTGTTCATAGTAGTACACTCTGTCCCAAAAAAGCATCCCCGACATTTTCGACTGTAACTCGAAAACCAATTATCAGATTTTGATAATTTTTGGTATGGATATTCGTGACACAACTTGCCATCAAATAACTATTCAGTTTCCCACCTTACCCAGCGTTTGTTTCTGCACTACCTGGGGAAAACACAACCAGCGAAATATAACTTTTTTATTCAATGCGATATGATAGCGTAATTAACATGTGTAAAAACACATTTTTTCACATTTCTGACAGTTTGGCTGACAATTCATTCAGTTGTCAATTTTTCAACTGCCTGCAGCAAAATTGTTTGAAGTGTTGGCCCACTATGCGAACACAGGCAAGGAGACACTTTCTCCATTCATGAACAGCAGTATCGATAATGTTCTGCTCCAGACCAGTCCAGGCTGTACCAGTTGCTTCTTGACTAAACAAACATTTTTAAACTTCATCTGGTAGACACACTGCTGCACGACAGTCAAACCTTGTAATAGACCGGCTGTTGGGGCCCACAGATTAGGATAGATGGAATTTACTGACGTTTTTTTGTTCATTTTAACACGTATTATGCTTGGTCTGCTTTCCCCAGGTAGTGCAAAAGCAGACGTTGGGTGAGGTGGAAACTAAAACACTTATTTAATAGCCAGTTGTGTCAGAAATATTTCTGCCAAAAATAATTAAAATCTGCTAATCTTTATTCAAGTTACGATCGATAATGTCTGGGATGTTTTTTTCAGGTTTTCTGTTTATTTCAACACATTTTACTTGATCTGCTTTCCCTAGGAAGTGCAGAAACATACATTGGGTGAGGTCGGAAACTGAACGATTATTTGATGGCAAGTTTTGTTGGAATGTTTATACCAAAAATTATCACAATTTGATAATTCGTTTTCAAGTTACAGTTGAAAATGTCGGGGATTTTTTTTGGGACACAGTGTAGTAGTTTCTGTTCCTGCTTTGCATAGATAAAGAGCTACATGCTGATGCTGCTAAAGGGTGTAGCATTCTGCCATGACAACCACATAATGCATCGTGACCTGAAGCCAGCCAATCTGCTCATCAGCTGCACGGGACAGCTCAAGATTGCTGACTTTGGTCTTGCTCGGGTTTTCAGTGACGACCGAACTCGACTTTACAGCCACGAAGTTGCCACTCGATGGTGCGTCGTTAATGCTTTATAATTACTGTAACTAAAAACTACTTTAAAAGTGCATTATACCTTCATGGATTTGCAGTTTCTGCATTGACAAATTTATTGTAGATGTCAGCATCCTAGTGAAGTTAGTCAGCTTTGCTGTTATGTGGACGTCATTATTCAATTCTGTGTTTTTATTGGCTGTCAGCTGAGAGCTTTTCAAACTGTGCCAAATTTTGTTAGACATTTGACTTACAGATGTTTTAGTCATCATCACTGAAAGCATCTAAAATGCTGTCTGTTACAACATATGTTTGCTGTGCCTATCCATTTGTTGCACGTGTGAATCGGCCTAAATCTATTCAATGACATGACATACTATATGGCAGGATTTGCCTTACAGCAAGCAGAGATTTTGCAGTTGGGGCAGTGGGTGGTGGTGGTTGTAATAGTGTTAGTGTATCTTGTGATGTGTACAAGTACTGGCGTTGGAGTTGTTGTATGGAGCTTGCTGCTTTGATGAAATATTAATAATAGCAGTAGTAGTAGTAGCAGCAGTAGCAGTAGCAGTAGTAGTAGCAGTAGCAGTAACAGTAGTAGTAGCAGTAGCAGTAGCAGCAGTAGCAGTAGTATAAGTAGTAGTAGTGGTAGCAGTAGTAGCAGTAGAGTAGTAGTAGTAGCAGTAGCACTAGCAGTAGTAGCAGTAGCAGCAGCAGCAGCAGCAGCAGCTACTGCCCGCAGAAGCGAGGCAGTTAAATTGTTTTCAGCATCATTGCTGAGTTTTTTCTTTGTTAGCATGATAATTTATAAACCACTGCACCTAGCTTGATGAAATTTTGCATGAACCTGTATCTTGACAACCTCTACAAGCCCATTGAATGTCATTGTCAATGGTCAAGGTCATGTATGTTTTTTCGTGTTTTTTGTGTGATACTATGGCTACTCGCTGCTAATAACTTAGCTCTGAGCAAGGCTTCACTGCCTTGTTGCTGTTGTTGTTAGTTGTTGTTGTCGTTATTGTTGTAGTAGTATCAGTGTAATTTCTACAGTTACAGGACACTGGAGCAGAGATAATAGTACTTAGTAGCAGTAGTACGTGTTGCAGCAGTAGTAGTAGTTGTTGTTGTTGTTGTTGTTGCACAATATCAGTGTGATATTTACAGGTACAGGGCACCCGAGCTACTGTACGGAGCTCGTTGCTATGATGAAGGTGTTGACCTGTGGGCAGTCGGGTGTATATTTGGTGAACTACTCAACAGTTCTCCACTGTTCCCTGGTGAGAGTGACATCCAGCAGCTGGTTTGTGTGCTTAGTCAGCTAGGAACTCCTAACGAACAGATTTGGCCTGGAATGACGTCACTCCCAGACTACAACAAGATCTCATTCTCCGAGTTTGCTCCGGTTCCGTTCGAGCGGATTCTACCGGATGCTTCTCCGGATGCCATCAACCTTCTGTCGAGGTTCCTCGTCTACTCGTCGCCGGAGCGGATCCGCGCCCGGGATGCGTTGATCCACCTCTACTTCTTTCGTGACCCACTTCCCGCCCATCACTCTGAGTTGCCGATCCCAACACGCCAGCGCAGACTTGGCACTCTGCTGCAGCGGCGGGTCCCTGTCGATGGACATGACTTTGATGTAGACTTGCCACTCGAACAGACACTTGTTGATCCCAGGAAACTGAAACCATACGCTGCCCTATTTGCCTCACCCGCGATGACAAAATAATTCCCTCTTTACACTAGGGATGTTGTTTAGCAGATTATGGTTTTTGCATGCGAAAGCAGCTACTGCTTTAGCACATCTTAGCCATTGCAATTCTGTCTGTCTGTCTGTTCGTCTGTCTGTCGCTCGGGTGGGTCAGTCAAAAAGGTGCAAGCTAGGATCACCAAATTTTCACACTTGGCTGCCTGGAAAACTCTAGTTTCAGGAAACAAAGCTTTTCCATAAATTCGAAGGGAGTCACCTTGAACTAGGGCGCTAAATGAGAGGGGGTAGGAAAAATTTGCGATTTTAAGCCAATAAGCAGCTGTATGTCAGAAATGGTGCAAGATAAGGCCTAGGTTACTATTAATCACTAATAGGAAGTCGTACACTGGCTCTTGATTGCAACCGAATTCAATGACCTTGGATGACCTTAATTGCCAAAATAGGGGTTTTTATGGAATTTTTTGGCGATTTCGGGCTGCAAGACACGTTTCAAGAGCAAATTGCGCCAAAATCAATTGAGATAGATATGGAGGAGTGGCATACCGAATTTTTAGCATTGAACGTTGATTTTGATGGTCTAAGTCTTGATTTTTCTAGGTTCAAAGAAACCTGCACATGGAGGCATCAGAGAGCGGTATCCCCGTAGAAGTCGTTATTTTACTATTGTTAGCCAGTCTTTCGTGAAAACGGTTGCAGATAGGCATGGGCATGCTGCCTATCACAACAAGCACTATCCTGACGAGCTTTTCAGGCGTATCAACATTGATGACTTTGAAAGACCCTGAACTTCCAAAATAACGGGTCTTATTGATTTTTGCAATATTCGGCTGCAGCGCACACTCCAAGAATGAACTGCGGCGAAATGGCTGGAGATAGACTGACACTTTGCAAAGAGGAACTGCTGTAGGCTTTCGCACATCTCGTGAGCATTAACTCATATTTCTTGTGAAAATTTAGCTGTAGCAAAATTTGGTTCGATTTAGATACAGCTGGCAATGACAAAAATCATTTATGGTTAACTTTTCAAAAAAGCTAATGATTAGGCTTAGTTAATTGTTAATTTTTGTTAAAACTTACAATGCAAGAGAAGTGCATGTTTATATCGCTCTGTAAGTGAGCTAGCAGCTGTTACAAATGCACTCAGGCAACAATTTGTATTATTGGTCTACATTGTCGTAAGTAGGGCCTACATTATTCATCGTTAAAATTGTTAACAGTTGATCGCTTGATTAACTGTTTTTTCTACAACACGATTTAAATCTTTAAATTCATCTGCTGCAATTGCACTTTCATACTTGTTTGTTTTTTACTGTCTCAGTTTAATAATCTGCATCAGTATTTTTCAATCTTTTTGCCACAGTGGAACCCTACACAAGCGTGAAGATCACTCACAGAACCCTGTGCATTGAACCATGGGTCTCATGGCATAGGAGAGACGGGGGGCTTAGGAGGTTTTGAGGACTGATGTCTCTCAGCAAGGTCAGGAGTCAGTGATGCTATGGAGGTCTGGGGGATGATAAAGCAGGCAAAGTACGACCATGAAATTCCCCTCTAGTGATCTAGTAGGTTATTTTGACAACCATCAAGTAAATAATATGCCCTAGGTCAGTCAAGCTTTTTGAGCAGGGCGTCACTGACGAGTTGGAAGCTGTTGTTGTGTGTTTCCAAACATTTTCACAATTTTTTTGGATAGATATAGATGTAGGCTCTATGGAAAACAGTGGTGTATGCCTGAGAAAAACTTTCAGTTCAATAATATTACAGTGCATCAGCTTCCGTGTTTTTTTCCCAAGGACAAAACTAAGATAATCTAAAAAAGTCTTTTCTCCACTCAAGCTGGATAGAAAGGTGTTGCAATTTGTGGTATTGGGCTAGGCGAAATGAACGATAATATTTTACAGTTTTTCATTAGGTTGTCTGTGTCATAGACGTAGAAAATGTTCCAGAAAAAAATTTTTAAAAACGTAAAAAACGTGGCAAAAAAACGTTGATAACAAACGTTAGCCTTAATTTGTTTGACTTCTTGCCTAAAACCTAATGCTGTAATTGCAGTACAGCTAGAACTGAAGAAAGAGATGAACTTGTATTCAATTTCAATTCAACTGTGTAGTCATAAGACCACGTATCACTAGACTTAGTAAGTAAACTACCACCACTATGGCCTATTTATTCGTTTGTATGGCTTTAGAAGCCCTTCTCGACGTTCTCGGTAGAATTAAAAATAAAAAACGTAAAAACGTGCCGAGAATAGAAAACGTAAAAAAACGTTTTTACATCTATGGTCTGTGTAGTTGTGTTTGTACTTTCCTGTTCTATCTTGTTTCTGTTCTACTGCCTTGTCACATAGGCGTGTATAGTTGGCTGAAACATTAAACGTGATGACCGATTGATTGATTGATTCGTTTTCTCGACGGCCGAGAGACCCGTTTGGAGGAAACTTTCAGATTGTGACAAAGTGCTGACCGCGAGTCCACTATCTTTGGTGTCGCCACTAGGGGAGGGGCCTTGGTTCAGTTTTGTGCTCGGTATCGTTTTTGTACCCACTTGAGTTCTGCAGAATCTAGCTTAACTCTAGAAATGCAACGCAAAAAGCTATCTGTCACATGTCTATCTTCCTTACTCAGTGTATGCTACACAGAAATCAGGCAGACGGCGTCCACGCCATCGATCAGCATGTTATAATCGTGACCGCCAGAAGTGACTGACGTGACGTCTAACGTGGGATGTTGATAATAATAATCATCTCAGTCACGAGTATAGACCTAGACGTAGGATAGGCCTACAAGTCTGCTGGCCAGACAGTTCAACAGTCACTGCGGTAACTGTTACAGTCTATAGGTATACCTATCCTACAGGCGCTTTAGACTACGCGGTGCGTCGTAAAAATAATCGAGAATTTTAGGCCGCATAATTTGCTAACGTGTGTTACGACAGTACTGTTTTCAGCGACTGCAGATCTGGGTAGTTGTCCCAGTTACATCCTGCTCACAAAACTTTACGGATTAAGTATAACTATAACTCTATAACTATAGCTAGATTTTTTCTGGGACGTCATATAGCCTATCGGTGGCGGATTCCGGGGGTGGGAGGGCGACCCCCTACTATATCATCATCATCATCATCAGTTTTATTTCAGGCACTTGGCCCATATACACATAAAACACATTTTATGACCAAGTGAAAATTTTGCACATAACTGCACTATTTCCGTATGAGACATTAAAAAATTTTCTGGGGAGCAGCAAAGCCCTCTCTCCATGCTCCACTCCACCGAGGGGGACACATATCACCCGAGACCCCTCTCCTCGGCGCCTACGGCGTTTCAACCGTGTGTCTCGACGTCTTGGGCGTTTTTCGCAACATATTCTAAGATTCTGGATCTGTCACTGTAGCCTACATACACCTACATTTATATCTAAAGAAATGTAATGTCATTTCGTGAAACTATAGACTTCAGAAGGGATCAGATCTGAAGTTATAATGCGTTTGGCGATTATACACCATTCTTTACAAGAGATTTTTTGGCTCTTGCATTGCCTTGCTCATTCACAGGTTGTTCCTCGTTGTTGCGCGCGACAGCATGTAATGCTTCGCACGTTTTAGCCATCGTCTTGGCGTCTGTCTGTCTGTCTGTGTGCCCTATCAAAAAGGTGCAAGCTAGGATCACGAAATCTTCACCGTGTGTTACCGCAAGTACTCTAGTTTATCGTCACAAAATTTTGTGCGCCTGGATGAGGGGGTTTCCCTCGAACGGGGGCGTGAAAGTGGGGTACACCTTAGAATGTGCTTATTTTACCGCTATTGGCTCGTATAGCGTGTAAACGGTTACAGAGAGGCACAGACATGCTGCTTATCATAACAAGCACTGGTTACGATCTTCGTAAGGGTATCGACATCGATGACCTTGAACGACCTCTAACCTCCAAAATAAGCTGTTTTCGTGATTCTTTGCGATTTTGGGCTGCGACACATTTTAAGAGTGAATTGCACCGAAATGGTTGGAGATAAACCAAAAAAAACCTGCCTATGAAATTTTCAGCACTAGGCGTGGGTTTTATTACTGCAAGTTCCTATACCCCCTAGGTCTAAGGAGGGCGGTGCACGCGAGCGTAACAAAAGGGTACCCCTTAAACAATGGGTATTTTACCGTTAATGGCTTGTGTAGCATGGAAACACATGCAGATAAACGCAGACATGCTGCTTGTCATAACGAGCACTAGTGACAAGCCTTTTAATAGTGTCAACGTCAATGGCTTTGAATGATTTTGAACCCTCAAAATAGGGGTTTTTAGTGTTTTTTGCGATTTTCGGCCGCGAGGCACACATAAAGAGTATTGTGTCGAAATGGCTGGAGATAGACAAAGACAACCTGCAAACAGGAACTGCAAAGGCTGTCGCGCGTCTCATGAACTTTGCTCAAATTACTTGTTTTGTTTGTAAGCGTACGGCATCCCGTTCAAGCTTGGTCGTAAATCAGCCGCTCCAACCCCAGGGCCCCCACACAGTACTGGGTTTTGCGGGCCAGACCCACAACTAGGATGGGTCGATGACTCCCCCCGCTTCTGTCACACTGGAGCGCCACCGCGGTTTAGCGTTTGTACAGAATGACCCAATAAAACATAGACCTCTAAGTTGTCATGACTGCATGAAATATTGACCGAATTTTAATAGTGTTTCACCGATGTGCTTTGTAGTAAATTTGCAGTTAAATGATTATTAGTGATCCCATCACACCGCAAACGCGTCGCTACACTACCTAGCGAAATCTGTAGCCTATAGTTAGCTTTAGAGTGAGTGAGTTACACTTTGCAGCGATACTGTCATTAAGCCTATAGGTCTATCTAAAACGTTTGTATTTTACAATGCGTTTAGGATGTGTTGGCCTGATGGGGGTCTGTCTTGAAAAGAAATTAGTGTTTTCAAGTTTACTGGTGATTGGCTAGCGAACGAAATTTCAGAAAATAGGTTAAGTTCAAACGAGGTCGCCGAAGGATTTTCGACTTGATTAGCCCCATAGCTTAGGCCTAACTTTAGGAGCCAATAGAACTCTGCTCCTCGGAATATACTTACTTGTCGTCCCACTTTTTTAAAGCAGACGGAAGCCCCCGGTATTGAGCTGTCACGACGTGTGCTGAACGCATATCATCTCGATAGTATTTATGACAGCGCTACGCCGCCAGCCAGAAATACACGTATCTAGCGCTAGGCATATCAATTAGGCCTAGTATATACGGCCTACGTTGTTGGCAGGCGGTCTCAACTTTAAGTCAACTTCTAACGGACTTTGCCAACTCGAACGCGTTTAGGCTTAGCCAGCCTATAGGCATAATCATAATGCTATACGTATAGGCCTGGACATATTCGTTATCAGTGCATCCAAATGCTGCACAATAAACAGACTAAACAAAGCTGAATGTGTAATTGCGAAAACGACTTAAGCGACATCAACGGCGGAAGTTAAAAGGTAAATTAAGCTGTGATTACACGTACGTGAAACGAAATAAAACATTTGGCAAAATATGGTTCAAAATGTTTTATGTGTTTCATTTTACGTATGATCAAGTCTGAGACATTTTTGCAGGGTTTAAACTACCGCAATGTCATCGCTGCTCGTCATATGCTTCTTCACTGCAGTCGCCGCCGCACTAATTGCTTACGTCATCGGTCGCTGGAGTCGGACCTCAACAGCGGTTACGTCATCAAAATCGGTTCTGGTTACCAAGGAGACGGCATGCCAGGCTGACCATGAAGAGACCCGCGGCTGGGGTGTGTTTACGTTTTACTAACTCGAATATTGAATGTTTGATTAACTATAGGCCTAGTTCACACCAGTTTTGTTTTTTTTATTTCTTAGCTTTAAATACAGGGTGGCCTGGGTGGGCCATAAAAACGCGCCACTTTCCTTTTGTCCATATCTTCACCAATTAATCAATTATTGACCGATTTTCAAAATTATTTTACTGGCACACTTTGCAAACGATTTGCGATAATGTGATTATTATAGATCCCACCACACCATAAACGCGTTCCTACACTACCATGTGAAACATACATTTTCAAAAATCACTAAAAGCCTATAATATATATGCAAAACATTATCTTTTGAAACAATTTTTATCAATTTTTATACAAAAATTAAGTTATGTTTAATGTTACATACATTTCTGATGTTTGTAAACAAAAGCAGATTATATTGTGATAAATAATAACTTTTAACGCACTGGTGATATAATGCTGATGTAATGTGCCATTTAGCAGGTGGAAACAAGGCTCTGATTAAGAACTTGTACCGGTTCAAAAAATACAGTTTTTGGAGAATACTGGCAAAATTTTTGAAGATAAACTGCAATGAGGAAAGAGTGGGAATGTTATTAAAAGAGATTTGGGAAATACGCAGCACCGACCAAAGACATGAAACCAGCAGACTGAAGCATACGTGTACTGAAGAAAACGTGATCACTGTGGATGAAATGGTAGGCTTGCTAAACCACAAAGGCCAGAAAAAACATATCGTTCAACATGCCAAAGAAACAGATCTAACAAAGTTTAGCATCGTACAGATCATTTACTGCATTTTTGGTTGGAAGTGTATTTTGTTTACCAACACGCTTGTTGTCTATGATTGCGAGTTTTTCTTACATTTATATTTCATACTGTAGTGTAGCGTCACAGTTAAAGTGTGGCGGGATATTCAGTAATCACTTTATTGTTAATTGTCCACGAAATGTACCAGTAAAAAATTGTAAAAATCGATCAATAATTGGTGAAGATATGGACAAAAGAAAAGTAGCACGTTTTTATGGCCCACGGTGTATAAGTTATCTCGGCTATTTAGGCTATTTGATTCAAATACGTTTATGTGAGATGCAGGACGTGGGAGGGAAGGTAGCGACACCAACCGGACAGGTGAAGAACTATTAGCTAAATTGCTGCACGACTACAAAGAGGTAAAACCGAAGAGACCTACCTCGTATACCAGATAAAAAGCTTTTTTATTTAGTATATTTGTTAGAACTGTTTACGGTATAGTTTTGAGTATTATTTTCTAACAGCTTCTGTTCTTTTGGTGGTTTGGTGGTTCTTGAGTGCTGGCCGATAAGCTAACAAGTACGCCCCATTTACACAAAATTAACAAGATAACTGCACTCGACGTCGAGCCAGTTTCGTCATGTAAACGGAATATAACTCTGACCACACATAGGCCTATATGTCTGTTAATTTCAATTAAGTACGACCAAGTAAGGGTTGAGTGTCGGACTTGTAACTTTCACGTTGAGATTCGAATTCCCCATACGGGTTATTTACAAGCAACCGTTGAACCGTGAGCAAGTTGCTAACCTACTGTGTTTTCAGGTCAAGTCAGCTTTCTATCCCCAGTGGGACGAAAAATGAGTCGTAATTAACTTACAGACTATAGTTAACAGCCTCGTGTGACTATTTTGGGCGGACGATAGGCCTGTTTGCTTGCTGCACCGAGGGCCATTATCACAGCAAGCATTGTTAACAACCTTTTCGAAAGTACCAACATCAGTAATTTTGAACGACCTTGAAGTCCAAAAATAAAGGGTTTAGTGAATTTGTCGCGACTTCACGCTGCGGCGCACATTTAAAGAGTGAATTTTGGTTGAATTACTGAAGATAAACCAAGCGTACAACCTGCGTCTCGCGTCTCATGAGCATTAGCTAAATTTCTTGTTGTCACCTACAGTCATAACATCCCCCGACATCTTGATCACTTTTTACGCGCAACAGCATGTATTGCTTCGCGCGTCTTAGCCATCGTCGACGTGTCTGTCTGTTCGTCTGTCTGTCCGTCTGTCCGTCACCCTTGAGCCCTATCAAAACGGTACAAGATATGAATCACGAAATTTTCACTGTAAGCTGC
>Ga0209671_1004903_pt1 | contig 13391 bp, 5 predicted proteins | sample WorMetHERISLAND2_2_FD_187401 | JGI IMG/M metagenome (GOLD analysis project Ga0209671, IMG submission 187401) | Marine gutless worms symbiont microbial communities from Max Planck institute for Marine Microbiology, Germany - Olavius geniculatus... | ecosystem: Host-associated > Annelida >... | reverse complement strand
CTTTTTGAGGGGTTCAAGGTCGTTCAAGGTCATCGATGTTGATAAACCCAAAAAGCCTGTCACCAGTGCTTGTTATGATAAGCAGCATGTATGTACCTATCTGCAACCGTTTTCACATTATTCGAGCCAATAACGGCAAAATGACGTCTTTTCAAGGGGGTACCCCTCTTTGACGTCCTCGTTCGAAGGAAACCCCTGCATCCAGTGGCACGAAATTTTGTCACGATAAACTAGAGACCTTGGGGCAGCTTACAGTGAAGATTTCGTGATCCTAGCTTGCACCGTTTTGATACAGATCACGAGTGTGACAGACAGACAGACAGACGGACAGTCAGACGCCCAGACGTTGGCAAACACGCGCGAAGCATTCTGCTGTCGCACGTAAAAACTAACAAAGAATATTTAACTAACAGCCATAATTTGTTGAAATTTTTTGAATTAGTATCTCTTCAGCTACAGCTGGGAAAAATTTCATGTAAACTGATTACCATTCGACTGAGTTATACAAGAAAGAAAAAGGGTGCCTTTTTAATGAAACACCGTGTATACAGAATACAGTACAATGAGAATAACAAACAGTTAAAATCATAACACACGTAATATGCATGCGATAATTACACTGTATGCATACGATTATGCAAAAATACCAAATATTTCATAAAAGGAAGCAATACTCAACAAAACAAAACCTTCTAAATCAAAACATACAATGCGCCCGTATGCAAATCACACCAGGGAATCTGGAGACATACAGATTACAGCATATGTAATGTATCTAACCGGCTGCAGTTAGCAACGAAGACAAGTTAGTATTGAACACAATACACCGAAAGCAAGCAGTCACAATAAGTAGGCCTATGCTAAATAAATAACAATATCTCAGCAACTGGAAACTTTAACGCGCATGGATCACTCCGACTTGGTTCTCAGCTCCATTCTGGACACGGTTTCTGTCATTGTGTCTCGAGCTAAGCCTTCCACTACAGCAGTCAACACACAGAAAGGTGATATTATTCAGCAGCACATTGACACACAGTCAGTGTGATGCGGCAATATCACCTTTTGTAATTTTGGCTGTTTTCAATGTGCAAGTCCTTAAATGTTGCCGTTAGCAAGTGTATAAACTGATGTTTTGTACATTTATTTTAGTTATAATAGCACTTAACATGAATAACGGGCGCACGTTACTACCGACCTTCCTTCAGCGCTGAGCGAGTTGCGTCCATCGCCTTGTCGATGGCCGAGTCAACTTGTTTCTCGTGTCGGAGAAAGAATGGACGAATGACGCGAGAGTAGATAGTGATGGAACCATTCCAAGAGACCGGCAGCATGCAGTATACCAGAAACACGCACTACAAGAACACGCACTTTACGAATACACGGCACACTGTAACTAACAAGTTGCAACATAGGCCTACGCAACTGTCGTGGTAATTTCGTGCACGAAATTTGAACCGTCCATTGGACTATTAGGCTATGTTATTTCACGTTACAAAATATAGAACTAAACAAATAAACAGAGAGACTGACGAACGCTAAGCTCTTAATACGACGGCTCACGGAAGATGGCACAGATACATAAACGAACCAGAAGACCACTCAGAGAGTGCAAACCTCCGCCAGCACTATGTCATTTTTCCCGTTCTATTCGCGGAATGGCAGCACCAAAATTTAATCACCTTTAAATTAAACCAAAGCTAAATTTCTCTAAAAAAAATTTCAGCTAAACCCGCCTGTAACTTTCTGAGTAGGCCTAATCTTGCTAACAAACAAACAAACAAACAATGAGACAAATAAACGCCGGGTATTAGGCCCTACATAACATAATTGGTTGAGGTTATTAATGCGCAGAAAACAACGCTCGGTGCCTTACTAGCTTAGAGAGCAAGTGGATAGTCTATAAGGGATGACGGTGCAATGAGTTCACCTTCAGAAACCAGTAGAGAGGAATCCATGACAGCAGAATGTCAGCGAAGAATTCGACCAGTGCGAAGACGCTATAAACGACCCAATACGTCAGCCACTGCGTGTCGTCGTCTTTGTTTACCGACTCTATTGCCTTCACGCTACACACACACACAAAGCCGCCGATATAGAAATATATATACGATAGTTAGGCCTACATGGGTATATGAAGTGCTACTTTTATTTTTTATGAGAAATTTAGCATAAAAAAAAATTGTCGATCACTATTACATTCAAAGATGAGCTGCGAAAAATGCAGACTTATACAACCACGTCATATCTTAAATCTAGGCCCTACACTGTGTCCCAAAAAAACATCCCCGACATTTTCATTTGTAACTTGAAAACCAATTATCAGATTTTAATAATTTTTGGTACAAATATGCTTGACACAACTTGACATCAAATGACCGTTCAGTTTCCCATTTCACCCAATGTATGCTTCTGCGCTACCTAGGGATAGCAGATCAAGCAAAATATACGTTAAAAACAGAAAACCTGAAAAAAACATCCTCAACATTATCGATCGTACCTTGACGAAGATTAGCAGATTTTAATAATATTTGGCAAAAATATTTGTGACACAACTGGCTATTAAATAAGTGTTTTAGTTTTACCTCACCCAATGTCTGCTTCTGCACTACCTGGGGAAAGCAGACCAGACGTAATACGTGTTAAAATGACTGGAAAAACGTCAATAAATTCCATTTGTCCTAATTTGTGGGCCCCAACAGCAGGTCTATTACAAGGTTTGACTGTCTTACAGCAGTGTGTCTACCAGATGAAGTTTAGAAATGTTTGTAAAGTTAGAAGTGACTGGTAGAGCCTGTATTGGTCTGGAGCAGAACATTATCGATACTGCTGTCAAGTGAATAGAGAAAGCGTTGTGCTTTCCCCAAGTAGTGCAAAAACAAACGTTGGGTGAGGTGGAAAACTGAATGGTCATTTGATGGCAAGTTGTGTCAGAAATATTCGTACCACAAATTATCAAAATCTGATAATTGGTTTTCAAGTTACAGTCAAAAATGTCAGGGATGTTTTTTTGGGACACAGTGTACTGCAAAAATAAGTGTCAAACTGTACATCTTTGCAGCAACTGTTTTATAAAAAAAATGTTGGGAAATCTCCCACGGATGTTGATTCATCATTCGCGTGTGGTTTCGCACGCAGCATGACAAGTAATATGAGAAAAGCTCACGTGACGCGTGACAGCAGCGGTCCTGCCACCTGGGCAATCAGTGTAGGCCCCTACAGCGTGCAATAAAATAACATTTTGAATAACATCTTGAATGAGTACCCAAACCTGTGGAATCCCTACAGAACAGTCCTTGAATTGAGGAGGTCGAAATTTAGACGGCTATAAATGTGCGTTCTGTGCTAAACAAAACTCATACGCAGGTTGTCCAGATCTATCTCCAGCCATTTTGGCGCAATTCACTCTCGAAATGTGCGGCGCAACCAAAGATTGCAAAAACAACACTAACACCCTTATTTTTGGGATTCGGGGTCAAAAGCTCGTCACTACACTGTGAGTCTGTGAGGCATAAAAACATCAAAATTTATCGATTATCACTTGAACATAAATTATCACATTTAAGTAATTTTTGGTACGAGTATTCCAGACACAACTGGCCATCAAATAACCATTTATGTTCTCACCTCACCAAACGTCTGTTTCTGCACTACCTGGGGTAAACAGAACAAACAAAATATTACAATTTTGTTTAATGCAGTATGATTTTTTGTTTGAAATAACACACACTTAGCATTTTTTTGTCCAAATTACTAGAATTTTAGCTAACAGTTTATCCAATTGCTGCCAGTAAATATTTGAAATATCGGCCATCTGTGTAAACAGAGGAATGCATATGCATTCTCTATCCATTGAGCTCAGTGTCGACAATGTTTTGCTTCAACTTCAACCAGTCAATTCTTGAGTTCATTGACATTCCTAAACAGCGTCTGATAGACTCACTGCCGCACGATACTCCAAACATTGTCCAACGGACTGAGGTAAAGGCTGTTTGGGGGCACATATCTCGAAAGATGAAGTTTATTGATGTTATTGTTCATTTCAACGCATATTTGGCTTGTTTCCATTTCCCCAGGTAGTGCAAAAATAGACGTCCAGTAAAGTGAGAACTTGATAAGCCATTTGATGCCAAGTTGTGTTAGGAATATACGTACCATAAATTATTAATAACTCATTATTCATCTCCAACTTACAGTCGATAATGTCACGGATGTTATTTAGCTTTGGCATTTTTGGTGCATTTTAATGCCTATATCATGTGTTCTGATTTCACATGGTAGTGCAAAAGCACATGTTTGGTGGAGTGGAAACTTGAATGGTCTTGTGATGGCCAGTTGTATCAGAAATGCTCGTACCAAAAATTATTTAAAATCTGTTGATCCATTTTCAAGTTACGATCGATAAATTTTGGTGTGTTTTTTGCTTCACAGTGTAGTGCTTGATATTATGATGAGCAGCATGTATGTGCCTATCTGCAACTGTTTTCGCGCTAGAAGAGCCAGTAGCAGTAAAATAACAACTTTTAGGGGGAGGGGGTATCCTGCTTTGACGCCCGCCTGCGCAGGCCTCTTTGAACCTAGAAGGTCTTGCGTTTAACGCTGCAAATTTAATTTTGTATGTTGTCTTGGTCTATCTTTAGCCACTTCGTCGCAATTCACTCTTGAAATGTGTGTTGCGGCCAAAAATTGCGAAACATTCACTAAAGATCCTTATGTTGGAAGGTCGTTCAAGGTCATCGATGTTGATAAAACTAAAAAGCTCACAATGAGTGCTTGTTATGATAAGCAGCATGTTTGTGCCTATCTGTAACCGTTTTCACACTATCCGAGCTAATAGCGGTAAACAAAGGCTTTTTAAGAGGATACCCTATTTCACGCCCTTGTTCGAAGAATCGAGGGGCGGAGAATAGAGTGCGGGGACGGGGTGTCCCCCTCCCTATTGGAATAGAAAAATAGAAAATAAATGCCCCAGAAATTATTTTTTTCATCTCGAAATGGTGTGCCTTGCTGTATTCTGCGTGTGGCGTTAAATTTAATGTTTTAGTTAAAACAAAAGCTGTAATGTAAAAACACGTAATAAATGCACAGGGAACCAAAGCGGATGAGACGGAAAGTAACAAATATTTGTTGTGATTTTTTTAACTTGAAAAATAACCATTTGAAACACAGTTGGTCCATTAGTAATAAGTTTAAGGGACCGGTACTAAGAACACCCACGGGTAAACCGTGGGGACCAAAACAGATATTTTGGAAACTGGGGACATGACTCAATGAGCCCCCGATTCCGCCGCCACTAAACTGCGGGGTGTAGATACCTAAAACGGCGCCGTCTATTTTATTTTATATTTAAAACAAGAAGTTCAGCTGCCACTAAGATAGCCGAATGTACTGGTTGTCAGTGACCTTCAAGGTCATCCAAGGTCGATTTCATCGAAGAGGACGTATGCCACTTTCTATTAGTGATTAATAGTAACCTTGGCGGTATATGGCTCGTATCTCTCACCTTTTCCTAGATGTGGCCACCAGTTTTCCACTGAATTTCCTACCCCCGTCCATTCAGCCTAGCTCAATTTGAAAATGTTCCCCTTGCACTAGATCGATGAAATTTTGCATGCCCGCGTTTAAGGCACATGTCGAATTATTCGTGTAAAAAATTTCCCCTACGACCTAACACCTAGTCACAATACATCCGTTACGGAAGGATGGACAAACGGACAGACAGACGACAAACGGACCATGCCAATAGCTCGACCGTTACTCAAGTACGGTCGGCTAAAAAACTCACGATGCGTATGCTGGATATGCAAATCCAATCAAATTGCAAAGAAAATCAGCTCCATAACCAATCATCAAATACAGACTGACGAATGCTATTAAACCTGCATCATGCACAACACCAGCAACAAGTGAATGTAAGTGATTCAAACTCATGATAAACTCAGTAGACTGTAACATATGTAACCACCCGCTGTTTTCGCTTCGTCTTTCGTACTGGGTGACTGCAAGATCTCAGCTTCATGAGTACCTTCGGCCCCGAAAGATAGGCGGTTACCCATGCTGGTAATGAGTTCGTGTTAAACGAAGGGTTGCCGACGAAAGGGTCTTTGTGAAATGACCGTGAATGGACAGAGATAGTTATTATTGAACAGTGGATTTCGTTTGGACGAAGGGTGCTTCGTTGGTTTTTGTTGCTTGTTTTGGGAAGGCGAAGGCTCAGTCGACGTCCTCTATCCGAGCGCGAGATCAAACTGATCAGTTGTCATCATTGCGCTTCGCCTTTTATACTGCCGGAGCCGGCCAAAAAGACCTAGGCTGCCTATCACGTGACTGCCACGGGCCAGTACGGGGTTTCACCACTGTCCGGGGGGACTATAGCAGGCATCACGTAACGTATTCTCGGGAAGCTCCGACAGCAGCCTATATGTGGCTTTATACCACACTAAAAGGCGACGTTTGATGACCTTTTTGACGAAAGATATTAATTTAAAATATTTATTATTTATGTCCGAAAGATAAATAATTTTAGGAAAATGAACTTAAAATATTTTAGTAAGAAAAATAAGCCCAATTTTAATTTTATTTTACCGAAAATACGAAAGTACATTACGACACAAAATACACTACACATAGGTTAGGCCTAATAGCAGACATTAGTACAGATAAAATGTGACATTTGTGCATCTTGACGTTATAACTGAATTTTCATGTCCGTCATTTTCAGCTTCCTTCCCCCGTATAAACTGCATTCTGTAAATACTGACGGACATGAAAATGTAGCAATGTTTCCTGGAAGGTAACTATTAACCACAATAGCTATTGGGCGCCTTAATATGACTCGATTCGGCCACGTTTTAAAATACGCCCGACGCCTATAATCATTAATCACGAACTATAAGATTCGCTACGCAGTTCCTTGGTTAAAATGTCGTCTTACAACCGAGCGATCGACCTACATCTGTTAGGCTGAGATATAGGCCTATATACGCACCAACTTACCGAGAGCAAGGTGAACTCGCTTCAGTCCGGTCTTCCGTTCGAGCTGGTCCATCTGCGCCGCCAGCCAGAAGTCCTTGTCGTGAAGCAGCTCGTCCAGTCGCTGAATCCAGCCATCAACGCTCTTCTTTACCGCATCACCCATCCCTGCTGTTGTGTGCGGCGCAATTTATAGGATGAATGGAAGAACGAACGCCGCTGTCCAGGTTGCTATACGTACACCACCATTTATTCCAACCTGACACCTGACGCCGTCTCGCTAGCTTGGCTTGCTCGCAAAAGACCGCCTCACAAAACAATAAATACTGAGCTATATACTCACCTTTGCGCCGCCGTAGGCCCGCCATCCGCGACGGGCCCGCGGGCGCCAGCTTTCGCCTCCCTGGGTCTGGGGGCTGTATGGGATCTCCTCTCGGCGCCCCCGGGTAGCGCTATGACGCTGGTGTACTAGGCTGCTGCATCATAAACAGGCAGGCATATAGGCCTAATCTGTAGCCTATTGGCCGCCAAGCTAATAAGTAGGTGCATTATTTCCAGATGGTTTGCGTCCTTGCTGCGTGTTTGACCGCATTCGTAAGCCGTAATGTGGCGCTAGATGTTGATTGCGGTCCACATACACTGGCGCCGACCAGGAAATCTGCGCGCCGAGAGCATAATATAGTTGCCACCCGATAGCCTACCTACAGCAAGATACGGTATCTGAGAGATGTCAGGTAGCAAGGCGTATTTTCATAGTCGGACTTTTTCCGGAGTTTTTCCTAAGTTCGATTTACCGTGCGTTTGTAACAGCAGTCTGCAGGCCCTGGCCAACATTATTATGCGTCTAAAGTCAGTGTTTACTTCCAAAAAACAATATTAGGCCACATCTACTGATCGAAAATGTTTTCTTATACAGTGTCTCAAAAAACATCCCATACATTTTCCATAACATTTTCGATTGTAACTTGAAGAAGGATTATATAAGATTCTAATAGGGGCTTAATTTTTCGTACGTGCATTGTTGAGACAACTGGCCATCAATTTAAATGACCATTCAATTTCCCACCTCACCCAAAGTCTGTTTCTGCGCTATTTAGGGAAAACAGAACCTGCGAAATGATACATTTTACCCATTGCGGTATTATCACTTGATCAAAATTCAAAATAATGCACAAAAACATATTTTGATAACATTTTGACACTCTGCCTGACATTTCATTTAATTAGGCTATTTTGTTTTTTCAACTGCCTGCAGTAAAATTGCTCGAAATGTCGGTCCACTGTGCGAACTGGCAAAGAAAGAAACGATTGCTCCATTCATTGACAGCAATGTCGATAATGTTCTAAGTTCAACAGTTAATAAACATTTCTGAACGCCATCTGGTAGACATGCTGATGCAATACAGTCAAACCTTGTAATTGACTGGCTGTTGGGGACCACAGATCTAAACAGATAAAATTTATTGACGTTTTTTCATTCATTTTAACAAGCATTTTGCTTGCTCTATTTTCCCAGGTAGTGCAAAAGTAAACGCTGGATGAGGTGAGAACTTAAACAGTCATTAAATAGCGCAGTTGTGTCAAATATATTTTTGCCAAAAATCATTAAAATCTGATAATCTTTTTTCAAGTTACGACCGATGATGTCGCGGATTTGTTTGCGTATTTTGTGTATTTAAACGCTTTCCATAGGTAGTGCAGATGCAGACTATTGGTGAGATGGAAAACTAAAGCGTCATTAGATGGCAAGTTGTGTTAAAAACATTCTCACCAAAAATTATTAATAGGCCTATCTGATAATTTTCGTTCAAGTTACAATCGACAATGCCGGGGATGTTTTTTTGAAACACGGTGTATTATTATGTCACACGCTAGGTCCCTTATGCAACCCTAAATCATGTAGTGATGTACTAATTTTAAACAAAACTTGTTTTAAGCGTAATTAGGCCTAAGCCCGTCCAAGACTTCTCATGACGGATAGGCTTACGACCGGTCGCATTGCGGTAGTCTTAGTTCGATGCAATAGTGTTCAGAATTCGACTAATATGTAGTTTTCCGTTTGTGTGTGTATACGTTCTCAAAAATATATTTGTTTTTGTACGATCGAACAAAAGTCGCCAAGTTCGTAAAGTTGTGCAACGAGCAAACTACTGCGCTGCTAGACTGTGTACATGTAGGTAAGACAGTGCCGCCATCTGGCGAACGTACAAGAAGAGCTTTGAAATCACTTAGCTTGTTCCAATTCCGAAGTTAAATTGTATCTATTTAGGTCTGGACGGCTATTATTTTAACCACTGGCGATGGAAATTAAAACCGAAAATACTTTTTTACCAAAGCAGCAAAGAGTTCAGCAATATTAGTCGTACACGGCATTAAAAGAAGTCCGTGAATATGCCTGTCTTAGGCTACTGTTATCGAGAATTTTGTCACTTACAAGCTGTCTGTAACTGTAGTTAACTCCGAAACTCACGTTTAGGCCTAGTCATTATTTGAGTAATTAGCCTTTTAAAGTTCAAAGCATTGTTCTGAACCGATAACACAAAATAACTGAAAAATTAACCACAAATACTATACAGTTTTCAGAAAGCGGTTGAAAAAAAAACAGTTACACTAATCGGTAGTGAATTTAAACTAGCCTACATGACGTCACTGGAATTACTTAATTTCTGTCTCCGCTCAGAAAGTATTTTTTGTATTGGTTACAAGTCTGTCCGTCTGTCTGTTGGGTTAATAAACCTGTTTAAGAAAAAATTTTTCATCAAATTTATAGGCCTAAGCACAGTAAAGCTTGGAGAAGAAACATTTTAATATGGGCTAACATTATGGAATAACGCGTTTTCAAATAAGGTCTTTTTAATTTCACGTAATTCAACCGGCCTGTAGGTTACTAATGCCAGTTACATCCACGACAAAACTTCTTCGACAACTGTTTCTCATTCACAGCGACGTCGATGTACAACATGCGTGTCATACATTGCGAAACCACGGTGCACGTGCCTATCGCTTTTTTCTCGGGAAGCACTTTTTCACGCGTAGACCTAAAGGCGCGTACAGAGCGACGTAACTGAACTGAACTAAACTAAACTGCATAAACTGAACAGGTACGATTTAATTTTTGATCAACTGACTAATGGGCACGAAGGGCGAGCCCATTGGTCATTGGTTGACGCGTACGTGAGCGTAGTCACATAAACCACCAAAGCCGTGAAACGGTGAAACTGTAATGCATTGCTGCTTGCCTATTGGTCAGTTCGTCAAGTACTAAACCATGTCAGTTCAGTTCAGTTCATTCACGTTGCTCTGTACGCGCCTTAGAATAGATTTTTCTGTCGATTTATTTGGCTTTTCTGAATTGAGCAGTATGCGAATAATTAAGGGCCAAAATAGTTGAATCTTTACTTTAGGGAGTTCGGCACTAACCCCCCACGATGGGCTCTGTTCCTGGACTTTGCTCTCAAACACCGTTCGCAGTAAAAGTAGTCTCGTAGGCCTACATATAAAAAGTGTAGGCCTATATACGAGCGGCGCAGCTGCAATTATGCAGCATACATTATTTAAAGCGTGGGATTTGAGGTGAAGGAACCGTGAAACCCACTATAACTTATACTGGTAACATGAATCTCTGTATGGTGGATCTCATACCAGTCATCTGAGCAGTGACGTCAGAGGGACAACTTTGTCTTACATGTTGGACAGTTTTCTTTCAACAGTACAAAATTTGGAACCAAAAATCACTCACTCTAGGAGGATTTAGAAAAAAAACAACCATGCTGTATGCTGTATATGCTGTCAATAGGTATAAATCTACACAACTGAATAACCAGATTCGTGCGGCGCGATATAGTTTCACGCATCACAGGTACACGTGTATAAATGAGATGTTTCATCTGATAGCGAGTGGAAAGTTGACGTGCGGTAGTTTGCTCGAGTCGCAGCGGTTGGAATGTTTTGTACTGCTGTCGATGCGCGCTGGTCGTCTGTCGCTGGCAAAGTTGTGCTTGCCATGTCGGACGTAGTCTGCTGGACGAGCGTTGCATACCATGCATGTGTACGACGAGTCCTTGCTATGTGTACAAAACCATACACACACGTATCAGACATCGATAACTCAATCAGACAAAATCAAGAAAAACTACATATACATATTCCAACGACAGCTTAATTTTGGAAACTGAAAAAGTAGCAAAAAACACCCGAATCCAGAGACTTCGAGAGCCAGAGCGCGGCCCGGTGGAAACATTCTCGCGGGGCCCCTCTGGGGAGGAAATTTTTGAATTTTGCTTTTTAAAATGGCACATTCTGGTGTACTTTATATTTTGAGCGACAGCGGGGCTCCCAGACGTCGCGAGACCCGGGAAAACTTTCCCTCTTCCCCCCTACTGAAGGGCTTGTCTGAGTCGCAGTGAAGAAGTACATTTGCACAACATGGCCAAAACTCACAATACCATCAGACGCCGTTATATTAAATACAAGCATAATTATGTACAATGTCATTTCACACAGTTATCATGCCCCTATTACAAAAAAATTTAAAAACACAGCTAAGTAATAACTTAAATAAGTGAATAACAAGATGAAACTTTTTAGTAAAATAACGGCCGAATTTTTCAAAAAAAATAATCTTACTATAACGCGGACGGCGGACACATTAGTTTACGTCGGATAAATTCTAAAACTGTTTAAAATTTTGCGACCGACAAAAACTGAACAATTTTCAGTCGCTTTTTTAGATGATCTACTTTCGACTCAACTCAGCTGGCAGTGCAGTTAAGTTCAGTTCTCGCATAAAAATTAATTAAAATCGACGCGCAATGCCATTTGTTTGGCGCACTCTGCGCATGCTGATCGGTCACATTTTTTTCATATTATAGAGACTGAGTGGTCGCACTAAAAATCGGACTGGACCGGATGATTGGATTGCGGCGTGTGACAACGTCACGGGGGACCATCGTCGTGTTGATGTGTGCGACGTTCAACGAAAACAATCGTATATAGGACGACGTCGCGTCGCCGTGCTGCTGCAGCTGAGTGTCCCACGGCGCTTCGCCGTCATCAACACAGATACAGAGCTATGATGATGTGCGTCACATCACTAACAGCAACAGCCAGCGTGCGTCGTCTGTCACGCTGCGTCGTCTGATGATACAGCAATGATGGCGAAAATGCAGCAGCCGTCACGTACATGTATATTAACTCGCCGTTATACATGTACCTGTGAACAGCAACGACGCTTGTGTGTGTCGACAAAATCGCCCGCTAAAAATCATATTTCTTATAGTCAGTATACGTAACGTTTATTTAATCATCGTGCATTCGGTCGATCCAGCGTTAGCGCGGTGGCAAACAAACGACATCGATTAAGTCCTATATTTAGCAACTTTGTAAAAGTAGTAATTAATGGTGGCCGACTATGGCACATAAACTTTGCGCTCTGATAACGTTATCTGTGGAGAAGCTGTGAAGTCGACGACGCGATAAACCCATATAGCATGCAGTGACCAGATAAACATTTCATTCGCTAGCAGCTATTATTCACCAGCGGACGACCGCCGAGAGCTGACGTCGATATGTCATGATCCGGCTGAAAGTCGATCGGCGATGCATTAACTATACGCCGACCTGACAGCGGTTAATCTCTATCATAGAAGCAGCAAGCCACAACGAACGAACGATTGGAATATCGCTCGCGCCGCGTTGCGCCTTCCACTCGCCGGGAAAAGGCGCCATTATATCGGTCAGCGCAATGAACAGGGCCCACAAGTATTCACTGGCTGCAGCTTACGACGTCGTGTACGCAGCATGCAGCAGCGTTATTTCCCTGGCGCCGTCGACGTCAATCGAAACGTTGCCAACAACCGAACTAGGCATTATGCGTCGTCAGACGATCAGCAACTTATGCTACAAGGTTTCCTGTAATCTCATGCTCTTCCCACTTGCAGCTACTAACACATTATTGAAGAATGAAATAAGACCTGTCATGATTTTGTAACCATAAACAAAGACCGACGCATCGCATTTTAACTGTTGATGGGGATACATGTATATTATCGGCTATTAATGAATGGATGACTACGGAAGCAGAAAAATTACTCGGGTACTGTGGGTGCAGCTTCTGATAGCTATATCTACATTGTTGGCCTAGTAGTAGAAGTTCAGAAAAAGCCTGCAGCAGTGCCGTGCAGAGAGACGGCCACAGCAGAACTTGCAAGCGCGGTGGGCGGGATCATTCCGGATATACCTGCATATCAGGGATGTCTAGATTACTTGCTATTACGGAGTAGTCCATGCTGCCTGTGCCCACGTATCGACGACCAGCAGCCGGAAAGAAGTCGGTCGGTCAGAGGGCGGGAAAGGCGAGTATATGGAGGGCGGGAGATTTGTTTGATCGAAGAGTGCACGCGACGGCAATTACGACATCTTGG
>Ga0209671_1004898_pt1 | contig 13403 bp, 8 predicted proteins | sample WorMetHERISLAND2_2_FD_187401 | JGI IMG/M metagenome (GOLD analysis project Ga0209671, IMG submission 187401) | Marine gutless worms symbiont microbial communities from Max Planck institute for Marine Microbiology, Germany - Olavius geniculatus... | ecosystem: Host-associated > Annelida >... | reverse complement strand
CAGTTTAGCTGTTTTCCTGTAAAGATCTTTAATTAACATAACCACGGCATGCTCGAGCTTGAGTTAACCCCGTTAAGAGTTTTCAACTTTTCATCGCATTTTCCCGTTGTTTTAGGACGTGAGTGACCAAAAAACTAGTTCTACTGCGCGTCACCGTAAAACTAATTTGTTCGTCTGTCAGTCCGTCCGTGTGTTTCGTTCATCTGTCTGTCCATGTAGGTTGGGTAACTTGAAAGGAAATGCACAAATAATTAGCTTGCGGTCTTTGCTCCTCAGTGGCGTCATTTCAGTAAATCATTGGGAACAGAGGGTTTCAGTCTACGTAACGTATTGTTCTTCCAGCAGTAACACTGTTTCAAACGTACCATTTATAGGGAAAAAGTTAAATAATAAATCCTTGGGGCCTTTCTTAAATGACGCCCCTGTTGCTCCTCGAGACCCCACTGGGCCACATCTTTGGGCTGGTTTTAGGGAAACGTCTTCAAAATTTACGGTTGGAATACATTTCCCTCGCGTAATTCACTCAGTTATTTATTTATTATCAGCATAACATGTAACATCGCTCAGCAGCAAGGTGGAAACATTAATAAACACATCGGGCGGTGTGTTTTTACGACATTAGGGCGCTCTTGTCTTTCTAATAAATGAACATAAAAAGACTTATTGCACCGGCTGCTATCTTGTTCTGCAATGCGACCTTGCATGCACTGTCAGCATTGTTTTTTGTGTTGCGTCACGCGTGCGTCTATTTCCGTTTCCGGTTGAGCGGACGTGAGGCGGTGAGACAGCTCAGCGCAGGGGGGGTGACGGACGTCGTCTTGACCAGACTGAAGCCCGACTTACTTCAACAGCTAATGACGTCACACCACGTACTTCCACTGCCAGACTGCATGGCTGGCGGCACTAGATGTTTACGAGTTTGGAATCTAAAGCATATGGCTAAGATGGTAAAGGTGCTTTTTCACGCAATTTGGAGAGTCAGTTCTCTTACTGCCCGCAGAGTTCAAATTGGAGCCGAAGAAGAAGCCCAGCATAGTTTTTGAGTTGTTCAATTAATGCGATCGATATTGCAGTGCTAATCGTTAAAATTGCCGAGATATAAACTGCTATATGGGCCTACTGCTGTCGCAGTTTCATTTAAGTTCGAACAACTAAGAGTGGTGATGCTGATAATGATGATAACATGGGTAGGCGTTGACTGCTGATCTCCCCTGGTGCCGCATGTATATACGACGAGAAGCCGGAAACTGCGTTTGTTTAAACGGCCACCTTGAGCTTCGCGTGTGTTTACGAACGTATGTCCGCCGTCGGTCAGTCTGTCTGTCTGTCTGCGCGGCAAAACTCGACTTCATTCGGCGCCGGCGGGCGGCAGAAAGACGCAGCAACAGCAGCCGAAGTCGCTGAACTTCGAACACACCATTATAAATACGACGGCGTTCATCCGCAGCAGGCAATATTACGCGTAGGCGCTGGAGAGTTTAGACGTAGGAACATCAACCGGCTCAGAAGTGTTTCACCAGCTTTATCAGTGATATTGCATTGTTGCTACAGCTTCCGGATACCTGTCACCATGGAGACGAGCATTAAACTTATAGAGGCTCCCCGCACACCAGCGCTCGACTGGAAAGAGTTTTTCGGTGAGTAATAAATAACAATAGTCTAACAATAGAGACAAGATGCAGCGGTCGCTAAGATAACCGACCTTACTGGTTGTCAGTAACCTTCAAGGTCATCCAAGATCGATGATTTTCATTTCATCTGAAAAGGCGTATGCCACTTTCTATTAATGATTAATAGTAACATTGGCCGTATCTCTCACCGTTTGCGAGATATGGCCAGCTTTTCGTTGAAAACGCACTTTTTCCTACCCCTTTCATTTAACCCCGAAATTGAAAATGTTTCCCTTGCACTAGATAGCTGAAATTTTGCTTGCTTAATTCTAAGACTCAGGGCTAGTTATACGTGTAAAAACTTTTCCACTACGACCTACCTTTTAGCCACATTACATTCGTAACAGACGGACAGGCAAACAGACAGACAGACGACAACTCTTACCATAAGCTCGACCGTTACGTAAGTACGGTCGGCTAATAATAACGCGGTAAAATAATGCACAACAGCACGCAGGGACAACTTACGTTTCCACAAAATTTCTTTTTTTGATCGAGTGGACTTAATTCTAAGTACGACGTAGGGCCTAGGCTATATGTGACACATCTGACCGTCGTCTGCCAAACGGTGAAATGTCTAATACAATACAATAAAATAAATTTGAAGTGAAAAATGCCAATGGCACTGCAGTCACTTTACAGTCAACTGGGGGGGGGGAAGATGAAAAAAACAAGTGAGTTTTAGTTCAGTTTTAAATGTTCGCAGGCAGTCCGAAGACGTCACTTCTGTCGGCAGATTGTTCCAAATTTTTGCTGCAGCGACAGGGAACGCTTGGTCGCCGATCGTAGAGAGCCGTGTCAGTGGTATACTGCCATTGCCGAAGTCGACGACGAGCGCAGGCGTTGTCGACCAGGTAGTCCGGTGACAGGCTGTAAAGCATCAGCCAGGTAGGCCGGCGCAAGTCCATGGAGACACTGGTAGACTAGTACGGCCAGTTTGTATGATATTCGCTCTGGCGTACGCAGCCAATGAAGACGCTGAAGCAGCCGTGTGATGTGGTTGTATCGACTGAACTGGAACACGAGTCGAGCCGCAGCATTCATGACCGCCTAGAGACGATCTAGCTGGAATGACGGTATACAAGCCAGTGTAGCATTTCCGAAGTCAAGCTTCGTCAGCACCAGCGCAGCAACGAGAGTCTGAAAGACCGAGTGAGACAGCCAACGACGAATGCTGCGTAACTGCCTCAAAACGCCGAAGCACTCTGAGAAAGTTCGTGAGTTCGTCTAAATCTGATGTCTAGTCACAGTCCGCCACTGGTAGGCCTAGATCAGCTGATGGGCTGATGTTGATGATGATAAACAAACTACTCTTTACTCTACTCAGCGCTGAGTGATATTTAGTGAACGGGGACGAGATGGCGAGTTATATTTATCACTCGATGATGACGTCACAGCATCAAGTGCGCAGTATGCTGATCAGCACTATAGACTGTCAAGCCTTGCTCAAAACTAAGTACTGCCCGCCGGTAGCCGCAGTTACATGCACACAGAAACAGAGAAAATCCATTAGACCTTTTGAAATTCTAGAAGTTGTCGTGTTACATACACGTACATACATGTCGTGTCAAGTACATACGTTTGAGTTACATGGTTATGCATTTTTTGCAGCGGTATACGACTATGAGTTATAGTGGTAGAAGAGAAACAGAAAAAAATACTGTCGTTACTGCCGGCGGCCAGTAAATATGTAACCAATCAGTTCAGATACATCGATCATCACATTGCAATTCTTATGCTTCGTTGCAATAGAATGTCTTTTACAGTTGATGGCTGCCGCAGTGGTCTAGTAGTGAGAGTATTGGCGTTGGACCTCACAGGCTGAACGCCGCAGGTCCGAGTTTGAATACGCTCAACTTTCTGTCAAATTTGTTGCTGTTCTTTTCCATTTGTTTTCGCAAAAGTGCAACTTAAGTGACTATTATATTACCGCTTGTTCAATGAAATGACGTTTAAAATGCGTAATATCTCTTCTTCTTTCAGTTACATGTACGTAGTCATTGCGTCAATATAATATCGTTAGTGTAAATATGCGCCCTGTGCCTTGTGTAGTGTAGACATCTCTTAACGCCGGCGATGTTTGTCGTCAAGAGTAAAGTACAGACTCATCACCTGTCGATTGATTAATACAACTTTGCACCGGTATTGCCATCTGTCGTAGAATGTACGAAATACGAGTTAGGGTATACACTGGTCGAGATTGGCAGCTCTTATATTTTTAAACATTTTTTTCGATCCCCAGTTTGGCAGCAAAATTACCTTGTCTAAATATTGGTAGTGGCAGCCGCATACGACGAAAGTAATTTGCATTAGTTTGCCGTATTGTCAGTACCTCATTGGCTGAGCTTGTCCATCAAAACCCATAAATATAATTAGTTTTCAGACAGTGCATATATACCATTTTGTTTTTATATCAAAATTATTTAAATATGTATACGTTTGATGGACTAAACCGCATAAGCACCGAGAAAGCCGGAGAAATTGGCTTCCGGCATTATTCTCTTTAGACCTCATGGAATTTGGCCGATGCAGTTCGTGCGCATTTTTGCTGTCGACCTGGGAGAACTATTCGAATGGCGATCTTTTGGCGTTGTTTGCTACGGCCGTTTTAACAGGCAGCAATATGGTAATTGCTCGTCCATGTGGCCATCTGTCCGTAATACCCCGTTTACACGATCGAGCAAACATCGAGCAGACATCGAGCAAATATGAAGCATGCATAAAGCATAGCCTACACGAAGCAATCATCAAGCAAACGTCGAGCAAACATCGAGCTGGCTCGTCCAGCTAACATATAGCAGCTCGTCGAGCCAGCTTAATCGTTTAAACGGGTATAACTAGTTAAAAAGGGGCAAATAAAAACCAAAATTGGTGTGAACGTACCCTCGGCAGGAGTACAGTAACTGGTCGAAGGGACAAGATTTTCGGATGTCATCCCCAACTAACAAATGACGCATATCTCGCAAAAACACAATTTACGCAGTGGCAACATTAATAGTAGACTATATATTCAGTTGCGTATATAAAATTCGAACTGTTTACGTATGTGTATGTGCATAGCTAAGCGGACGGCGGCATAATATGTTCGCACTGGTGGGCTGACATATTTTCTGAGAATTCTCCCAGGTGGTGGTTTATCGCAGTTTGATGACCCTGCGACACCAATAGCTCGACCGCCTTCATGAATGAAGTTTTGTGACCCCCCCCCTTGTCATCACATCGGTCTCGCTAAATAGGGTGTTTACACGATCGAGCAAACATCGAGCAAACATCGAGCTGGCTCAAGCAGGCCTATTGGAACTCCGCCCCCTGGCTCAAGTGTAAACTTAGGCTTAGGCTCTTAGCCCACAGCTGATCACGTGTTATATAGGCCTTTCAATTACAACCCGCCCGCTCTCGTAATTAGCATGCTAATTACCATAAAACGTCGAGCTAGCTGCTCGATGTTTGCTCGATCATGTAAACACTCTATAAAAACGTCACACATTTGCGAAAAAATACAATAAAATAAAATAAAATTAACTTGAACCACTCTTAAACAACTTATTTGGTTTTATTGCAATTTATGCATGCAAACCCCTGCGATAGACTATTTTTTCTGCAAGTTTGTAGCAGCGCTACGTTTAGCTACGTGATAAACATCCAGCCGAGTTGACGGTGACTGTCAACTGCAGTTGTATTAGTTTGTTTTCTTTTGTTTTGTTTCATTTTATCGCGCATGTGCTAACCCCATAGCGCATGTCGACAGTCGGCCTGGGTGGCACGTCATGAAGTCGCCTTGGCCGACTCCGTTCCGTCTGCAGAACACGCGTGTGACTTGTGGCGCCGACTGCAGGGCGCCCGTCATGACAAATGTTTCCGGTCACGTGACGCACAGAACGCTGATAAGCGACGACGACGTCACTCGGCCGACGAGTGACTGTCGATATGACGTCACGGTGTCTGTTGTCCTGTGATTTATACACCGAACTATAAACCATAAACAGTGCTGGTGTGTTGGCTTGGCTCACACGCGTCATCGCCGAAAGACAACAGAAATATTAAAAAAAACCTTTCCTTAACGGCTTAATAACCTACAATAATGCATTTTCACTGTGTGACAAGCAATATTTGAGGAACGTTTTCGGAATTAACGAAGGATTCCTCAAAGTTTAACCCTTTTTCACGTCAGTCAAATTATACGACGTTAAGTAAAACACGTGTAGTATTTTACTGGTTGTCTGTCCAATGCAATGCATAGCATTAGACAGAGTATAAAATCGCCTTTGTGTTCGTCCGTGCGTCTGTCCGTCCGTCCGTGCGTCCGTGCGTCCTACATTTCTTAAGCTATCTTCCTTCTACCTTCCCTTTCCCTCCACCTTTCCCTTTCCCTTCCCCTTCTCCTTCCCCTTTCTTTTTCCCTTCTCCATCCCCTTTTCTTTTCCCTTTCCCTTTCCTCTTTTTTCTTTTTCTTTCCTCTTTCCCTTTCCTCTTTTTCTTCCCCTATTCCTTTTCCTTTTCCCTTCCTTTTTCCCTTTCTTTTACCCATATCCCTTTCCCTTTTCCTTCCCCCTTCCCTTCCCTTTTCCCTTTCCCCTTCTTTTTTTCTTTCCCTTTTTTCTTTCCCTTTCCCTTTCCAATTCCTTTTCTTTTACCTTCCATTTTTCTCTTATTCCTTTCCCTTCCTTTTCTTTTCCACTTTTCTTTTTCCTTTTCTTTCCCTCCCCCTTCCTCTTTCTCTGTCCATTCTTCCGTCTTTCTTTTTGTGTCCAGGTCCGTGCGTCCAATATTTGAGACCGATGACGTCACGTGACCCCGAAAGGTCAAAAGCGTGACACCGTTATCTTTGAGGCGTCATATCTCCATAACGGTGCATGATAAACGCATGGTGACGATGGACCATTTATAGTGAATCGAATGGTCTCGTGACTGACAATGTCTATTGTTTAGTTAAAATAATAGAGAAGAATAGGAGGATTATTGCCGTTGTACAATTTGAAATTAAACTGTTTGATTTTTTTTCTACCAGTCTAAACAGCTCACTGATTATATTTATACAGACATATACTGTAAACTATCGAAATGCATTGGACAGACTCCATGTTCGTATGAACATTATCTTGTAATTGAATACTTGTTTAAAAGTTTGCATCGAATTGCAATTTAGCCTAGTTGAAAAGACAACACTATAAATTTGCACAGCAACACAATCATGAAATGCCTCAGAGGCGTTGGTTGAACATTAATGGTACGTAACTGAATTGAACTGACACGGTTTAGTTTTTGACAAACTGGCCAATGGGCAAGCAGGTCGAGCCTGTTCATCATTGGTTGATGCGTACGTGAGCGTAGTCATGTAGGCCACCAACGCCCTTAGACGGTGCCAGCTGTAATGCATTACTGCTTGCCCATTGGTCAGTTCGTTAAAAACTAAACCGTATCAGTTCAGTTACGTCGCTCTGTACGCGCTTCAACAGCAGATCTAAGTTAGCATTCGATATTGTCTTTGACTGAACGAGCGATATAATGCCACGAGCCTAAATACCGCATAGAATGTTTACCGCAACCGAATATATATTATTTTTTATCATAGTTTTAACTGTTACAACTGCCGACTGGACCACTATTATTCAGTGTTCTATTTCCGGAACGTGAAAATGAAAAATAGTGCTGTGTTTTTCGCGGTGTGCATGTACGGATCAACAACTTGGCAGCGCGTACTGTAAATTACAAAGCCTTCGACGTTGATCACAGTCAAAAGCAACGAACAGCACGTAGGCCGCCTGGAAATTTAAAAAAGTGCAGAATGTATTGCGCTTTCCTTATCGTGAGGCCAAGCAGCTGATAACTGATAAGTCGCAGACTCTGCAACAATAGACCTAGCTGATGCGCGTCCTGCGATACTTGCTCAGTTTTCGTCCAGACCGCGTTATTATATAATACAAGAAATTTGAGCTAAGGCTCAGGAGACGGGAGAAAGCCTATAGCAGTTTCTGTTCGTAAACTGTTAGTCTATCTCCAGCTGTTTACACGAAAGACTGGCCAACAACGGTAAAATAACGACTTTTACGGAGGTACCGCTCTTTGATGCCTTCGTGCGCAGGTTTCCTTGAACCTAAAAAATATAGACTTAGACCGTCGAAATCTACATTTAATGCTAAAAATTTCATACGCAGCATGTCCATGTCTATCTCAATTGGGTTCAGCGCAATTCGCTCTTGAAAAGTGTCTCGCAGCCAGAAATCGCCAAAAAACCACAAAAACCGCTATTTAAGCGTTCAAGGTCATCCAAGGTCATTGAAATCGGTGGCAATCGAGAACCAGTGTACGACTACGTATTAGTAATTAATAGTAACCTAGGCCCTATCTCGTACCGTTACTAAGATACAGCGACTTATTGGCCAAAAATCGCAAATTTTGCCCACCCCTTTCATTTAGCGCCCTCGTTCGGGGTGACCCCCTTTGAATTTATGGAAAAGCTTTACGGTTCCTGAAACTAGATCTTCCGAACAATCGAAGGTAAAAATTTGGTAATTCTAGCTTGCATCGTTTTTGACTGATCCATCCGTGTGACAGACGGGCGGAGGGGCGGACGGACATACGGACAGACAGAATTGCGAAAACGTAAGCGATAGCTTACTATCCTGAGTTGTTTTGCTAACCACAGAAGATAAATCGAAGCAATTAATATCGAGCTGCTTATAGGGCCTATCGTTTAAAATTTCCGGGCTGGGAGCTTATCGTTGTCGCAGTTTTAAAATATCTCTATCCTGTAGGCCTACAACTTTTATATTGTGTTATTATAGTTTGCGGGTACGCCTACGTATAGTCATTAGAGCAATTTGTTTGCACAGTTACTGTGCTGCACATGTGCTTTTTCCGTCATTACATAATATACTGTATGGTGCAACAAGCACGAAAAAAGTATGATAATGATGATTACAATGATTGTCGTGGGTCTACATCGTCAGACGACTCGTTATGCAACTACCGGCAAATACAACGCACATGGTTAAGTCCAAATACCATTACGCCGACTTTGTTCCTATTGGTTGCAGTATAACCCCTAATTTACTGTTCCTAAAAGGCGGAGGCTCTAATACACTTTAGCGTACAACATTCCTACGAGTATTCAAAATTACAAACAACCAAGGCAAACTTTAAACATCAACATGTTTCACGCATCAACAGACGCGAATGTGGCCTATGTCTAAACTGTACGACACCTTGAGCGACTGTATCAAGCAATATTTGAGGAACGTTTTCGGAATGATGCCGACCGTTTAACGAAGGATTCCTCAGAGTTTAACCCTTTTTCACATCAGTCGAATTATACGACGTTAAGTGAAATACGTGTAGTATTTCACTGATTGTCTGTCCAATGCAATGCATAGCATTGGACAGAGTATAGAATCACTTTCGTGTCCATGCGTCCGTGCGTCCTACAATTAAAAATAGCATCTTATTATATTATCCACCGCCTCGGAGATACAGCGACATAAATGCTGAAAATCGGGCGCTACTTTTTCTTTTGGATAAACGTGAAAAAGCTAAGTGCTTGGTCTAACTGGTGGTGAAAATTTTGTGACCATAGCTTGCGTCTTTTGGCGTAATATACCAGCATGTGACAGACGGACAGGCATCCCCGCGACAACCATAATAGCGCCCCACTGCTTGCTATAAAAGTTCTATGTTAATGCGCTGTGAAAAAGCACATGTCATTATTCTGAATTGATGATGGGCAGGTCGCTACTGTATATTAGAACGACAGTAGAGCCGAGGACGTTAAGCAGTAATTGATGTCGCCGACTCTTTGGCCTTCGGTAGGCTAGCTCTAACAATAATTGTTGGCCTATCGCGACATCATCGTGGTGGTCTATGGTGTTAATCGGTCGACGCTGGAGAAGCGTTCAATGCACCCACACATACACTGTTCGACCTCGGGCTACACGACGAGAGATACGCTGGCTTCTTCCTTTGATCGATTCGTTGGGACGACTTGGCATTTTCGGACTTAGATTTAGCGTTTGACAGATTTCGACAAAAATTAGATGCCTAAGTAAACGTACCACCACGCCAGTAAACCTTGCTGAATGTTAGTCCGGTAGTTCACAAGCTGCTACTCATTTCCCGTTTTGCTAAGTGTATAGAGGGCTAATGTTTATAAGCCTAAACTTGTTCAAAGTTACTTGCACTGGATCTGGTAAAAGTCCGTACCAAAAAATTACCGTTCGCAGGTACTCTGACCTCGAAATCAAGCCACCGTGAATCCATAATTGGTCTGCGGACCGAGTCATTATTATGTCCTCCGGCTATCCGCAAGTCCGTGAGTGCGTTCGTCCGTCCGAGCGTCACGCAGAGTTCGTTAGCGGATTATCTTAGAACTCAGTAATACTCTGTTTACACGATCAAGCAAACATCGAGCAAACGTCGAGCAAATGTATTCAAAATGCACGTATTAATTGCTTGGCGTCTGCTCGACGAGCTATGGTAATTAGCATGCTAATTAGGAAGGCGGGCGCGGGCGGGTTGTAATTGGAAGGCCTATATAACACTGTTTGCTAAGCTTAGGCCTACATTTGAGTTAGGGGGGGTTCCGTCGGGTCTGCAGTGTTTGATGTTTGCTCGATGGTGTAAACGAAGTATAAGGTAATTTCACTAAACTATAGTTGATGATATAGTTGAAACTAAAGATACCAACCATCTCGTCGTTAGAGACGCTCCTGGTATCAGTGCATTTAAAAGGCGTATAAATAATTTAGCTTTCTCCGTTTTCTGTGTATCATTCTACTATTCAGCGACGGTCAATGTCTCTGATTGGAGCTGCGCTTGACCGTGCTGCGCTGTATAAATTGATGCATGTATTGTAGGCCTATGTGGTTTCTTGCCGCTAGTTTTGTATACAGCCAAGTTCCATATCGCCTAATTGCACTGAGCACCATTGCGTCGCACGCTCTGTAGGCCTCTAGTCTATATAATGACGTACACCCGTTGCGTGTTTACATAATTCACTGCTGATCGTCGTCGACGCTGTGCGTCTCCACGTCACGCAATGTATAGGGCTAGGTCATCGCAGAAGCTATATAGAGTAGACACCTGACCGGTATGATTTGATGTGCGATCTATTGCAGGGTCATCGCTCAGCCTCGGCTCGACCGTACTGACGGCTTTCGATCAACTACGAGCCAGTCAACATCATCTTCCGCCAGACGACCTGCACGTTGCCGCTCGTTGTTGCCCTTTGACGTACAGACGAGCGATTTCTCAACCGTGTTCCAGCAGTGACGATGTCGGTCGTCGATCTTCGCTAATGTTGTCGCTGGCCATGTCCAGTCAGTGCTCGACGCCGGGGGCTGAAGACTGTCAACAGAGACACCTAGTGACGTCAGATGCGGCACCGCCTTCGCCCACGGTGTCCTCATCTTCGTCGTCGTCGTTGTCGTCTTCTCAATTTCCACTTCACCTCGACGCGCTCCACTCGCCGACAAGCTCTGTCAGCTCGCCGCCAGTCGACACGGACTGCTGTCTACTGCATCGGGACTGTTCCTTCGACAAGGACTGCCGGCCGTCGCCTGGTGTCGTCACGTTCCAGACGGTCCCGCCGCCCCGCGCCGCCAAGTGTCTGCGGCAGCCCAGTGTTGTTAGTTTGTCGTCGTCGCACAAGGGTCGCGTGGTCGCCGAGATCATCGACAGCGAGCGGAAGTACGTGCGAGATCTTCGGCACATCGTCGACGTGAGTTCAGCTGCTTGCTTGTCGTGTGTGCTCCGTAGTTGTACTCATAGACGTAAAGTACGTTCGGATTTCATTAAATACGTCAACATACGCATATGATGTGGCGTATTATGCATATATAGGTATTTAGCCCAGGACGTCCAGAGCTTGAAAATTGTAAATTCAAAGAACTGGATGTGTCAAAATACGTAGAACTGAATGGGGCTGGAGTAAGAGTGCAGAAAAGTGTTTGTGGTGCATGTACGATAAGAATGGTCTGCTGAATCGTGTCAGTGCAGTTTATAACAGAAGCCATTAATTGTATGTCAGCAACTCAAGTGCCTGGTTACGTAAGACGGTAAGAGTGAATGCCAGATAGCTACGGTATTCAATTCACAAGTGCTGTCAGATCGTTTATTAACGGAAAATATCTGCTAGACATGCCACGTTCTCGTTCATGTGTATGTAGATTAATTTGCAACGTGACTGTGTTCAAAATATCCGCCCTCTTTCCGTCGTCATGCACGCATACTTTTTGACTCGTATAAATATCTCATGAAATGGCGTCAAAAAAGGCGAAAAAACAAATAGGCAAAAACTAAGATTCAGAAAAATAACGCGGTTTTATCATTCTAAATCGAAAAATACACGGTACTTGTAGGTCTGGTGCAGTGAAAAATGAAAATTATTCTGGAGCGGATCAAGTTGGTCAGCGCTTTCTTGCTGCCGTAAGCGCTGCAAGAAAGCGCTGAGGCGTCCTTGGCCAATTGTCACTCGTCTGTAAACAAAAAATTTATTAAGTTAACGCGACAACATTTTTGACGTGAGGTAGTATGCTTCATTGTGACATCATTTGCAATCAGTATTTGGCCAAGTTATGATGTATATGAAAATTGCATCTTTTTATGACCGCGGAATATATTATGTCTGAATAATGTCGTTTTTTAAAATTTTATGACAATAGTCATATTTTTCTGCTGATTTTCACGTTAATTTTTGTCTCCACCGCATATAGGCTAACCAGTAAATAACCGGGCGCTAAAACCGAAGACCACTTTACTTATACAAAGCGGCGCTAAAAAGTTGTGGTCATTTAGACCACTTAACACAGCATTCAGTGACCGCTTTTTTACTGGAACGATCCAGGCTAATCGTTGCGATTGATCTATCGACGTAAAGTATACATGTTGTTCCACGTTTTCGATACAACGAGTTTGTTGCAATGTGTTGACCAGGGTTATGTGGACTACATCAGTCGGACTCCGGAAGTCGGACTGTCTGCTAATGACGCTCGGCTGCTGTTTGGTAACATCGAAGAAATCTACCAGTTCAACAGGTTTGTAGTGGATCGTTTGCCGAACGTTTTAAATGTACGTTCTAGAAGGCTACATGTAGAAAGTTCTACAAATATCCAGAAGTTGAAAATGTGCGGGAAAAAGCCGATTTTCGACTTCGGATACAGGTGAAGTGTCGCCGATACAATGTCATGTTCCACTTTGGGATACAGGGGACATCTAGAACGTTCTGTCCACACTACGGCCACATGTGGAATTCTACATGTAGGATGTCTGCATGTAGACAGTGTGGACAGGCAGTAACTGTAAAGGCGCGTACAGAGCGACGTAACTGAACTGAACTAAACTTAACTGAACTGACACGGTACAGTTCCATTGGTCCCATTTAGTCATTGGCTGATGCATACGTGAGCGTAGTCACGTAGGCCACCGACTTCGTTAAACGGTGCCTACTGTAATGCATTACTGCTTGCCATTTGGTCAGTTCGTCAAAAACTAAACCATATCAGTTTAGTTCATACGTTGCTCTGTACGCGCCTTAACGTTAACGACAATTTTTCTTGGTTTTATACGCAAGAGACATGGTCAAAGCAATGCAAACTCAAACTCTTGTCAGCTAGCAGTGTGTATAGTGAACCGTTTGAAGGTCAATGTATAGAAGTGGATTTTGGGCCTTCACCACTTTCTTATATTTTTTTTTATTCGCCGATAAAAACTAGTGAAAACTCGATCAAGGCCAGTGTCGGC
>Ga0209671_1004897_pt1 | contig 13403 bp, 8 predicted proteins | sample WorMetHERISLAND2_2_FD_187401 | JGI IMG/M metagenome (GOLD analysis project Ga0209671, IMG submission 187401) | Marine gutless worms symbiont microbial communities from Max Planck institute for Marine Microbiology, Germany - Olavius geniculatus... | ecosystem: Host-associated > Annelida >... | reverse complement strand
GGTTTAAACAACGCATTTTCAATGACTGAATTTTAACTAAAATTAACGATTAATTAATCGTTAAATTTCAAAAAGTTAACTATTAAAAAAATTTAATCGTTACCAGCCCAGCATTTTTGGTGATGAAGTTCACTGTTTTTTAGTTTTTGTATTTGTAAAAATTTATAGTTGTGCAAAGGTTTGCTCCTGGGGATCGGACCTGTTGTGATCCTGAACAGGTTTTGAAAATTTGTATAATAGCCTTGTTAAACAAAAGCTGAAAAAACCCAAAATAGTAGTAGGGTTTTTATTGGCTATTTGTGATTATGTGTGAGGCTATCCAACGGTTCTTGTTTTCTGTGGTTAAAGCTAAGTTGAATTGACATGCTTCTTGATACACAATGTAGTGTACATAGGCCTATATCAGACGTTTTGAACTTTTATAGTTGGTATTTACATATTATACATGTGCAGTTGTACACGTTCTTGCTTTTTTCCAAGAAGCATTAATTAAAAGGAAACTATCATGAAAAATCATATTCTAAGTGAATGCAAAAACGAAAATAGTAGGTTATCTATTTTCATTTGTAGCAAAAAGCGCACGCATATCATGCATAAAAATGAAGAAAATAGCTTTTATTCATGAGCGAAATTACCGGATCTGAAGTGAAAAAAAGAGTCGACACACTTGGCATCGTTAGCAAGCAGCGATGCGCGGTGCGTTACGCGTGAGTCCATGTGTGGATCGGGATTTGCAGAATATTTCTGGTTCCTGGAGGAACTGTAGATTTTTCTTTGACAAAAACTTGCTGACTTTGATATGTAACTTTTAAATACTAAGCATTTTTAAAGCTTTGAAAAATTTTTGTTTTATTTTAACCGTTAGATAAGTGACGTTTCAATTATAAGTCATATTTCAATTATTTAAACACTTTATGCACATATAGATTACTAGACTTGTAGAGATTATTGGCCTAAGATAAACTGCCAATTTTTATTGTAGATGAATTATTGTTACTGAAGATGTGAATCAGAGTTTACATACTAGTACAGATGCGGAATTCAAATCAGTATCTGTGGATGGAAGCAGACTCAAAATTCAAATATCCGCACATCTCTGCCACTAAGCTAAATTGCAAAGCTGGAGAGTGCAAATGGACAGTTTCCGTACAAGTTTTTGGTCTGAAATTGTGATGATGTGTTTGACAAGCCATAGCAGTTTGAATGCAGACGATCAAGGAGTGAAATCTGCCAGATGGCCGACTGTCATGGCATAAAAAGGATGTACAATGTTAGAATCAGCCGATTTATTGGCACTTCTTTGCTGAGCATTATCCAACTCTGCCGATGGCTTGCAGCTTTTAATATTTTGGCAGATGGTGCAGCGTGATTCCCAGAGTGCCCTGGTGATTGGAAAATCCTGTTCCAAAGCACCTCGGCATAGTATTTGATCAAAATCTCATCGAAGTTTTGGCTGCTCTTGGTAGCAGCCAGTGACGTCACTGGTACCAAGCGTTGCGCTAGTGTGTCAAACGTCAGACAGTATGTTTTGTGTCGAATTGAAAAAAATGAATAAAGTTCACTTTTTGCGACAATCAGTCAAAATTTGCTTAAAATATGTCGTCATAAATTTTATTTCGTTTATATGTAAACGTATGTCATTTTTTCCAAAAAAGTCAAATTTTTATGATAGTTTCCCTTTAATGAGTATGAATAGTAGTACAGTAGTTGGGGTGGTCGTGGTAGTAATAGCAGCAGCAGCAATATATGCACTGCTGCCATGGTCCTGAAGTTTTCAAGTTATGAAACACTAAATTTCACCTTGTTACTGCTGCTGCTGATAATGACTGTGTTGATACAGAGAACAATCATTGTCCTCATGAAGCCGGTTATGATGCATTTATGTGTGGCTGCGGTAAGTCTTCTTGTAATGCTGCTAATATTGATTTTTTGTCCGAATAACAACCTGAGTTGAATTGATGTGTGCGAGATTGATTTAAATGTAGGTGACATGTGCAAAAGGCCCAGTGGTCAGGCCTCCTTATTTTTGGTGTCTGACAGTGATTAGGAATGTCGGTATATTTCTTAAGATTTGGAAGTTGTATTTGTTTATACTATCAAATTTTTTTGGCTTGGTACCACCCTCCAGTTTGCACATTTCCACACGAATTGAACTGAGTGTCAACAGAAGTTATTCTTGTTTTCTTCGACAGTCCTTTAGTCCAGTCGGTGGGGTGACAGGAGTGGCATTCGATCTGTGATTAGTCTTGATGGTTTGGTGGCTCAGCAGTTAGGGCGTTGGATTTGAGACCAAAAGGTTCAATTCCCAGCCGATGTACTACCAGGTGACAACTCCAGACAAGTTGTTCACACCTACCTGCCTGTGTAGGTGCAAGTGTCTAGTGGTTAGTGTGGACTCATGGCTTTCGGGTTACAGTTTGATTCTCACTGCCAGTTCCTTGCAAGCAATCTTGAGCAAGTTGCTAACCTACTGCGTGCTCAGGCCAACTCAGCCTTCTACCCTTCGTGGGACGGAAAATGAGTAGTAGCTATGGGATGAAGGCCTTGTGTGCCTGATTGGGGTGGTGGTATGTCTGTTTCCTGCAAACTGCAGGTCCACTGGTTTGCTGATGCGGGCAACGCATAGTTGCAACCTGTGCTGCAGTATCTTTAGTTTCTGCCAATAAGCTGCCATTTCCGAGATTGTAAAGTGCTTCTGGCCACGAGTTTGTTTAACGTAAGAAACGCTATAGCAAGTACCGGATTTTACCTATTTTTGTCTTTACAAACGTGCCACAAGTTTCTTTTTTTTGGACCCAGCTTAACTAGGCATAACTCTGGTAAGCTGGTAAAAATTAGTACAGTACTTGTAATAGATTACATTAGCAAGAAATTGTCTGTCTGTTGTAGTTTTTCTTCGATTGAGTCATATGCTGGCATTCTCTGAAATGAAGTGAGTGACTCTTGTGGTATTACAGATGAAACTGTTATTTGTTTTGAACCCATGAAAAGCTGCGAGTTCTGTTTACTAAATATGCATCCTTTTGTTGCTGATAAGATTTAGTCTGCGTTGATAATTCCTTTATATTGCAAATTTCCGGGTTAAGGTTAGTCACCAAGTGATAGATTGTGATATTTCAGATTCAGCAGTAATTCTGTAATTGCTCGCTGCCTCCATTAGAGGAAGGAAGTAGTGTAATTTCTTGTTTCTGTTCGTGTTCGTCTGAGTATAGATTACACACAAAGCTGTGAATGGATTTTGGTGAAATTATGCAGTCGGCTTCAGGCCAAGAAGTAAGATTGAATTCGTTAACGATCAATCTAGTAACCCTTGTCCCTTTTGCCTCAAGTTTTCATGCCAGTAATGCAATAGCAGTATTGTAAGCCTGGTCTTACAAAACTCAACAGCTCAATTCTATTTATAGCAGAGTGAAGTTAAAATTTGCACCAGATGTGCTATTGATGACAGTATTCTTTAATTTGTCATCTGCCTAATGGCTGGTTTTGCTTGTAATCACAAAGTTACTTGGACTTTTTAACAGCAATTTCTAAAGGTAGCTGCAGCATTTTTGGCAGCCAGGTGCCATCTTTCTGGTTGATAGTTTCCAGCATTAAGATGTTGTGGCTTAGATCAGTTGATGCGAAGCCGATATCTTTTCGTGCACTGTTGCGGGCTGTCGAGCCATACGTCAACTCACTGAATGTCATACGTGGATCCATCGATGCAGTGGTCAGAATGTGCTGTCTTATACTAGCTTGAGACTGCTGGATGGCACATAAGCGTGTCGAACATGCATGCTTTATGTACTTAGAGCATTCGCGGACGTTGTTCAAGTGTTCAACCATAAACACTGTTTACTGCAATTAGTGAAGCTAATGGTTTCCAAAACTGTTTGATTGTTTAACTTACACAAAGAATACATGTATGTATGCGGGTCGTTCGATAAATAAATTACAAAACAGCGTCATTCTGTTAGTTTATCAAATATTAAAAATCCGAAATAAGCATTTTGTTCGGAATGTAATTCCGAGTAGCAGCTGCGAGTTTTATGATGATGACTTCACTGTGACGTCATTTATAAACATTAAATACGGCGACGTTGCCACTGAAGTACTCCCGTGAAGAACAGCATGCCATTATTGCATTTTTGTGTACAAAAAAAAATAAATGCATATCAGATTCACTTTAAGATGCATTCAGTTTATGACGACAAGTGCTTTACGAAGCGAACAGTTCATGTTTGGTGTAAGAAAATACTAGGTGGGCAGAAATTTATACCAGATACTGAGGTGCAGTCAGTCGTTTTTAGTGCCATGGTCAGCAGCCAGCGTCGTTTTTTGCATCAGGCATTCAGAAGTTTGCTGACAGATAGGACATATGTTTGAGCAAACTCAGACAATATGTTAAAAAATAAAACATTAGTCTTTAGCATCTAAAGAGATGATGTTAACTTGTTAAGTTTATTCATTTTTTTTCGTTCCTATGCTGCTTGTCACTTGCGAGTTATGATGGATTGCTGATGGGGAGGTGTTCTGTGAACAGATGACATGACAGTAATGAGGTCATCATCCAAAAAATTTCTACACGTGTTCAAAATAAAATTTCTTACAAAACCTATATTTTGGATGTTTAAGATTTGGAAAACTAGCAGAATGACGCATTGACGCTGTTTTGTAACTTATTTATCGAACGACCCTCGTATATGTTCCACCATTATGTGTCATCCTGTAGTTTGCATGTAGTTCCAGTGGTGCAGATGTTGAACAACAGCATGGTTTTATTGTTTTATTATTTAATATGAACTGGATTGTTTGTTCATTTACGCTTCATGTCGTCCTTCAAAAGGATTACTTGTATTTCATGTTAAGCAAATGAACTGCCGGCTGACATGAGACTCCTTGACAGTTTAACTGGTTCTGAATGTCAACCAAGACACATTATTTCAGAACAACAAAAATTGGTCACTTAGCAAAACTTATACTAGGAATTGCATTTGCTTTCTCAGGCATAGATTGCATTATTATATTTTTTACAGCCACAGACAGCATTAGTGTTCGGGTTTTGTCACTGGATTTGTACTGCATTGTGATCTGGTGTGTGGAGATTGTTGACCTGTACCATGATGACGCTCGGGATAAACAGTAAAGGTAAAGGTTTGGTACTTGCTATAGCTCTTCTTACACAAGTCAGACTCATGACCAGAAGCACTTTGCAGTCTCGGAACTGGCAGTCGATTGGCATGAGCTAACGATAACACAGCGCATTATGTGGTCATCCCGTGCCCACATCAGCAAACAGCTGGACCTGTGGTTTGCAGTTAGCAGACATACCACCACTCAAATCAGCCACACTAGGCCTTCGCCCTTTAACCTGTAAGTTACTGCTCATTTCCCATCCTGCTGAGGGTAGGAGGCTGAGTTGATCTGAGAAGATCAGTGGAGCCTGAGAATCAATGGATAACCGCCATCCCAGATAGAAATGCGTGTAATAATAGCTACTAAAATTATCTTGATTTGTGTGTATAAGTTTGTTGTTTGATGACTGGATGATCTGTTATGACTGCAGAGTTTGGATGGGCCGGACAAGCCATCTACTTGTCCACCATGGCTGTACATATCTGCTCGTCGCAAGTCACCACCACTTACTCTCACTCGTGTAGGCCTACATGTTGTATGTTTTGACCAGCTTTTAAGCTGTAAGTAAGTAAGTAAGTCAATTTGTATAACAGACAGTGTCGAGGGAAAAGCTGTCGATTTTGAGGCTCAACTTTGTCATCATTTACCATTCACATTACCCAAGATGAAAATTTTCTATTTTGTTCAAAGTACTGTGGATGTGATATGCTGTGGAGTGGGTTTAACCGTATGGTGTGATAGCTTAACTGTGAGAATGGGCAAACGTTAGTTGTATTGGTCCCCGTCAATGCTGTCGATTGTTGTTTATCTTCACCAAGTGAACTTGGTGAATGGCGGAGATACTACTTTTTGTATGTATGTGTGTGTTTGTCTGTCTGTCTGTGTGAGCAGATTGGTCAGTTAGACAGTTAAGGTTTGGGCCTTAAGTGCTAATAGCTCCAATATGGCAAAGCTACAGACTTAAAATTTGGTATGCACGCTTACAGGGACAGTCGGGATGTGGCCCTTTAAATTTTTTTCAAAAACTAGACGTCACCAGGGTTATTCAACTCCCTAAATTTTTTGGTGTTTACAGCCAATAGTTCTAAGGTGGTTAAAGCTGTGGACTTCAAATTTAACATGTGTGTTAAATGGGGATGGGGACGACGGTAATACCGTGGTAATTACCGCAGTAATGGAGACAATAACGGTAGTATTCCCGCGGGATTGAGGATAAAAGCCATGGTAATACTGCAGGGATGGGGACAGAATTTGCAGTGATGGGGTGTGGGGATGGGGACAATTTCATGGGAATGGAATGGGGATGGGATGTTAGTTCATCCCCATGTCACTCTTTAATGTGTGTTCTTATGGACAGTCCAGACATGACAGCATAAAGATTTTTATATCATTGTTAAATAACAAATTCACAAAAATGCATTTAAATTAGGCCTACTGTTTTGCAAAAAGTCGCTTGGCAGAGATATGCACTTTATTGCACTGTCGCGAGCGCCTCTCATTGCCTATGTCATGTTTTTGCAGTTGTCCAGTGTATTGTCTCCGTATGGCTTGGTTGACATTCGGATGCAGGGCACTCGGCATGCAGTGGTCGCTGTCAGAGCTCACAAAATGTGAGTTCCTTGTTTGCCGTCTTAGCAGAGACTTATCTGTTTAGACAAATAGTCTGGGGCCAAATTTACGAAACATTGTAAGACAAATTTACGACAATGTTACGACATATGGCAAGTTTACGACAAATTTACGATAAAACGCAATTTACAAAAGAATTGTACGAGAAAGTTACGAGAAACATACGACAAAGTTATGACAAAATGTACGACAGCTCATTAGCTGTCTTTATGACAGCAGCAAGAATGCATGGGGTAATTATTTCAATTTTTTATTAGTGCATACTTTTCACATAGTGTTGTAATGCATATAAATTTCATCTGCGGTAACTTCAGGCAGCAAAGTCGCAACGAAATCAGTTTATTTGTTATTGTTTACATTGGTAACCATTGGCAATTGCGTATATTGCCAGCTCAGTGACACTGCATCGCGATTGGTTGAGGTCATAGCTAGGATCAGTGTAACAACGGCTGATTGGTTGGCTAATTTTAGCAACTGCGGAGTCACGACAAAATTGCGAGAATGTTGCAAAGTCGTAAAAATCAGCTTCTAAAATTTGAATACGACGTTTTTATGACAATTTTACGCCATCGTAGCTTGTTGATTTACGACAAAGATATGACAAAGTTGCAAAGATTTTGCAACAATTTTACGATTGTCATACGATGTTTTGTAAATTAGGCCCCTGCATTGTTCGTTGTTACAACTGGGTAACAGATGCTGTAAATTTAGCACAGTGTTTCTGATTTATTTGTTCACCATGTTTAGTGAATAAACTGATTTTCGTTAGTAATGATAATAATTAATAATACTAAGGAAGGTGCTGTAAAGAATTTACAGAGAAATATGCAAATTTATTCACGGAAACAATTAGCACGATGAAGCTCACAGGACACTTGCAAACGTTCATCAGTTTATTGTTTCACTTGTGTTTTGAAGGAAGCTTTTCCTGGGCTTTGTTTTTACTTTCTACTTTGATAAAATTGTTTACTTCATACTTGTTTGTTAATAATGGCTTCAGAGTTTTAGAGGTGTGAGCGTTAATGTCTGTTTTCTACTACCTACATCGAATCTTAACGTAGTGCATGTGTGTTACTGAGTTTGAAATAGCTTAGATTCAAATAGGTGATAATACTGATGTTGAAAACGTTAACATGTTGGCATTTAGTTGCAAAAGCATTGTCATTCATTGTGACAAATTACCGTGTACCTGAATATGATCTGCAGATTTCTCAACAGTCATAAAATGTCTGAATGCAGCCCGTTGTTTTAAGTGCTGTAATTGGATCAAGTGTTGCAGTGTATGTCTCTGTGTATTTGTGGTGTAGCTCAAAGGACATACTGCAATCGCTTCACAACCATCCGGAGTTAGTCGTAACTTCATACAGCTATTGGCGACATTCCCCGACTGTCCGCACTGCTTTCTGGTAGGTTTGGCTCCTTTTTATTCTGGGGATGTAAAACAGAAATTTGCCAATAACTTCCGTTCATTTTCGCCCCATGCTGATCCCAGAACCCATAGAATAGGTAGGTTCAATACATTTTCTGGCCAGATGATGTAAGTAGATTATTATTGTAGTTTACATTTTTCATTATTTTGTTTGATTTTTGCTGTTGACTTTTGTTATCAGTATGAGTGCAAGTGATTCCTTGCAGGGTAGATTTAGGGAGAGTGGGCTTGACTGGATGCATCTTAAGTGAAAATTTTGCGCAAAAATGCATGATTTCTGCATAACTTTTTTTTTAATTTGGGGATGGCACTCCCTACCCTTCGGCCTCTTATTCTAAAATTCTGGCTTTGCCAATGATTACTTGAAGTGACCAATAACGTGTCATTAGGTTTGCTCGTTTGGCTGTGTAGTTGGCTTAATGTTTTTTTTTATTTGTGGCATGTTATTTTTGCTTTTATATTAAAAATTTGACAAATTTGGAATAATGTGGTTGTAGGACGGGGCTGGTAGCATGTGGGACAGCATTTGTGACGGCGGCAGCATGGTCAACATTACGCACAAAGTCGTCATAGCTTCTGCCTCATCCCAGCAGCAGATCCTAGCGTCAACTGTGATGTTTAGGCTTAGTACTGAAATGTGTTTTTTTTGTTTTCTTCGTTTACTGAGTTGAGGTGTTGAACTTTATTAAATGATGCATAATGAACATGTTCGTGAAATTCTACTGAAAACTTGTACACCATTGCAGGTACTTTTTTCTTATTAACATGGACTCATCTGTGAATTCGACCTATTGCAGTTTTGAGTGGAACGTTTTTCTATTGCTATCCATCGCACTGCGGCTGAATTTTTATACACGAATTCTCATTTAATTGTTGTGAATCTTTTAGATATGTTTCTGTAAACGTCTGGAGGTTACTCTGGATGGATTACTGATTTAAACCGAAATATCACAAGTATAATAGTAGATTTTTGTCATCTTACTTTGAGTTAGTTTTTCAAACTGCCATACTATGCAGAACAATAATGACCTGTAAGGTTTTGTCAAAATACTTGCAATGTACAAATTGTCATTGCTTGTGTAGTAGTATATCACAGCAGTGGCGGATCCAGAAACTGGGAATAGGGGAGCGGAAGGGTATGGGGTGGGGTCTGGGAGGGAGCTATGCCCCCTCCCCAGAAAATTTTTGAAAATTTGATGCAAAAATGACGCATTTTGGTGCAAAATTTTCATATGTTTTTAGATGCATCCGGTCGATAGGGGGGCGGCCGCTCCCCCGCCCCCCTCCCCTTTGAATCCGCCACTGTATCACACTAAACAGTTTTGGTTCGGTGACTGCTAAGCTGACGTTCGACTGTTGGCGACATAGGGCATTCAGACAGCCAGAATGCACCAGCGTTCCAGATACAGTCCTACCAAGGTTACTTAGCTCGATCACAGAAGCAGTTTCGTGCATGTCAGTCACATGTCGTTCATGGCAATGTAGTTTCTGAGCACCGTTGGAACGTGCTGGAGTTTGTCGATCATTGTCGCGAGTGGAGTTCCAAGGCAGCGGCGGATGCATCGGCGACAGATCTCACGCAGGCCGAGCGGACTGCGCAAGAACGATGTGAACCACGACAGCTCTTCAGGGTCGTGTCGGATGTAGTCGAACGCCTCGGTGTGTAGTTGGACCCAGGGCAGGTCGGGTAGCGGCGGACCTTGGTCATTGACACAGTGCCGACTGACGACAGAACAGCCGGCTCTGAGCAGCATGCGGACCACGGTGTAGTTCTGTAGACCGATGGCGACTTCTAGTGGCAGGTAGTGCTTGACGTACACTTGACAACCGTTGCTAGGCACGTCCAGCTGGATGTTGTGTCGGATCAGCATGCACGGCACCTGCACAGAACATTCTCACCAAGTTGTAGATGGATTTAAGTATTTCCAGGTCACTACTGTAGACTTATGTAACACATTACTTTGCTGGCTTGGCGAGCAAGAGTGCACCCAGTGTCGTGGCTGAGGGAAAGGTAATCCCCATCAACTTTGAGCTGTCGGAAAATTCTTGTAGAATTTTCTTGTCCAGACCCGTCGAGAGGGGGTAGGGTAAGTTACCCCGAGCGGCGAGCCCCGCGACGTTTGGGTAGCCCCGCGTCGCTCAAAAATATAAAGTACGTCAGAATTCGCCATTTTAAAAAGAAAAATTCCAAACTTTTCTCCCCAGAGAGGCGCCGCGAGAATGTTTCCCCGGGCTGCGCAGTGGCTCTCGGTGGGCCTGTTCTTGTCGGGCTTGTCGGAAGGTTTTTGTCTGAAAATGCGCGCAAATTTTGGGACTGCAGTGTGCGACCGGTTCTAATAGGCTGCTGTACCGGTCTTGCTTGTCTCTCTCCACAGCAACGTACACAGCAAATCAGTTGGCTTGGCGTTACATGTTGTGATTTTGCCTTCCTCAGTTTAACTTTGTTTCATACACGTGAAACATCCGAGTCAAATGAACAAATCGAACCTAATGAAACGGAGAATAAGCGAGACTTGACAACAGTGATCTGACCTTTGTGTGACCCTTCCAGATGGCTAGCCAGAGCGCGTTCTCGTTGAACGACGTCCGTGCGTTGATGCTGGCACCGGCTTGCAGTAGAGTCTGTGTTGCCTGTACGCTGCCGATCACAGCTGCCAGGTGAATGGCCGTCTCCTGCCGCTCGCCACAGTGACGGTTCACATCGACTCCAGGGTAGGTCAACAGCCGGTCCAGTAGCTCTGGCGTGTCGGTCGCCATGTACAGGGCGTTGAAACCCCACGGGTTCACGATCACTGGGTCAGCTCCGAGGTCTGCAATAAACATCAGTGAAACCGCTTGTCCTCGCATGCTTTGTAATGTTGTAGTCATACTGCTACAGCTACAAGACATCTTCGTGCACAATACGATATAGCCTAACAAGAAGCCCAGCTGTCGCTAGGATAGCCGACCATACTGGTTGTCAGTGACCTTGAAGATCATAAAAGGTCGATGATTTCCATCTTATTCGAAAGGGCGTATGCCACTTTCTGTTAGTGATTAATAGCAATCTTGGCCCTATCTCTCACCGTTTCCGAGATAGGCCACTTATAGCTTGAAACTTTTCATTGAAAATTGTGGCCAAACCGCTGCAGATGGAGACATGGTTACTATTGACCGCCAAATCCCTATCAGATGCTGCCATCGCCGAGCCCCTACGACTTACCATTTAGGCACAATACCGCACGATTGGCATACCATAGTGCATTATGACCCTTCACGATTAGCCAAGGTCAGTGATTTACATGTTATTTGAAAGCCAATATGCGACTTACTATTATAGTGATCATACTGATCAGTAGCAACCTAGGCTCTATCTCGCACTGTTTAGCCACAATACATCCGTGAAAGACAGTCGGACAGACGACGACAACCATGCCAATAGCTCGACCGCTACTTAAGTATACGGTCGGCTAAAAAAACCACCTCGGTACACACAGTAAGGCCTGTATTTTCTTTGAGATTGAATCCACCGCGAGCGACTTTTGTTTTTATTATACATCTAACAGTTACCAGACTTCCAGTTACCAAATTTTCTGTCCATCGGCGTGTTTAGCTGCATTTCACAGGGCCTATGACTTTTAGTTTTTGCTTAACCCAGATCGAGTAACCCTCGAATCGAGTTAGCCCTGGTTTACCCCTCGTTTCAAAAACCGGCCATTAGGCCTACGTTGCCGTTATTGACTGGTGAAACACACATTACAGCTGACCGAGTAGAGCATGTACACAGTCGACGTGTCCGTAGTGACAAGCGACTATGAGTGGCGTAGAGCAGGCATCCGTTTGTCGGTTGATGTCTGCCCCGGCACTGACCAACAACCGCACCATGTCGACGTGTCCGTGAGCTGCCGCCGTCATGAGCGCCGTCTGACGGTGCTCCGTCGCCAGCGCGTCGATCTCGAGATGTATTATAGGCTTCACGTCATCCGAAGTCGAGCTGCGCGCGCCGAAGTACGATAGAATTGCCTCAGCGCACAGAATGCTGCCTTCACGAGCGGCCACGTGCAGCACTGTGCCTGAAACGCAGATCCACAAACTAGACTGTCAAGCCTTGCGCAAGGCTAAATCTGTCCGCGGTAGCCACTGTACGTGGCATGTTGCGGTATTTATAGCAATTACGTCAGTATCGACCAATAGGGGCCTAGCTATCGGCTACTATAACATGGTCCTATCTCGCAATGGTAAAGTATCGGAAAAAACGGTTCTGAAATTGACCTTGAAATTGAATAGGGTTCTCCCCTTAGAGAAAAGACCATTGTAAACTATAGAAAAAATACTATAGAGTTTTCGCTGAAGTATTTACTATAGAATACTACAGTACGCAACTACTATAGTAATCTGTAATGAATACTTCAGTGAAAACTCTATAGTAATTCTATAATATGCTTGCGGCTTGATGTACAACGTGCACTTGCAGAATTTTATTAAGCTAAGTATAGCGGTTCGTATATCGTGGCAGGCTTAACAGAGAAACAAAAAAACAATCGCGAATAAAAAAAACAGTAGGCCTACTTGCTGAACAACATCAGGCCCAAATAATAATGGAATTTATGCTTTCTTTTGTGACCCAACAGTAAAAGTTGTAATTATTAATTAAAGCTTGTGTAGGCCTACTCGTTTTAAATACCAATGTCATCGTCAAGGTTTGCGTTGATGTCAGCTCCTGACTGCAGCAGATGCTTCAGCGCTTTGACGTCATCGTTCTCAACTGCCGTTACCATGGCAAAGTACGTCACAACCTGTGACGTCATCGCTCACTGTCAACCAATCACTGCTGCCTTTATTAGAAAAAGAAACAATACACCAGCTTCAGTTGCGTATTTAGGAGCGGCAAACTGCCGTGTTCCTTTGGCGCTGTAAATGCGCTTAATTTTGCTTCATGAAACATCAGACGTTCTCAGTTAACAAAAAGGCTTCAACTTCTGGGGAACTTCGTCCCCAGATCCCTGCCTCTTTTTATCGGCAGATGAGGAAAACGTCATCTATAATAAAACTGATACAAGAATATACAAAAATTGCAAATATAATGTATCAAACAAGGGATAGGCCTATGATAGAATTGATAGATGCACATGCAATCAATCAATCAAGTTTATTTCAGACAGAAACGTCCATAGAACACTAGTAAAATAATAAAAGCAATACTAGAAATTTGGGGCAAAGCCCAACGTGAGTCCGCCCGGCGCCCTAAGTT
>Ga0209671_1004896_pt1 | contig 13403 bp, 10 predicted proteins | sample WorMetHERISLAND2_2_FD_187401 | JGI IMG/M metagenome (GOLD analysis project Ga0209671, IMG submission 187401) | Marine gutless worms symbiont microbial communities from Max Planck institute for Marine Microbiology, Germany - Olavius geniculatus... | ecosystem: Host-associated > Annelida >... | reverse complement strand
ATACCGCGGCACCTTGAAATAACGTCTGTGGGGCCCGTGAATTTGCGAAACTCTTTCCGTGAATTTTCTGTGAAATTTGACACATTTTAAAAATTCTGCCGTGAAATCATGGATTTTTCTCCGTGAATTCGGTTGGTCCCTAGTCATTGGTTCGACTAATGGCCGGGTCACTATCAGGTGGTTACTACCGGGATGGACAACTGCCTGCAAACATGTAAACCACCTCAGTCAAGGTCAACTCAGTCTTCCATCCTTCCGGGGTCAGTCAATCAAGTACCGTACTAGCCTTTTTGGCTAAAGTTGAGATGGCGTACATTGACCGATGTGAGACAGCAGGTAATACCGTGTGAACTCATATGGCAGGTAACACTCCGTAGCACTAAGACGGTTTTATCACAGAGCTATACACTCTTTAAACCTTCAAAACCTTAAACAGCAGTACACACACAAACTGACAGTAACTGCACGAGTCTCGAGTCAGATGACGATGGCAATCAGGGCCAGATTTTCCGTCAATTGCCAATTCTAAAGTGCAATTTGTCATATTGTATGAATCTCCATAGCACTAAGTCACCAAGCACCAGTGTTGGTAGTAACTGTGAGTAGTGGCTGGCAAATAAGTGTAGTATTCAGTTACTTACAGCGGTGACAACTTCAAATCCAGCCTCACTCAGTGAGTTGACAGCAAGGCTGGTGGGTGCCTCTACCCCACTGCTGGTCATCAGGTCATCGGATGCAAACATAGCCGCTGACGGAGACATGGAGCGATGATCAGCAGTCAGCAGGGTGTCACGCAAAAAATGAGTCACTCTCGAGAAACCACCCAGCGTTGCACTGTATGGGTCCTGCATGAACTTCTATACAAAGACATACAAACACATGTATACAAAGAGATAGAACAAGACAGAGAGACGGATGCAGATACATACAGAGAGACATCAACATAGAGGCTACTTACACAGCTTACATCATACTGTAATGTCATGCTTAGATGCAAACCAAAAAAAATCTTTTAAAACGTTTTGCTTACTCTTGGCGTATTATTACGCGCGAAAGCAGGTACTACTTTCAGCGCGTCTTAGCCATCACAATTCTGTCTGTCTGTCCATCTGTCTGTCTGTCCGTCACACGGGTGGATCAGTCAAAAACGGAGCAAGCTAGAATCACTATCTTCACCATCAGCTGCCTGGAAGACTGTAGTTTCAGAAACCTAAAGCTTTTCCATAAATTCGAAGGGAGTCACCCTAAACGAGGGCACTAAATGAGAGGGGTGGGGGGTGGGCAAAATTTGCATTTTTTGGCCAGTAAGTCACTGTATCTCAGTAATGGTGCGAAATAGAGCCTAGGTTACTACAGGGTGGGCCATAAAAAACCGGACTTGTTTGAGCGTTGAAAACTCAGCGACGGTTACCCGTAGAACGGCGAGTTATATGTCAAAAGTTTTTGAATGTTGTAGACAAAGAGGGCCAAACTTGCATAGCAAATCATATAAATATTCTTTGTCTAATTTGCATAAATCTTCATAACCCCTGAAATTAGGCATTTGCATGCACTCCCACATGCCCGAGTTCATTGAATTCAAAAACATAGCCAAAAGGTCCAGATTTATATTCTGTGAATTATTTAGTGTGGGGATAGCATGGTCACAAAATTTTAGTAACTGACCAGCTAAAACGTGTGCTAATCGAATGCTGGGCTTAGCAGATCCTGAACACATTGACTCCAGCGATCGATCACCTGCCTAAAAGGACTGATGACGGTTATGAATGCAAAAGCTGGGCAACTGCCTATGTCGAATTTCATCTAAACTTAACGTATGTGTCGATATATCACTGTATGCTGAATGAAAATCAAGTTAAATTCATGTGTTACTGCCAATTTAGCATGATATTAGGGGTGGGGCAGATTTGTGTAAATCAGGCAAAGAATATTTAAATGCTGAGACATCCAAGTTGTGCACTTCTTCTGTATGCAATTTCAAAACTTTTGGCATATTACGCGCTTTTCCATCAATAAACATCGCTAAGTTATAAAAGCTCAAATAACCATGTTAAATCCACGTGTTACAGTCAAATTTGGCAGAATATCGGGGGTGACAAATATTTATGCAAATTAGGCAAAAAATATTTAACTGCTTCACTATGCAAATTTGCCGTTAATTGTTTACAGCATTCTCAAACTTTTGACGTATCACACGACTTTCCATCACTAACCATCGCTGAGTTATCAACGCTCAAACAGGTCCGGTTTATTTGGCCCACCCTGTATTAATCACTAATAAGAAGTTGTACACTGGCTCTCAATTGGCGGGGAATTCAATCACCTTGAATGACCTTGAACGCCAAAATAGGAGGTTTAAAACGCCAAAATAGAGGGTTTTATGGATTTTTTGGCGATTTCGGGCTGCAACACAAGTCTATATCATTTGGCAAGGTGGCGCCATGCTACTATCGTTAGGCGATCCAGATACAGAATTTGGTATTTGTATATTAACTTAGCGTGAACACCCCAATTTTCAGCTAAACTACTGAATCGGAACTGCTATAGGCTTTTGCGCGTCTCATGAGCATTAGCTCAAATTTCTTGTTTTAATTATAACCATGCCCAAAACATTTTTGTGAACATTTTACCCTAAAACGTTTGCAAAAATGTATTGAAACATTTTCAGCAGAAACATACGCGACTCGAAAATAGCAAGTGGTTACATGTACAAAGTGCGGCAAAAAAGTAGCCCCCTAGAGTTGTTTGCTGTTTTTTCAGCAACTGTTTGGAATTTTAATTTAAAATTTTACAGCTTTATTTACTAAACTTTTTACATGTAACTGCCAAATAAAATGGGATTCTGTTGAAAAACGACGAAGCTATAGACTTTTAAACATGACCGCCTACTGATTTTTTAGCATTGAAATGTTTAAGCTGCAACATCAATTCAATAACATCACTGAAACGACACAGTTAACTAATGATCAGATGCCAGAATTCCATTATCACTGTGAATGTTCGAAGTGTCCACCGCCACCTCCAAGATTCAACATAAGCCTTCAGTTGCTTAATTTGATAAGTCTTTTACAGCCTTGTCGATTGGTCCTTGTGGCAGGTTGGCTCAGATAACCTGAAGCGCTTCCTTGACTTTGGCAATTGTTTTTGGCTTTGTATTAAGCTTACAGTAAGCCTCCAACATTGCACCCCACAATGCACCCCACCCCATAATCCACTGGGTTTATATTCGGCAAATTTGGAAACCATTAGTCCTTTGTGATGAAATCTGGACAGTTGGCCCTCAGCCATTTCTGTGCGCTGTGTATGTTGGCACGCCATCCTGCAGGAAAATGAACCCTGTCGGCAGCCAGCGATTGCTTTAAAAAACGATAATTAAGTGATAATTTCTAAACAAAATAAATTTCTGTTTATCAAAATGCTACTGTGACGTCATTGACAATAACTTGGTAACCAGTTTTTAAAAAATAAATAGCATTTTTGGCTTGAACATTTTTCAATGCTAAAAAATCGGTAGGTGGTCATGTTAAAAAGTCTATAACTTTGTCGTTTTTCAACAGATTTACTGGACAGTTAGGTTTTATTAAATAAAGCTGTAAAATTTTAAATCAAAATTCCAAATGGTTGCTGAAAAAACAGTGAAATACTTTAGGGGGCTACTTTTTTTGCTGCACCCTGTACATGTGCTTGTGACTGCATGTTGTCAATAGTGAGAGCAGCTAGCAGTGAGGTCAGCAATATAATTCAGAGTAAATATAATTCAGAGTAGATAAATGAAAATAACAGATCATCATGAGAAATGAGAACAGACCGAAATGATGTCAGTTGCTTGGTCAGGCTCAAACAGCTGCAGCTCATCAAATGACTTGAACAACGCCTGAGGGTCATGATCGTAGACCAAATAAAGACACGAGTCTTGTGGAGACCTGCAGACGCAGGCAGACAAACACAGAGATAGATGCACAGAAGAGTGACAAACAAACAGACAGACAGGCAGCAAGATCACTCGTTTTCACCATGACATCATTTAACAGTGCAGCAGTAATACACTAAATAAATAGACACTGGAAAAGAAGAAATTGTGCACCACATACTTTCACTGGTTGAGCAAATAGCAGCAAGTGGTAACGCACAACTGACGTTTCAGTAAATACCTGGTCACTGCGGGATAGAAGGAAACATGCGGGCTGATAGTATTGCGAAGGATGCCTCCACATTACCACAGACAGCAGCACCAGTGGACTTTAGCACTGCTAAAACAGTTATCCGTCATCACTGTGCCCGCAAATGGAGTAGAATGGCCAAGCCAGCAGTACCCCATGCCACATATGTGAACAGAGATCAAGAAAAAGACTTTACACTTTTACAAAGGACTCTGCTTTCACGCCTCCGTACAGGAGGACATACATAAGAGTTGGCATGGTACCGCAACAGAATAACGAGAAACCAAGACCAGCCTGAACCGACCACATGTCAGTGATGTGGTCAGGCAGAGGAAATGCTGGTACACTTAATGACTGAATGTCCGGTATTGGAAGATGCACTCAGCCACCATTTCGATGAGGATGATCCCATCACTTTCCTGTTCAACGAACCCGAAGTAGAACTCAGTTACCTGAGAGATGCTGGCCTCACCGAGGCTGGTCGCATTGATCCTTGATCGAGCGCCGGAAGAAAACAACAACAACGACAACCAAAGACTGGGCACTAAGCATGAACTGAGTGACAGGAATAAACGAAACTGAACTGATAACTTAACTCAGTTCAGTTGCATCTAAAGAATGTACTAAGCGACAAAACTAAACTGCACTAACTAACTGCCAGTTCAGTCTACTTCAGTCGTGTACTACACTGTGTCTCAAAAAAACATCCTCAACATTTTCGACTGTAACTTGACAAAAAATCTGAGCTAATGCTCATGAGACGCGCGAGAGCCTATAGCAGTTCCTGTTCGCAGGTAATCTTGGTCTATCTCCATCCATTTCGTCATAATTCACTCTTCAGCAGCCAAAAATCGCCAAAAAATCACTTAAAATCAATATTTTTAGGGTTCAAGGTCATTTAAGATCATTGTTGTTGACATTCGTAAAAAGATCGTCCTCAGTGGTTGTTATGATAAGCAGCACGGCCGTGCCTAACTGCAACCATTTACATGCTAGACAAGCCAACAGAGGATAAAATAACCACTTTTTACAAAGGTACACCTCTTTGGAACCCATGTGCGCAGGCCTCCTTGAATCTAGAGGGTCCGGACTTGGACTGCTAAAATCTACATTCCATGCTAAAAATTTCATACGCAGGTTGTCTTGGTCTATCTCCAGCCATTTTGGCGCAATTCATGAAATGCGTGTCGCAGTGCAAAATTGCGAAAAAATTCACTAAAACCTGCTATTTTGGGGGTGAAAAATCATCGATGTTGACATTTCTAAGAAGGTCTTCGACAGTGCTTGTTGTGATAAGCAGCACATCTGTGCCATTCTGAAACCATTTTTACGTGCGATTACTTGTTTCACCTACGGCCAAAATTTGGGTGTCTTAACATTTATAATTTTGTCATCGTAATACCGGCAATTGAGGAGAAATTCTTAATTCTAGAGTAGGCTACAGATAATAAAACGATTTGTGGATGCTTGAGATCAATCAAGTTCGACATTTTATTTACTGCTATGCATATGTATACATCAGCCATAGCATAACGTGTAGCGTGGCACCACCTTGTAATGATACACTTGTGTCGCAGCCCGAAATCGCCAAAAAATCCATAAAACCCCCTATTTTGGCGTTCAAGGTCATTCAAAGTCGTTGAATTTGGCGCCAATCGAAAGCCAGTGTACGACTTCCTATTAGTGATTAATAGTAACCTAGGCCCTATCTAGCACCGTTACTGAGATACAGCGACTTACTGGCCAAAAATCGCAAATTTTGCCCACCTCCTTCTCATTTAGCACCCTCATTCGGGGTGTAGACAGACAAACAGACAGAGAGAATTGCGATGGCTAAGACGCGTTGATAGCAGTAGCTGCTGTCGCACGTAAAAAATGATACTTCACTGGTTGTGCTCTCTCCAGGTAGTGCAGAAACAAACGTTTGGTTAGGTGGGAAACTGAATGGTCATTTGATGGCAAGTTGTGTCAGGAATATTTGTACCAAAAATTATCAAAATCTGATAATTGGTTTTCAAGTTACAGTCAAAAATGTCGAGGATTCTTTTGGGACACAGTGTGGAAGCAAACAGACTAGCAGTTTGGTTCATATCAGTTTGTTTCGCAAGGTATACTGTGCGAGTTCAGATGTTTATTTCTGTCGCTTTGTACATACCTTTAGCGGTGCCCCACTGCTTACGTTTTTATGTGCAGATGTTTGCGCAGTTCCTGTATGACTTGCTTTGTGCCTCCATGATGAAAGTGCAGTGCGGGGAATGTCGTTCCACATTTCAATATAAAGATCAGATACGACCAGCCGAGTGATGGTCTTGACCGGCGAAATGTCTTGAGGTCTTTTACGTCAAAATTGACAACGTATTTAGCAGCCTGTGAGGACGTCGATCCACCCCGAGTCTTACTCGATGTCACATCTACACGACCAAAAACATTTAGCACTCACAAGCAATAGTATGCTGTCACTACTAGTAACAGCTTTTGTCATTACCAGCATATTCTGTGAGTGTCTTTTACATCAAAACTGATGATATGTTTAGCAGCCGCCTGCAAAGATGTGGAGCACTGAGATTTACTCAGGCCCATCAAAAACCACAGCGAGACCCAGGGAAACATTCTCCCTCTGGGGAAAATTTTTTTGAATTTTTCTTTCAAAAATGGTGCATTCTGGTGTATTTTATATTTTTGAGCAATGGTGGGCCCCAAAATGTTGCAGAGCCCGGGGTAACTTATCCCCCACCCCCTCCTCTTGACGGGCCTGGTTTTACCCAGCATTACATTCGCAATGAAACATTGACTACTGCTATATTCAGTAGCATTGCATTTTAACTGTGAAGTGGTGTCTGGCTGCCGTATGAGCCATGTGGCCCAGCAACAACTGTACCCTATACTCTGTACTGTCTATGTTAAAGGCAAGAGATAAAAGTGCATATGGATCTTAGGAAAAACCCATCGCAGAGCTTTAGAGCATCACCTGCCACATAGTGACCTGACACTCAACACCCAGCCAACCTTGGAGAAATGGAAGACTAAGTTAAGCTTTATGTTGATTATATACCAAGGTGGTTTACCCGTCTCCAGACAGTCACCCATCTAAGTGTAACCACTTAATAGCGATCCAACTGCAAGTAAAACCCATGACCTCATAATCATAAGTCCAACATCCTGAGCATTACGCCACCAAGCCACCCTGATGATAACAGTGATAATGCTGACAACTGTGATACGAACTTTGTGGCTGTGTAGTGGTAGCATTGCTGCTGTATGATGCTGTGGAGTCTGTCATAACAACTGTCCAGCCAGTCTCTTTCTGCTGCTGATGATGATGTGGTGTTTCATCCACTGGTACTGCAGCTGGCTCAGACTCTGAACTACTGCTAGTACGACTTGGCTTCCACTCCACGAACACTCCTTCAGGCTAATACACCCAGACAGGCACACAAACAATCACAAACACAGAGAGACAGACACAGACAGAAAGAAATGCACAGACGTGCACAGGTAGCCTGCTTCCAAATGACTACACTACAGCAAACAATAAAGAAATAATGAGCATATAGTATATTAAAGACAAACAGTGAAGCAGTACTTTATTCCAGATGAAGACTTGTCCCGGTAGAAGAACATCTTCATCGGCCTGCGCTGTTGTGACATGAATAAACACACCATCTTTAGACAGCAACAACTGCAACAACAACAACCCAACACAGACGATATATCATGCAATCAACAAACTAGTAGCAACAAATACTGACTACTACACAGGTAGCAGCCAATAAACACAGGGATCACTCGATATGAAATATGCTACATAAAATAAAACTGCATTTTCCCAGCCTTAAATGTAGCCATTAATTTATCTTTATGATGCTACACTGCACGCTTAGATACCAGTGCTTCTGCTCACCTATGTTAGCAGACTTTTCAAGGGGAAATGGGTACAGAATAATTTATGTTCTCTCTGGGTGGATTTCTATAAAATACAGACTTAGATCTATAAAATGAACAGTATTTAAAAATGTCACCCACAACCTTTTTAACAAAGTGATGCATACCGGTGAAACAGTATGATTACTTACCTGCAAATTTCCAATTTCACTCACGTTAGTCAATTGCCAAAGATGTCTAAAGTCCGAAAATAAAGACATATTTACAATCATTTCATGCTTTTCTAACTATTTTGCAACAAATCATTCATGTGCACGCAATGCGATCTGTTTGAAGTTATGTTACATTATATTAGCGGAAGTTTACGACTGCCATGACAGTCCAGTGCAAAGTTTATGTTGAAGTTGTTAAAAGTCTGTCTTACTGTTAAAGAAAGTTAATTGTTTCCACGAAACCTCTGACGACAAACATTCATGAAACGTGCAATAAGGTGTGATTACTACAACATTTGCAGGTAAGTAATCATCTTGTTTGGCCTGCATACCTACAAATCTCTTAGAAGGTAACTTAATACATCGCTATTTAGGCCTATATCATAATTACTAAGATCAGAGTCGTATATAGTATGGTTAGAGACACGCCCACTTTCCACTTTCTACAGCGCTGCACTTACCTGTGGGCTCTGTGAGCCAGACATTTCATCCGTGTATATTAATGATAACTGATACTCAAACTACAAACTTGGGCGCATCGCGATCAAATCGAAACTCGTCAAACTAAGCTATTATGCAGCAGTTTACTTGAAAAAACTCAAAAGTAAACAAACAGCACAAGTCCTGATTAAACAGCGCATGACTGCGATTGATCATCACTGGTTTCGGCCCATTTCACACTAAGAAGTAATAATGGCGACTTCTGGGCATAGGCTGAACAGTCATATTCTAGTAAAATAGTGATACTTGAAAAGGGTGGGCAAAATATAATATAAAACAATAAAACTAATGTTTGCTGTTGTGTGCGGCGTTTCCCATTTTGTTTTTTAGTGATTTACTTAATTAGGCATTGAAATGCTACTGATTACGTTTAGACAACGTCAGAAGATTAGAGACGTCAAGCCCTCTAATGTTCAAGATCATCCCATTCGTTGACTTTAACATCAATTTAAAGCAAGTAGACGACTTTCTAGTCGTCTAGTCTAGTCGACTTTTTATTCATTTCAATTAATAATAAAACTGCAGCTGATTTTTTTACCTCAACCATTACATCTTCGATCATTGCTCAGAACGTCCTGAGAGCAAAGTCCTTTTTGAAGCCAAGATACTGACACCTTGTACAAACACTGAAAGAGTTTATTCTCTGAAACCACAAAATTAGAAAACAACAAAACAATCAATTAGCAACACAAGAAGATCACCTTCATCAATTCTGGCCACGCATTGTCAGCTCTGCCAAGTTTCATGCATCTTGCGTAAGTCTCACGCACTTTCAGTCAACTCACGCTTTTTCGCCTGCTTAAGTTTTATCTCACGCATTCTTATTTTTGGTCTATTACACATAGTTTTGTACGGCAGTAGTGGTCAATACGAAATAATCTGTATAAATTACTCACACTACCTCAAAGTGACAAAAAATTTTCACTAGGTGCAATTTCGGAGCAAAAATGCACAAAATGTGTGAATGGGCAACTTCACTTTTTGACTTAGACTTTCACTGAGCCTAAACTTCGGTCTAAAGCCAGTAGCAGCAGAAATTAACGTGTTGATTGACAGACTGTGAGCAAGTGGATTAGTGGAGGACTGGAGTCGGCAAACGTGACCTGGAGCATCTATATCTATTTAGTGATGGCGCTAAATGTGCCACGAACATTTTTGGAAGTGCAAATTTAATAAACCTTTCATAGTAAGTTTTATCGTACACAAGTGTGAATTTTCTGCACAAAAAAATCCATATAATTATTGCTGCCAAATGAGTTTTTCCCTATCAAAGTACACCAAAATCAATGTCAGCTGGGGCTTTCCCCCAGACTCCAACTCATGGCTAGCTTATAGTTCTCCCAAAGGCACTTAACTGGTTTCACTGTAGCCTCTTTGCAGATGAACTGAAAGACAGGAAAGAACTAGGAAGGCAGAAAGAAATAGGGTAGCACCTTGGTTTTGTATGCATGATACACAATCCAGAGCAGAACAATTAGATAAAGCACTGCACAGACTCATTCAGTTTATCACAATTAAAATAACACTTCACATATTCACGTATTTATCTAAATATAGTAACAAACATACACAAAGTATATCATATGAAAGGTGTTCAAGATGCATAATAGCTCGACTGAAAGCTTTTCAAAATCTACACACCCATAAAACGTATATTTCTCGTCCATTTGCATGAGCTTGAAGTGTATGTGATGCCAGTGTCATTCATGATGCCATAAAAAGTTAAACAGAAACAATTTGAACAGCATATAGTCAAAGTGTAACACCTTTTGAACGCCCGAATAGCAGCAGAAACTGGAACCAGAAATTGTGATATGGAGAACAAACTGCTCACAGATTGCGGTGTAACAACTGACCAAGGTTATAGTCAGTGGTGTGGCGAGTAGCTAGTGTTGTTTGGCCAACTTGTCATGGACAGAAGCCGGCAGATAGTCCGGAGAGGTGAGCATGTGATAGACCAGCCACAGTGGAATGACAAAATATGGAACATAGACTGCAGACAGACTGAGACGATCGGACAATGTCAGTTCATCTGTTGCCATAATGAGGTGATAAAGAATTGGAATGAGAGTTGTTGATACATGTGAGCCATAGATGATAGCAGGCAGACGAATCCACTTACACTGACCTACATACACAGACAGACACACGGGAGATGTATCATAATGCAGACACGCAGACCTACACAGACCACATCGTCACTCAAAGACATTCTAACAAAAAACACCAGACGGTACAAAAGAGCCATAGATGATAGCAGACAGATGAATCCACGATCCGACATCACCTGGACATGCATCCATGCATCACACTGCACAAGTAACCCACTGTATTCACTAACACGTACACACTCTGACCGTCTGATGATGGAACCAGTGCCACAGCATTCAGCCAACTAAAAAAAATAAAAAAATTGGAAGGTGCAAAATGGTATGTAAATGCATTAGCACAAGCCTCTCAGGGTATTTCAGGCAATGTCTCTTCTTAGCAGATGTCCACTCTAGAGTTTCAGATCAAGAGCTCAAAGAGCAAACTATCCCCACAAACTAAACTTAAGGCTTTTCAGCTTTTGGCTGTCCAGGAAAAAATGTCAACTTATCTGTTATTGCCTCCTTAAGTATCTATTAGTACATGGCTGACATTCGATTTGCAGCATCAGACTGTATGTTGACTTTTCAAGTGACAATGTTAACACAACATGCTTGTAAACAAAATCACATGATGATTACTAGCACAAAAACTGCATAGGTAAACTACATGGTGTTTCATTAAAAAAGCACCCTTTTTCTTTCTTTTATAACTCAGTCAAATGTCCATCAATTCGCATAAAATTTTTGCCACACTTAGCTAAAAAAATACTAATTCAAAATCCTTCAACAAAATATGTCTGTAGTTGTAATGTAACGTAACACTGACATCATAACGTGTCGTGACTACCAGCTTGCTTGTCTGAACTGGTGCTATCAGTTGCTACCCTGCTTCGATAATGAACTTTATCTGGTTCACTGATGAAAAATGTTTATCACGTCAGCCATAAGCAGAAGTCAGACGTCTTGCAATCTAAAATCTCAACCATCTCGCAGGTGGTGTGAGCTGGTGCACTGTCACGCTGAAAAACGTAAAAGTCAAGATATCCCCACAAGTGTGTAAAAGTGATTATTTTGGGCATTTTTTGTAGCTGCATTGGTAAAACTTTAACAGTTTGTCATCAGCGAACTAGATAGAGTTCACCATCGAAGCAGGGCAGCTATTCACAAAAGCAACTGTCAGCACGGGTTGCGACAATCAAGTTTGTACTCATAGCACATTATGACATCAGCATTACATCACGACTAGCTTGCAAAGAATATTCAACCAACAGCCATATTTTGTTGAAATATTTTGAATTAGTATTTCGTCTGCCACATCTGGTGAAAATTTCGTGTAAATTTATCACCATTCAACTGAATTATAAAAGAAAGAAAAAGGGTGCCATTTTTTATGAAACACCGTGCATAAACTGCATAATTAGTTAGCTGAATGTAACCTTTCCAAAAGGCATAGCTGGCAACAAAGAAGAAAGGAAATTGCAGCACAATTTCACACCACATGAACGACTGAAACCACAGTGGCAGGTGAAGTAGAAATGGATCTTTGAATGTTTTAATGTATGTTACCACCATCTCAGACAGCTGTAGCAACACAACACACCCTCAATCAGTAATTAGTAACAGATTCCTGCACGACATCTGAAAATAACTAAACAGCATTCAGCTAAGAATGAACACATGGCATTCAACAACTGCTACTTGTAACAGTTGTCTTTTATTTAGCATAATTGCATACGTAAGTAAATAATCTTTAATCTGTGTGACAAATGCACACAAACACACACAACAAACATATAAGCTTGACCTAGGAAATACAAAACTCAGCATGCTCGGAGCCAAAAAAGAGGACTTTAATGCCAATTCCGAAAAATCTGGGGGTATCAATATCTAAAAAAATCGGAAGCAGAAATCAGGATCACGATAGGGTGTCGGTTGGCCCCGTGCACTACCACTTGAAAATAACAAGCCGCAATATCGGCAGTAAAGCAATTTTAACGTTTTGACACTGAGCCAAAAAACTGGAAGAACAAATTAGGATCACGATAAAGTGTCATGTGGCCCCCAACGAGACGTACACATTACTGTGCAAAAAACCATCATCGTCCGCCACCCGACTTCCGTCTTCCAGCACAAGGCAAGCAGGTTCAACGGCAGCCGCCCGACTACCGCCTTCCGTCCGTTATCGTCTTCCGTCGTCCATCCTCCGGCTTCCACCTCGCAGCTAAAGGACAGTCGCATGTTATGTTTTTGTTTGCTGCTGCGCTTTTATGTTTTAGTTCTATTCTCTAGACAATAGCCCTTCACTGTATATCGTTGTTCATCTCGCTTTAATATAAATTTTATCAAACTGTATGCGTTATTGAGCAAGTGCAATCTAAGCCACACAAGCAGAAACGTAACACTTGACAACTTGGTGAATGAAACAGATTGATCCACCCCATAGTTTCTGAGGCGCTAGTCCTTCACCAGTCCTCACCCAGGCATAAAGGTAGCGGTCAACGGCTTCTTCTTCGAAGAAGGCGGATGAACTGCGCCTCGTTGGTGCGATGGTCGAACAC
>Ga0209671_1004894_pt1 | contig 13407 bp, 10 predicted proteins | sample WorMetHERISLAND2_2_FD_187401 | JGI IMG/M metagenome (GOLD analysis project Ga0209671, IMG submission 187401) | Marine gutless worms symbiont microbial communities from Max Planck institute for Marine Microbiology, Germany - Olavius geniculatus... | ecosystem: Host-associated > Annelida >... | reverse complement strand
TTTTCGCTCAGCTAAAGTCAAAAGTTGAAGTGGATTCAGACTCAGCGAAAGTTAAGCCCTAAGGGCTAAAGCTATCTCTTCCATGCAAATCAAACCGACTTTAGCCAGGTTAGTTCGGCTCAGCTTTCGTCTAAGTAGGTACTTTTGGACTCGGCGAATCGCTGAGACTTTTCGCTGAGTCCAAACTTCGGTCTAAGTAGGTACTTTAGGCTCAGCGAAAGTCTCAGCGAAAGTCTAAGTCAAAAAGTGAAGTGACCCATTGTTTATTTGAATGTTGAAACCGTGGTGAAAGGTGTGCTCATATTACATCGAATTTTTTTTTCATCCGCGGTGGACGGAAAAGTAAGCAAACCTGAGGCTATTTTCCGTCCGCCACTAACTAAAAGGAGACTATATGACGTTATTTTCTATCCACCATGGACGTCTGAAGATTTTGACTGATGGAAAATGGCACATATCATTTCTTGGTATAATACACAGCCTAATATTGCATTGTTGTAACTGTATAAATGTTTTTGTCTCATTCTTTGTGATTGACTATCGGTGGTTAATCGTGTTTATTATTTGCAATTTCTGTTATTTTTTACTCCTCGCACGCTACGTTCCTATCGTAGCAAAGAGGAGTATATAAGATCGGTGTAATATTGAGGACCGACCAACGACCGACCTCTGTTCCTGGAAGAGCCTTCCTGGAAGAACTTCAAACAGCCATATCTCCGTAACGGTGCTAGACGCATGGTCACTGGACCACCGATAGGAAGTCGACCCCCGGGAGTCAAATGGTCACGTGACCGACGACGTCACGTGACCCCAAAAGGTCAAACTCGTGACCCCAGAGAACTTAAAATCAACAATAGACTGTCGTAAGTGTCGTTAGATTACGACACTATAGTTAGTTTGCTTTGGTTAGTTTGTTTTTTTTCTCTGTTTATTTTCGTTATTATGGTAATGCAGTAATAAAAATATAAACTTCTGGTGTAAAATATCGTGATATATTGAAAATATCGTGATGTGTAAAAGATATTGCAATATATCAAAAATTTGATATTTTTTCTATTATACGTTACGATACGATATGATATATCGATATCGAAAACGATATATCGACATTTTCGATATATCGAATCATCACTAGTGGATAGACAGTCCACAAAGTCTGAGGAATATGGCCAGTGCGATGCCACGTCTACGGCTACCTTCCTAGCTGCAAAGCCAGTACCAAATTATACTGCTTGGTGACAGAGGCACATAGGTGTGAACAACTTGCCTAGAGTTGTTATTTGTTAGCAGACCGGCCAATGCAATGCCCCAGTTTGGGACCCTGCCAACTAATTATTATGATTTTGATCCAGAAGTTAAACTTGTGATCTTTTGATCACAAATCCCATGCCTTGACGATTGAGTTAACAAATTAAGCCACACAAAGTCAAATATTATATAGTGTTTTACATGTTTGTGATTTTTGTTGATTACAGATATCATATGGCCTGTAACAGCTGCAACACTGATATGGCTGTACTAGTTTATGGTCAGTATATTTATTAATACAGTTCGCTCATGTTTTTAGTTGATGACGGATGCTAAAGATAGTTACAGTCACTATTGGGATCACTTTGAACCATTTCTGAACATTTTGATCAAGTCTCATGTTGTGCTGACTTGCACAAACTGAGTCTTGCCAATCAGACAAAGCTCTACAAGTGCAGTCAATAGAGATGTGTCATGTGATCACGAAATGTCACGTGATCGAATTTCATGCACAGTCATTGCTGCGTTGCTACTCGATGATGCTGGATGCTGAACGCAATGCAGTAACAATGTCTCGGATGTATGCCATTGCAGTCGGCTGGTTGAGGACAGTGATGACACAAGTGCTCGTGGAATGCAGTGACAGTGACAGCTTATTTCTTCGACAGACACCTGCAGAGTTGTTGATGTCAACAATTGGATGGCAGATGTTGGGTCATGTCCAAACGCCAAAGCAGAGAATTACTGATCATTCCTTACCAGTACTGCAATTAATGCCAGTCTCTTATTGCGCACCATCATCATCATTAACACAGTATTAGTCAATAGTTTGCATAGCAGCAGACTGCAGGACTGTGGTAGAGTTTACAAAAGTCTAACAGTTACTACAACTGTAGATTTAAAATTAGAAATAAAAATAGTTAAAAGGAAAAAGTCACATGTCAGCAAAGAGCAGTCATATGATCGAGAGAATGGAAAGTTTTAGTTCGAAGTTTTATAAACGTTAATCGTTGCTAGTGATCTGCCTACGATGTCGTTTGTAATATTATACCGACAGTGCAACATGTTTCGAGAAATAGCTATGATTTTACTTGAAAGAATGTATTTTGTTTCTTATTCATTATGTTTTCTTTTGTTGGTGGAGAAATGTTTTTACTTGATAATTTGGTTAGCTTTAGAAATAGTCTGAGTTTAATGGTGGGGTAGCTTATTTGATGATTTATGACTTCACGTCTGCTTAATTAGCTTCTTTGGAGCAGCTTTGGAAAATGATAATTAAGCAAGCGTCAGCAGTACTTATTTAAATAATTAATTAATTATTTACATACTTAGGTATTTTCACGTCTCACAGTTGCTTCTGCTGCTGTCTTCAAAACTTTTTATACCTGTTCTCTGTTTATGTATTTTACTTTAGCAGAAACAGACATGGTTCAACCACAACAGCTTGCTACTGCACTGGCTCTGTCTTGTACTTGCACTATACAAGGTATGTTGTATTAACGTTAACTTGCACTGACTAATGATGCTGATTAACAGTTGATGTTAAATTTTGAAAATTGATTTTTTAAATGTACAGGTTACATGCATGCTCATCGTCTGTTGACTACAGTTTAACTTTAAACTGTGAACCTAAGTCCACTGAATAAACTCGGTGCACATTGACCATTGAGCAAATTTATGTTGTAACTGTTAAGTGTTCACTGATGGCAAAATTGCAATTGTTACTTGCATTTTACGGGTACATTTTTGCAGCTGCGTGATTAAGTCATGTAAGTTATGTATTGTTCTGTGTTTTTATGCACGTCGCAGCTAATGCTTTAGCGCATCTTAGCCATTGCAATTCTCTCTGTCCATCCGCCTGTCTGTCACATGGGTGGATCAGTCAAAAACGATGCAAGCTATGATCACCAAATTTTCACCATCGGCAGCCTAGAAGACTCTAGTTTCAGGAACCATAAAGCTTTTCCATAAATTCGAAGGGGGTCACCCCGACCGAGGGCACTGAATGAGAGGGGAGGTAGAAAAAATTTGTGATTTTCAGCCAATAAGTCGCTGTATATCAGTATGGCGCGAGATAGGGCCTAGGTTACTATTAATTACTAATAGGAAGTCGTACATTGACTCTCGATTGGATGACGACTTTGAACGCCAAAATAGGGGATTTTATCTATTTTTGGGCAATTTTTGGCTGTAACACAGATTTCAAGAGCGAATTGCACCGAAATCGATTGAGATAAACGCGGAGATGCTGCATATGAAATTTTCGGCATTAAACATAGATTTCGACCGTCCAAGTCCTGATTTTTTAGGTTCAAGAAAGCCTGCGCACGAAGACATCAAAGAGCAGTACCCCAATAAAAGTCGTTAATTTACCGTTGCCCGCCAGTTTTTCGTGAAAATGGTTGCAGATAGGCATGGGCATGCTGCCTATCACAACAAGCACTAGTGACAAGCTTTTTAGTCATATCAACATCGATGACTATGAAAGATCCTGAACTTCCAAAATAAAGGGTTTTTATTGATTTTTGCAATCATCGACTGCAACTCACACTCCAAGAATGAACTGCGACGAAATGGCTGGAGATAGACTGACAGTTTGCGAACAGGAACCGCTATAGGCTTTCGCGTGTCTCGTGAGCATTAGCTCAAATTTCTTGTTTATTCTCTATATGATTATTAAAGCATGATTTTCCATAGAAATACTTACAATGCTTTATGCAGGACATCTGAGGTTCTTCCGTATCACATTTAACTTCACTCTTACTCTTCACTTTCTATCCCGGCTTTTATGTCCAGCAAAATTCAAACATGTAAAAGCTGTAATGTTACTAATCACATCAAAATGGCTCTCAGCCATCAGAATGTAAATTTTGATTTCACTTTCGTTGCCTTTGTAAATCTGTCTACATTCAAAATTATATATATGTATTTCTATGTCTAACTTTTCTTCAAACAACTTAACATCTTGAAAATCATTACCAGTTTGCTTTACTGGAATATTACAGTCTGTGTAAAGCATGTGCTAAAACCTTTAGGATTTTTCTACCGTCTATTAAATATGACTTTTCGTTTTCAGATACTATGCCTTCATTTATTAGCGAACTGCCTTTCCTACCCTCGTTAATTTCTTTCATTTCATTTCGAGATTATTTTTGAAAGTAGTCTGCAATTTTTCTTTGTGATTTATTGCTAGGCTTACTACAATTGCCCTTGCAAGACATGTTGTATCTTTGTTTTTAATCTGAATAATACTACGCTTACTACCTACAGTTATTATCCTGTTGACTCTTCTAGCGCCCTGAGGAATCTTAATCTTCAATAATTTTATAGTAATGTCTTCGATATCCATATCACGATAATCTATAAACAGTATAACCCAATCTACTAGCTTTCCAATCATATCTGCTTTGTTTAACAGCCCTGTTTGATTTACCTGGTCATTTTTATCGTTTTCTAGAATAATTTGTAATTTTACATTATCTGATAGACCCTCTGTCATTTTACGTATCAGTTCTTCTATCACAGCGCATATTTGAAAGATATTGACATTGCCGTGTATCTTCCAGTGTGATCTAGTTGAATTGAATTTATCGAATTTGTATTCTAATTAGTCCGCCCGAAAGCGATAGCTTGCAGAGCGGACTTAAGTTTTAGCCCAGATGTTTTATTTATTTTTTTTCTCCCGACGCGAGATCTCCGAGATGCGTGGGCCGACCGGCGTGAAATTTTGCACGATGGTCAGTACTAGGCCCTATTTTATAATGCCAGTCCAAAATTTTGGGGGGCATACCCCAAAAAAATTTCGGGGGCGAAAAACATGCAAAATTTGGCTCGATTTCGGACGACTTCGAAGTTCGGCGGCGAATATCTCCGAAACAGATGAAGATTTTCAAAATCGGATTTTTATTCCGTCTACCGCGATTCCTCCTGCATTAGGCGAAACAAGTCTATGTATGTATGTATATTCATTTATTAGCAATGGTAACAACACAACAGAACAGAAACCAACAGAAACCATCGCTAAAGGAATGGATGGTCATAATGACACTTACAGCCATCCCTTAAGATATTTACTAAAATTATAAGCATTTAACCGACATTTAAAAGAAGCTACTGAACAGGCAAGTACAGTGTCAGTGCCTGTTCCATACGTCAATACAACGATTTGCAAAGAAATGAGCGTGACAATTTATACGGCAATGAGTCTTTACCAGTTTCAGTTCATGACCACGAGTAATACTATTAGATAACGTAAAAAACTGAGAGCAATCCAAAATAGTTAAACCATGCACAATACAATACACAAGTGTCAAATCAGATTTCAACCTTCTAAGTTCAAGCGAATCAACGTTTAATTTGGACAGCCTAGTGATATATGTATTGTTCTTAAGTCCAGTGAGATGTTTAGTAAATCGTCGTTGTACAGATTCAATGTTGGATATGTGGCAAACATATTGGGGATTCCATACAGGTGAGCAATATTCAAGCAAGGGCCTAACATACACAGTAAAAGCTTTCATCAGTACGTTAGCATCCCTAGTACGAAAACAGCGCTTGATTAGAGCAGCCCACTGATGCGCTTTGTGAACAATATTGCACACGTGCTTATCAAAACGTAGCCTAGTATCTACTAATATCCCTAAATCAACAGTTTCAGTAACATTTGCTAGTTGCAGACCCCTGATGCAGTATGAGGACATTGGGTTTTGCTCACCAACATGCAAAGTTAGACATTTGTTAATTGACAGATTAAGTTGCCAAATTTCAGACCACTCTCCAAGTTTATCTAGTCCATTTTGCAGTCTTACAGTTTTATCCATACTGTCAATATCTACATAGACTTTCAGATCATCAGCAAACAGCTTTACAGATAAGAAATCCCCCAAAATATCACAAATGTCATTTATGAATAGCAGGAATAGCAAGGGGCCTAATACGCTTCCCTGAGGCACTCCACTGCCTACACTGGCATAGTTCGAAAAACAGTTGCCAACTTTCACGCACTGAATTCTATTATTAAGATAATCACGAATCCATAATAAAAGTTTACCACCAATATCAAATGACTCTAGTTTGTGTAATAATTTGGAGTGACTAACACTATCAAATGCCTTGGAAAAATCAACATACACAACATCCACAGAATAACGGTTGTGTAAAGCAAGAGTCCAATCGTCTACACATTCTAACAACTGTGAGCAAGTGGAACGTTTGGAGAGGAAGCCATGCTGATGTTTAGAAATAAGGTTAGAAGATAGCAAGTAATCCAACGTCTTCTGTTTAATAATGGTTTCCATCAGTTTACAGCATATGCAAGTAAGAGAGATGGGCCGATAATTATTAACATCACTAGTTAAGCCTTTTTTGTGGACTGGAGTGACTACCGCAGTTTTCCAGATTTCGGGTACTGTGCTACTTTGCATTGACTGGGCATTGACTGCTTTGTTTTGTGGTACACTTGGACTACCTTCAAAGCTTATTTCAATTGATGAGTTGAATCAGTAAATTTTTCACCCCACTAGATGATGTGTTTTTGTAGACCATTGAGTCAGCTTGCAGATGAAAATGTAAATGTTGCATCAACTGTTGATACTGGTATGTTCATTTTTATTATTTTTGTGATATCTTTTTGTAGCAGTGTAGCACATCACTAATTTAATGTGGCACCTCACTATTGCACCTGTTTATTGTTGTCACGTGGCTGTTTATTTTTGGAACTTGCATTATGTTTTTTCATGTTGTTCACAGCGACAGCGCCGCCAGCCAATCGCAATCCCTTGTCTTTCTCCCTTAGTATCCAGCATGCATTGCGATGATTCGTTTATAAAATAGTTGGGCGTTTATTTTTATATAACGTAGCGTTGATTACAATTCATTTTTCACTTACCTTATTTGCAGCATATGATTAAAATTCGTTTTGTTTTGTGGTATTCAGTTACAGCTGACTGTGAAATGCACGATAGCATTAGTCATCAGCTTACACAATGCCACGCCAACAGTCGTGTGCATGTTGCTAGGCAACGATTACGCACAGTGAATGTGCGTAGTAAATTTTTTTCGATACAGCACAAAGTGCTTAAAATGTTATACAGTCACGTAATGTAGCTTGCAGTGCAAAATATAGTAAGTGTGTTACAAAATAAATGTACCTCCGCACAAAGCATGCTGGGGGTTAGAGGAGAAACATAGAGAGGTCGCCTTCTATAACGGAGTGGAGCTACAGTAGAGAATCTAGAAATTTAATGTATAGGTCTGTGATGTTGTTATACACTTGTTATTTTGGTTTTTGCAAAAAGAAGAATTTAGTTTTCCATGTCAGAAGTTGCTACACTTTTGTCATCATTATTGCAGTTATGTTTTTGTTACATTGTTGGATTTCCATTTGTTTTTACCTGTCCAGTGTTATAAGATCAATGTGCTTTGTTGTACATGTTGTAACTGTTTAAGTACAATGCAATCAATCATAACACAACACATTTATATAGTGTAGCACCAAATTATAGGCACGTAATGGCAGAGATTGGTCTAAGCATTTATATAAGCAGTGTCATATGGTTCGGTCTTTTGTTTTATGTCTTCAGAAGTGCTAAGAATTTTGGCAGATCCAAAGTTTCAGACAAAAGGAACCCTATTTAAGCTAAAGGCTTTTGGTGACAATGCTAGCACAGTTTGAGGTACAGTAAGTAACAGTTTGTCCAATGATCGCAATGTATATAGATAGTCTTAGGTGAGTTGATGTAGGTAGGCCAGGTTGCCATTTGATTTCGTTCTGTGCATGTACAATGTGTCTGGAAAAAATAACCCCAGACATCGTACTATAAAAATGTCAAATATGAATGAATGTGAAAAAACTTTTTAAACCCTTAATCCCCAATAAATTGCTGAAGCGATTGCCAAATTTCATTGAACAATGTTGTTTTTTATTGGCGTATAAATTGTTGAATATCGACAACAAAATATCTCCGGTACCAATATGTCGTTACATATTTACTCTGTTACTGTACATTTCTGTAACTCCAACACCTGATTCTGGCAAAACTACAGATCCACAGTGCATTATCACTTCACAATTAAAATGCCAAATTTCAGTTAAATATGCCAAAGCAAACATTAGTTAGGCCTACAGCGTTTTTGAGGTCACCCCAAAACACTTCAGTTTCAGATCTTTGTGGATGACGTCAGACACAAAGACCTGAAACTGTAGTGTTTTGGGGTGACCTCACGAAAAATGCTGTCACTATTGTTTGCTTTGGCAGAATTAAAATTTGACACTTTGATTGCCAAGAAATGATGCACTGTTAATGCAGAATTTTGCCAAATGTACACTAACAGAGATGTTTTCTTATGTAATGTCGTATTGGTAACTTAATGTGCATCTTTATGGTTACTGGCTATTGGCTCAAAGTCGACAGAATGACATATATGTGATAAATAAAAATCACTTTCTGCAGAAAAAAATGTGTAATAATCAATTGGTTATCAATATTTTTTACAAGCACCAGCAGTCAGTTTATGTACATGCTACAGAGTACACACAGCATAGTTTGACTTAACAAGAACTGTATCAGTGTGAATCGGTGGTCCAGCTGAAGATCAAACTACTTCTCTACGTCATCAGATGCCTAATTCACAACAAGAAATTTGAGCTAATGCTCACGAGACGTGCAAAAGCCTATAGCAGTTCCAGTTCAGTACTTTAGCTAAAAATTGTGGTGTTCACGCTAAGTTAATATACAAATACCAAATTCTCTATCTGGATTGCATAACGATAGTTTTGTCACGACACCTTGTGAATGATATAGATTTTTGTCGCAGCCCGAAATCGCCAAAAAATCCACAAAACCCCCTATTTTGGCGTTCAAGGTCATTCAAGGTCATTTAATTCGGCGCCAATTGAGAGCCAATGTACGACTTCCTATAAGTGATTAATAGTAACCTAGGCCCTATCTCGCACCGTTACTGAGATACAGCAACTTATTGGCCAAAAAATCACAAATCTTACCTACCCCTCTCTCATTTAGCGCCCTCGTTCGAGGTGACCCCCTTCGAATTTATGGAAAAGCTTTACGGTTCCCGAAACTAGAGTCTTCCAGGCAGCCGACATGAAGATTTGGTGATTCTAGCTTGCACTGCTTTTGACTAATCCACCCGTGTGATGGACAAACAGACAGAATTGCGATGGCTAAGACGCGCTGAAAGCAGTAGCTGCTTTCGCGCGTAAAAAATTGGACTTATAAGAAAGAGATCAGAAGTATGAAATACTAAGAAAAATATGATTCTAGAGCTGTTTTTCTTGCAGTAGTGCTTGGTCAAACATATTACATAGTAGTGAGAAGTACTAAGTCCGGACTTGGGACCTGAGGACTTGGACTTGGACTTGGCCAGTTTAAATCCAAGTCCACTGGAACATGGACTGGAGTCCTAGTCCAGGACTTTAGACATACATGTTTGGCACTGATCCAGAACGCTTGTCACTCACAGTGGTTTATATATGCTATTTTTGCACTATATGTAAGTATTCACGCTATTTACTACCACAGGGAAAACGATTCTTATTACCGTGAGTACAATCAGACATATCAGTATAATGTGTGATCTACGAATGCACTTTCCAGAGATGGCAGTAAAGATTAGGTGATGCTAACTTGCATCGTTTTGACATAGCTGCAGTATACCTTTGTATTGCCATGGCTAATACCGAGCATCTACAGGAAACTCATAGGTGTTTGTAGAAAATGTACACTAGATTGTGATAATATTTTTAGTCTAATACATTAATTCTCAGTAATTATAGAACACCACTTGTATATCTTGTAATTAACTGCATGTAAGAATTATTATCTTGTGCATATTATACAGGTGAAAGCTCCATTGAGATGAAGATTGAACCTGATAGTAGTGATGGTATCACTGAGGAACGACATGATGAACAGCCAAGACCATATTCGTGTACAGTGTGTTGGAAATGGTTTACAACAAAACAGAGTTTGAGTCGACATGAACAACTACATGCCGCAGCTGAGCTGTATACATGCAGTCAGTGTCAGAAACAGTTTGCTACTCAATGTTACTTGAATCAACACATGAATGTTCACAGCAGTAAATACAAGTGCACTGAATGTGGAAAGTGTTTCCATACCAATAAGTGTTTAAAAAGACACAGGCGAATTCATTCTGGAGAGAAACCGTTTGAATGTACCGTTTGTAGCAAACAATTTACACGGTCAGATCGCCTTGTTGAACGCAGCAGAATTCACAGTGGAGAGAAGCCATACAAGTGCACTGAGTGTGGCAAGGCGTTTAGTGAGTCTGGCAATCTACACAAACATATGAGAGTCCACACGGGAGACAAACCATACAGGTGTTCACTGTGTGATGCCAGCTTCAGCAACTCCAGCAACTTGCAGACACACAAACGTCATGCACACAGCAACAGAAGACCTTATGACTGTCGCTTCTGTGGGAAGATGTTTAAAAGTATTGATGCTCTGAAGCATCGTGTTTATACTCACACTGTTGCAAAGCCGTACTCATGTAGACACTGTTCAGACTGTTTTACGTATTACCACACACTCAAGGCACATCTGCTGAAGTCACACAATGAAGGTACTTGGTTCACATGTCACATTTGCCAGAAGAAATTCAGCCGGAGTCATCATCTTAAGGTACATTTACTTCGTCATGAAGGTGTGAAGCCATATGTTTGCAGCGACTGTTCAAAGTGTTTCTGCACAGCACATGAACTGAGATCTCATCAGCTGGTGCACTCGGATGTTAAGCATTTCTGCTGTGGCTCATGTGGTGAATTTTACAAATGGAAACCATGTGTTGTACGCCATTTCAAGAGATGTTCGATTAAACTGGGATTTGTCAATCCATTTCTGTAAGTGAGAGACAGACAGAGGACCGAATATCTGCAGAGACGTTACTGGTAGAACTGCTGCAGTCAACACCTCAACTAGCATCTTGTGTGTGAATTTATCCTGGACGTCACTTAGAACTTCTGGTGATGATAGCAGTTTTGCACACACCCTTATAATCCACTTTATCCCGTAATTTTTTACAGGGTGCAAGCTGCACTTGCGAGGGTCACTGCAGTGAAGAGTGTGTAATTACAGTCTTGGGTATGATGATTTTGTACAGGAGTATTTATATTCCTGTTATTTGTAGTTTTGTATTGAGGAAAAAAATTTTTTTAATGTTAGTTCAAAAGTGTTTTTACAAAAAAACTAAATGTTTGAAAATGCAGGCTAAAACGTTACCCTCATCTTTTATTTGTTTTGACTTATTGACGTCAAGTAAAATTCCCTGGTAGCAATGGGCTATTATGGTGCGGTTTTGATTTTTTTGCTTTCTGCATTTGGTGTTTTTTGCAGCAGAATATGTCATGAGTTTTTGCACTCTCGTTTGCTTGTATATATAGTGTGCTTTATTTCTGTAATAAATATTTTCAGTTTTTGTTCAGCTAGTACCACCAGCCGGGACGTTGTTTTTCTTGTCCCCTTTGGGTCCCAGGCACTGGTTGTGATTACCGTAAAATCTCGACTACATTATCCATCTGAGCATAACATGCATCCCTACTTCACAGCTATGGCACAGTGGAAAATGTTGTAATTCTGTGTATAATACACATCTCATGTTTCACAGCAATCACGATAACTGGTGGCACGGCTGCCTGCTGTTCTCGATGGGTAAGACGGACTGGACCATCGATGGCATGGAAAACTGACCTGGTGCATCATTGGCTGATCTGCGTATTGCCGTCTACCCTGGGCCACTTGTCAATGTCGTCGCTGAAATACAAACTGTCAGATGCTGAGCTATAAACTGACGGGCTGTTGCAGTATCAAGTTACATGATCACAAGTTTTGTTTGCCGTTTGTTACCTGGCTGACAGTCGTTACAATGAGTTTACGACGTCCATACATGGCGGCTGAAAAAAAAAATACAAAAATACTGTTGTGTATAATAATATGCACCACGGTCTTTGGAACAAGTTTAAGGGTAAAATAGTGCATATTATATCCAAGATTTTACGGTACTGTTCAGCCAGGCCCGGTTTCAACATTAATGGCAGTAATAATTAGCCTATAATAACACTGTGTTAATTACAGTTCAGATATGGCAAGATTTTTGCCGTTGTGTGTATATTCATGTTATTTCGCTGTTAATCAGTATTTTATTAAACGATAACAGAAAAAAATGTTTTAAAAACGTTAGGACTAAAAATCATTTTTATGAAAAAACTGAACGTTTGAAAACGTGAATTAAAGTGTTGCACCTGTTTTTTTGCTTGTTTTGTTTGACATATTAATATTAACTTAATTTTTCTAAATTGCAGCAATAGGCTATCATGGTATTGTTTTGATTTTTTGCTGTTTGCATTTATTGTTTTTTTCACCACATTGCAACAGAATATCTCATGAATTTATGTAATTTCATTTGCTTTTATAGTGCGCTTGATTTTTGTAATCGGTTCTCGTTACTTTCACTCTGACCTTTTAACGTTTATAAAACCATATAGTGTTAAAAATTTTTTAGACTGTTTAAAATGTGTTTTTACATAGCAAAAAAAGCATTCATTACAAATATAGGCATATGCTGTCAATGTGGTTGTGATTTTGTGTTTGCACTGATGACCGTAACATCGTTGAAATGTGGAGTCACCAAATTCCCTGACCTCAGAATTTTGTGACTTAAACGCTTCCTCATTTTTATTATTTTTTTCTCCATGTTCACTATAAAGCCTTAAATATTCCTGTGCTCTCGGTTGCTGTCCATCCCTAGAAAAAACTTGCATTTTCAAAAATTTTTATTGGATTCTGAAAAATTTTACTGCAGTTTTTACGCGCGAAAGCAGCTACTAAGAGCCAGTATACGACTTCCTATCGGTGATTAATAGTAACCTAAGCCCTATCTCGCACCGTTACTGAGATACAGCGAGTTATTGGCTAAAAATCGCAAATTTTGACCACCCCCCTCTCATTTAGCGACCTCGTTCGCGGTGACCCCTTCGAATTTATGGAAAAGCTTTACGGTTTCTGAAACTAGAGTCCTCCAGGCAGCCGAAGGTGGAGATTTGGTGATCCTAGCTTGGACCGCTTTTTGACTGATCCACCCATGTGACAGACAGACATACAGAATTGCGATGGCTAAGAC
>Ga0209671_1004893_pt1 | contig 13407 bp, 10 predicted proteins | sample WorMetHERISLAND2_2_FD_187401 | JGI IMG/M metagenome (GOLD analysis project Ga0209671, IMG submission 187401) | Marine gutless worms symbiont microbial communities from Max Planck institute for Marine Microbiology, Germany - Olavius geniculatus... | ecosystem: Host-associated > Annelida >... | reverse complement strand
AGATAAACCAAGGCAAGTATAGGACCTACGAAACTCGTTATTAAAAGTTAAAAGATATACACATATGACTATTATTAATCGAAAACAAGAAAGCGTAAAACCAAAATATTGAATGTTTCGCATGTCGGGAGTATAGCCTGTGTGCCAATTTTCAGCTCAAAAAAGTCAAACGTTAGCGCTAAGGTCATGCGTGAGCTGCATAGCTCTAGCGGACGGCCGCATAATGTGCCAACATTAGGCCATCTTTTTGTTCGAGTTTGTACATCTGATGTAGCCGGAACAATCCACAGAGTCACACGACGACAACCACGACCACGCGAAGAACGACGAAGATGACGACGATGATGACGATAATGGCGGGAAATGTTTCATCGCTGATCACGTGACCGGATGCAGATCAGCGTTGTCGGCGTTTTACGGTCGCCACAGAGCTCGCCTCAAGGCCGGTCTTCTGTGCGTCCTGGCCGCACTGTACGCGGCGTACTTCGGCTACGCCGTCCACTACGAGTTCGGTACCGAGCCGTCCGTCCGTCTGGTCTGGGTCACTTGTCTGGTCGTCGCCATATTGACGATGTCGCGCCTGAGTCGCTGTTTGCGTCCGCAGCTCGAGTCAATATCAACATGCGAGACGATCAGCTATATTCGCAAACGTCAAAGGCTGGTCAACTGGTTCGTTTCGCAAGATGACTTTATCAGTCGTTAAAGTATACCCGTCAAAACTGGAAGTGGTTAGACTTTGTGAGTGGTCCGTTTGAGCAAAAGAAGTAGCGGCCAAACAAACGGACCAAAAGACGAACGAACAGACTAAATAACGATTTTTCTGTGGAAGTAACTAATAGGAAAAGTGACTGTCAGTGTTGTCGAAAAGATCTACGAAATAACTAGAAATTATCTAAACACGGCTTTGCAGTAAGAACTATCGTAAAATTTTGAGGTTTTTCCAACCTGTTATAAATCATTCGTTGTCAGAAAACAAACCATTTCGTAAAGCAGTGTCTTAATTATTAGACATTTTATGGTTACATTTTTTGATATGTGCTATACAGGATTGTGCTTGCAATCTTGTACACGTTCTTACTGATCTTCGTCGCCGTCGACGTCACTGTTCACACCAAGAGCTACTACAACTTGGTTTCACTCTCCGGCATTTTCGTCTTCATCTCCCTCATGTTTGTCTTTTCCGTCGCTCCAGGAAAGGTAAATACGTAAGCTACATGCTAGTGTGACGCATAGATAGCAGCTGCTGGAAATTTTTGCCTTGAAACAGATGAACTTTGAAATGTTATAATGATCGACCAAGGTCGCCTAACATCACAACGCCGCAGTGCCGACATGATGTGCGGCTATCCGCCTACCTAGGCCTATGTGTATACTTGCCCAATGTCCACGCACTGATAACACTGGTGCAATGGCGAGATGAAATGAATCGTTAAGATATGTGCTGTCATTACTGGCTGGCTTCTATTAAATGGATGGTAAATTAAATACACGATCGCCATTAAGATCTACGGCTATATATTAAAGCAACGTTATAGGGTGTTTACACGATCGAGCAAACATCGAGCAAACATGAAGCAAAAACATGAAGCACACATGAAGCTGTCATCAAGCAGGCCTGATGGAACCAAACATGAAGCACACTTAGAGCACACGTTTTGCACGTGTATTTTGAATACATTTGCTTCATGTTTGCTTCATCGTGTAAACGGGGTATTAGCTGATGTCGTGCAGGTGAACTGGCAGACGGTGTTATGGGGCATTGGTCTGCAGTTCTTGTTTGCTATCGTGGTGCTGCGTTGGCCGGCGGGGTACGCGGCGTTCAAGTGGCTAGGTGACCGAGTCTCGGAGTTCCTCGCTTACACAGACGCCGGATCAAAATTCGTTTTTGGCGATTCATATCGAGATCACTTGTTTGCTTTTCAGGTTAGTAACAGGTGTTAGTTTTAAATTTCTGAATTTCAATCCGAGTACTCGATTAATTTGCTGGGTTGCCGTCCCACTCTTATACCACAGTCTGCAACAAGATTACTTTGTCTACATCTTCTTTGTTCGGTTTTTTTGCGTCTGCCGTACTGCAAGTTTACGATAATCTATTATGCCAGCTGCACTTATCTTTGGCTTTTGTCTTCATTTTCTGCTATTGTTTGTAATTTCGCTTAAATATTTTAAGCGTTTTTGTCCTTTTGTTTATTTGTCTAACAGCAGCCCCATGCCGTGTTCAACTGAACTATTAATGCTCGTTGTATGTGCTTCCTGTAGTGATATTCTTCAGTGCGATGGTATCGGTGCTGTTCCGCTGGGGAGTGATGCAGTACATCATCAGACGGCTGGCTTGGCTGATGCAGGTTACTATGGCAACGACTGCTGCTGAATCACTCAACGCCGCAGGAAATATCTTCCTCGGCCAGGTAAGCTATTATGCGACAATAGTTAGTATCAATTTCTTATCGTTACTTTTATATTAGGTTCGCGCTGTTAAACACTTTTTGATTTTCATTTATATTACATTTTTGTGTTTGTTATACTAGGTTTAAAAAGTTTTTTTCTGTAAATAAACGTGTTCATTATTTTACTACAACGACTCAATGAGAACGCTTTCAACTCATTAATCAAGATGGCAATCCAAACACCAAGCCGCGAACTTTGTGTCGTAATTCGTTACGTATAAATTATTACATTGGCACTTTAACAGTAAGTGTGCAGTAAAGTTGTCATTAAATATACTGCTACACCATAACGCTTCTTGACACAGAAGTCATAGAATCTGGACATATCGACACATCCCTAGTCGGCTTTTAAAGGTTTTTTGGTTATTTGTGATTGCTTCGGTTTGTTTCGTTTTTCTTAATCACGCTTGAGTTGTTTTTTGCTCTTTGTTGCGTGGCACTCGAGTAATGATGTGAACATTCTGCAGACGGAGGCGCCGCTGATGATAAGACCGATGTTGCCGTACATGACGCGGTCGGAGATACACGCCGTGATGACTGGTGGATTTGCTACAATCGCCGGCGGCGTTTTGGCTGTCTACATCATCTTCGGCGTCAGTTGATGCCTTTATTCGTTCTTCTTTCAATTAACTTCATTTTGCAAAGAGAGTAACATTTTGCTACGTTTGCAGACGCCGGTGCTTTACTTTGTCTGTAATTAGGACTTTAAATTTGTTAAATAAACTTATTTTTGCAACCACGTATATTTTCATTGTTGCGGTTTATGAAAAAACTTTATATTGTACAGTGTATACGTCAACAGCTTTGACTTTTCATCTTTTTTCTACTTTGTTGTTTGTTAGCCAGGTATATATAAACAATTACTATAAATCGATAAGCATCGCAACTTGAAACGGGTGTTTGGTGTGCGTAATTGATTTCGAACTTAGACATAATATTGATAAACAACCTATCATGCACAAGTTATCATTCCACAAGTTATCATTTTAAATAAACTATGATAAAATGCAATTCACGTCTGTCGTTTTAATACCAAATTGGCATATAAGCTGTTTGAAGGATTTGAGCTAAACATTTAAACGTAATCGTTCTGCAGGTGCCAGCAAATCACCTTCTATCGGCGTCTTTCATGTCGGTGCCTGCAGCGCTTGCCATCTCCAAACTTTCCTATCCAGAAACCAAGAAATCGCGTACAGCTACAAACGAGACAAAACCGATAGAGAAAGGGTAAGAAAAGTAATAGTTAATAATTACCGCTAGTTATTTTTTGTTATGCAGTTTTTATCATCCGTTGCTTCTCTACACAGAAAGTTGATCCATCAGGCAAAATATTTCATAGTTTAAGAATTCTGCGTTTTAAACAGGAGGAAAACGGAAAGTTTGGTCTACTTTTAGCCTTAAAAGATAACACTCGCTACCTGTCTTTCGTCATATAATTTTATTATCATATTTCTGTTCCGGTGTAGTAGAAAATTCGTCGCACCGGAAAATTATTCCCACACGCAGCAGTGCGGGTTAGGGTTAAGATTAAGTATAGGGTTAAATTTAGGGTTAGGATTAGGGTTAGGAGTAGGGTTAAGATTCGGGTTAGGATTAGGGCTAGGGTTGAGGTTAGGGTTAGGGTTAGGGTTAGCGTTAGTTACATTATGACAATATGGAGGTGGGAAGAATTTTCCATGTGCGACAAATTTCCCACGACACCGGTAGTCAACGTCGAAACTCATCTCATATTAGCAGCGTGCGTGTGACAGTTAAGGCCTACAGTCGGCCTTAGTGAACTAGCTATAAAAAATGAACATTCTCACTGATTTAGCCTGTTGGCTATGCTCTACATTTTCGAACTTATTTTTCAGCTTGTAGTCTGGCGGGTACAAATTGTGCGCATTCGTTATTCCAAATTACAACGGTATCACCTGCAGCCAAATTTCGTCAGAGAAAAGTCAAGTATTATGACTACTTCTAGATTATGCGCAGTTCGCCTAATTATGCCGAAAATCGTCAGGTAGCCTGTGAGCAAAGTTATACGCACACGTAAACACATAATTTTACGTGATCGTCCTAATTAGCCACATTATGAATTTTGCTGGTGCGCTCGTATGTCTCTCAGTCTAGCACGTGCTCCTAAGTAGAAAACTACAACGGCGAAAAATAACATCGCCATAAATTTTTTCTAAAGTTGAAGTAACCAGTAGGCTAATTTTCAGCGCAAGGGTCAAAAATCAAGGTCATTCACTGAAGTCGAAAATCGTGTATAAAGTTTACTCGAGGTCCCGCTGCCGCAAGCCAGCGCAGCATTTCTAGAACGCAGTCATGACAGTCAATGTTGAGAGATGATGTGTCGTTTGTCCGGTTGACCTCTGAGAATTTTTTTGAAGTGTGTATATTAACTGAACTGAGCTGAACTGAACTAGATCGGCGATGAACGTGATGGAGGCCGCAGCTGTAGGAGCATCAAACGCTGTATCACTGATCGCTAACGTCGCAGCCAATCTCATAGCATTTCTTGCTCTGCTGCAGTTTATCAATCCTACTCTCACCTGGCTAGGACAACGCGTCGGCGTCGGACAACTTACCTTCCAGGTACAGCAATCATTTTCAACCGGCACTTGACTTTTCTTTTGTTTTTGTCAGGGCCTGTTCAAAGTTCGCTTTGGGCCCCACACTTCATAGAGTTATGGCACGTGGGCGCACGTCGTTTTTCCAACTAGTCCCGGTGCATCAGAGTGCAGCCGACCGTCGAAAGGTTTATGATGCACTTTGAGCCAAAAAAAACCTTTTCTGTTGATGATAATTATATTGAAGTTTTTTTGTGAAACAAGTTTCTAATTCGTAGCGTGAGATGTGCGTGGATGGCAGCAGTTACAGAATCTCAGTTAATGTTTAGTGACGATCACTGCATGAATCGAGGACCCTGGGCTGCAGTTTCGTTAGCCAAGTGCTTAATCCCGCAATAGTCGCGTGCTAATTGATTGATTGGCTAATCAGCTGATGATTGTGCAGCTGATAAGTTCTTACGTGCTGTGGCCGCTATCCGTTGTGATGGGAGTCAACGTCGCCGACTGTCGTAAAGTCGCTCAGATGATAGGAACAAAAACGTTTCTCAACGAATTCATCGCCTACAGCCAACTCTCGCAACTTATTGCCAACCGCGAGACTTTGGAGCGTCACGTGACGGACAACGGCACGTGGTACTGGCGCGGCGATGACGTCATACTCACGTCTCAAGGGAGTAACGACTCCACCGTACTGACAAACGGCGTTATCACGATACTTCGTTTAATGCATTACATGTATATTGACCAATTTTCCCGAATATTCTTACCAATGAACTTTGCAGTAAATTTCCAATCAATTTATTATTAAAAATCCATTAATAGCGAACCAGTCATACAGAATAAGTACTAGGCTTGTGTGAATGACTGGTAGATACGTTCGGAGCAGATATCGACGTACGCGCTGTGCGGCTTTAGTAACTTCGGTGCAATCGGCATTCAGCTGGGAGGTCTGGGCGCCATGGCTCCGTCACGTCGCAAGGACATTGCAGTCGTAGCGCTAAGAGCAATGATCGCTGGTAACGTCGCCTGCTTTATCACCGCTTGCATTGCAGGTGGTAGCCATATGCACGTACACTACTCTACGTTAATTCGCTTATATTCGATTCTTGGCGAGACATATCAGGCTCAAAAAGCAAGTAGTCTTAAGTATAGGCTTAATAGCCCACGCAACGTTTGATAACTCATATACGCATGTATGTATCTTTTTGGCCAACAAGAAGAAATGACACATCAGTAACACAGTGTGGGCTGATAAAACAACTGACGAATCAAATTAAGATGCAGACCAGTTAAAAATAGCACCATCATTTTAAGTACACAGGTAAACAAATAAGCGACAGAAAGCAGTGCACGTTATTTGATTTTCGTCTTTATTGTGACATTACTGTTAAAAAATGTTTGTTGTTTTTTATTATTTCAGCATTGTTCTTTCAAAATCTGTGAACGGAAGAAACGGCGCATAGACGACCTGTTCTGATCCCTCTACGTTAGACTTGTGTTTGCTGATAGAGTTTGAACCGAATTTTAATCATAGCGGTCATAAAATAAACCCAACAGTTGTTTCAGCGATTAGACAAGTTTTATCATTCTTTTCAGTAAAGCGGCGTAACCAGTGCCGAACAATGGAACGACTTCCCCGAACTTCGTAGCCGTACCAGAAAGAGTGTCTTCAAGTTTTCAGTCGCGTGATATGTGTTAAGTGGAAGATCACTGTAGTGTAAATTTACAACAAGACAGCTTTGACAGAGTAGGCCATTAATTACTTAAACTATCGAATTAGCCGACGCGTTCTTGCCACGTTACGTCGCCGGCACAAACAACTTATTAAAACACTGCGAAAGCGTGAGCGTGCTTGTTTTTGTTGTTTTTGAATATCACTTATTTTGCTGTCAAAACAACTAACAACTAACGCAATAGCATTAAGATGTTATTGCGTAAAATTATAGGCGTAATTAGCGTAGTTGCTGTACAAAATTTTCTAAATGAAATAGATCACTTGTACATTTAAGCTTACTAGTTTTCCGCTAATGGTTCATTTTTATAGGATGGCAATGTATAAATGCGGCGCGCCTTTTATCGGCAGCGCTGATAGAATTTTTTAAAAATTTTGATAAATATGACAACGTATACTGAGATATTAGTAGTTTGACACTTAAAATGTGGGGCGCAGCCCCTAAGCTCTTTCTAAGCCCTGATTTTATATACTCCAATTAATGCACCCAGTGGCATATTTAGAATTTACCAAAGGGAGCATGGCGAGCGAAATGCGCCGAGGCAGCAGCTCCCAGCGGAGTCTAAGTTGGAAAGTGAAGGCCTCTAGCGGCTCCTGAAGTTAAACACTTTTGGACGTTTAATGCAAGCTGCAAATGTGCCCACTTTTGCGAAATTTGAAAATGCATAAAACCACAGATACTTGTGTTGTCTTTCACCATTCCTACTTAATACGCCAATGGCCACCAAAATTGCGCCTCCATATTATGCCAGGGCATAATCAGCGTAGAAAGTTAAGTCTGGCGTCGTATTGAACTCTGAACACGTCGAGGTATAGGGTCTAGGGTATACGTGAGAACACTGAGGCTGTGAGGTCAGCGTATCAATGCAGCATGTTTCGCAGACATCGTACTATTTAACCATGTGACATGCTGGTTAAGAGCATGGCGCGGCGCTGTAGATAGGCTAGCAGTTCAACTAAGACTGCGGAATTTAGTGCCACCAGACAATGTCATTCGTGCATGAAGACTTAAGACACGGAGAAGGCATAGAGTTGGTTGATATTCCCACTAGAGACATGACTGAAGCAGACAGTAGGATCAGTGAAAAAAGCGCTTTATCAACAACGGCTAACAACAGAGAACGGAAGAGAGCAGGCTTGACGACAGTTCCTCAGGTAAGTGAACTTTTTTGTAAAGACCTACTTTCCGGCTTTTTTTGTGCGACAAATTCGGTCGGATAATATAGCATAGAACTTTTATGGAAATTTCTGTGTCACACGTCACAATCGTAGTCAGCATGCGCAGTTGCTGTTTGAAGGTATTGGTGTTGAACAGGTTAATCCGGACCCTGCTAGCCTTTATCATTACTCGGTTGTTTATCGTTTTCCCCTGAATTTTGTGAAAAACAGTAATATTGGCAATGTTGTTTAGTGGCAAAATATGGCATTGGCAGCTTGTCTCAGAAAGTCAGATACAAGTTATTAGGCCTACAGCGCAAACTGGACATAGAAGCCTAGTACATAGTAGGCCTACTATTGCTGCAAGAAGTGGAGATATAAATTCTTTGTTGCCAAAATTACGCTTAGGATTCACGGTGACGATGCTTATAATAATAAATGGCAAAAATTACAGAAAAGCAAATTTTTGACATATATTTTCTGTTTTTGGCAACTTTCTTTCTATCAAACGACTGCTGTGTGCGTTTGAGACAGCAGGACAGTTCTGCTGTGTTGAATACTTCAACTAGCGTCGACTGTTGTGTCAGTGTAGCAAGAAGCACGCGACGACGACGACGATGATGATGATGACGTCGACGACGGTGTTAGCGAATGTTTAATCATTGATCACGTGACCGGATGTCGATCAGCTGTGACGGCGCTCTACGGTCGCCATAGATCTCGCTTCAGAGCTGTGTTTCTAACGGTTCTCGTTCTGTTGTACTTTGCCTACTTCGGCTACGCGCTGAGTTATCAGTTTGGTGACGAGGGATCAGTCAGGTTGTTGTGGGTCACGTGCCTGGTGGTTGTCATGGGAACGTTGTCGCTCGTCAGGCGGCGTCTGCTGCCGCAGCAAAAGCGCTCGACGTTGTCTTCGACGCCAGTCAACTACATCCGCCAGCATCGGCGACAAATCAACTGGTACTAGCTATTTACCCATAAATAATCGTCAAATTACAGTCTTTTTTCACTGGTTTTTTGGCGTCATTGCAACCGTGTTTGCAGGCTTCTTCAGAGCGATTTCTGCTCACTGATAGAAGTCGCGCTACAAATTGCTCATAAAGTGTACTATAAGCAACAATTGTTTCGCATATAGGCCTATATCAAGAAGGAAAAAACTTCGTAGCTTATTTAGTTTATTATCATACCATCATCCTCATTGTTTTGTTCATGCTGGGCACAGCGCAAAAAGCTACTTTGTAAAAATCTAGTTCCAGGTGACGTTTTCAATATCATTAAAAATGTTTACAGGTCTTTAGTTAAATTTTAACTTTATGTGACAGTAGAGTATAATTCATTAGTATTGTATCGAGCGCAGTATGTACATCAGCTAGTATATTCGCGGCAGGTGTGAAATCAAGACTTTAATTGTCATAATTATGACGATGATGCTGTTTGATGCTGGGGCAGAAGCAGAGGCTCTTCTGAGAACAGCTGTCACTTTGTTTCTAAATTGGGCGAGTTTTTGGCTTCTGAGGCTTTAATATCATCAATAAAAATAACTTGCTTACTTATTAACATCGTCTACAGTGCAACACAAACACATTATGCTTATGCTTAAAATCCTGCCAAAACTGTATAAGCTTATCGCAGGCTCCACGTGTTATTAATCGTGACGTCCATAACTTAAGAAGCGTGCGTGTTTTTTCGTAGGGTCGTGCTTGCAATCTTGTACACGTTCTTACTGATCTTCGTCGCCGTCGACGTCACTGTTCACACCAAGAGCTACTACAACTTGGTTTCACTCTCCGGCATATTTCTTTTCATCTCTCTTATGCTTGTCTTTTCCGTCGCTCCGAGAAAGGTAAGGATCATCATGATATAGGCCTATTTACAGCGAAATGTCCATCGTGCGCATGCTGAAAGTTAGCGAAATGACTATTTTTATTTCTCGCGGGCTACGTTCTTAACGTAGCGAAGAGGAGTATATAAGATCAGCGTAATATTGAGGACCGACCGACCGATTGACGAGAGACCGATGACCGACCAACGACCGACCAATAACCGACCTCTGTTCCTGGAAGAGCCTTCCTTTAAAAACTTCAAACGGTCATATCTCCATAACGGTGCTAGATAGACGCATGGTCACTATAGACCACCCATAGAAAGTCGAGCCCCGGGAGTCGAATGGTCACGTGACCGATGACGTCATTTGTGGTGTGAAAAAAACTAAAAAGCAGTTAAAAACAAAAGAAAATAATGCGCGCGAGAAATACATTAGATTGGTCACAATTTAAAATATTTCTTGTTAGACTTTAAATTTAGTTGTAATGTTTTCGATTTTTTGTAGGTTTTTAGCTGTAGTTTTAACTTTTTGTCGTGTTTGCTGTACATTGCGCTGCCTGTTTTAAGCTACAAAAATATGTACAAAATGTTTTACACGTTTTCAATTATCGTTTTTTGTGAACCATATCATCGAATAAATGACAGATTTGCGGTTGATTTCGTGTAATGCATGTGATTGCCTTATTATTGTCCGTCGAATACACATATTGTTGTGTGACCATTTTATTAAGCGCGATATAGGTCTTGCTATTTGTTTGTCCGTACGTCTGTCTGTCTGTTTCCTAACTCAAAGACCACAAGGCACAAGAGTGGTACGAATGTTCTCTAGGGCAGGAGTAACCATTGCGCTAATTTTTCTGTTAAAAAAATTAAATTAGGCAGTAAAGTGGGCGAGTAGGCTTATGGCGCACATCATATGGACGGCAACGTATCATCTCGGCATCCTCGCTTGTTGCCATTAGCTACCAGTAACCAGTAGCCTGCTTACTACTGGCGGCGGCTTGATGACGTAACTATTAGGATGTTGAACTTAAGATCTAAAGGTCGTGCGTTCGACTTCCGCCGATCATGTCGCTCTCAAGTGGGTAGTACTTCGATAAGTGGTTGGCTGCGAACAGGTAAAACATCTGTGTAGTGCATATACATGTAACTGAGGTCGTGAATTTCAATGGTCTATGTCTCGATTTTCCAGGTTCAAGAAAACCTGCGCACGAGGGCATCAGAGAGCGGTACCCTCGTAAAAGTCGTTATTTTACCGTTGTTGGCCAGTCTTTCGTAAAAACGGTTGCAGATAGACATGGGCATGCTGCTTATGACAACAAGCACTAGTGACGAACTTTTCAGTCGTATCAACATCGATGACTATGAAAGACTATAAGCTTCCGAAATAAGGGTTTTGTATTGATTTTTGTGACAGTTTGCTAAAGGAACTGCTATAGGCTTTCGCGCATCTCGTGAGCATTAGCTCAAATTTCTTGTTAACTTTAATACAGGTGAACTGGCAGACGGTGTTATGGGGCATTGGTCTGCAGTTCGTGTTTGCTATCGTGGTGCTGCGTTGGCCGGCGGGGTACGCGGCGTTCAAGTGGCTGGGTGACCGAGTATCCGGGTTTATCAAGTGCTCAGACGCTGGAGCAGAGTTCGTCTTCGGTGCCTCGTACCGCGACCATTTCGTCGCTTTTCAGGTAAGTCAATTACGACGATTATTGCCTGTGTCTATGGAATACAATAATATTTAACTTTTGATTTAATTTTTGTACACCGTGAGTCATAAAAAACAAAACGCCAATCTTTTGTTTACGTTTTTGCTAAATATTGACGGACTTTTACATTTTTTCACTTCTACACTTAGAAAGAAATTTACAGTAAAACTGCTGCTAAAGATTTTATCACACCTTAATTGCGTTGCTACATTATTTTGTAAAATAGGCGTATTATTGTCTTTAAAACTAGCTTGCCGTCTATGCCGCCTTATTGTAGGTTGCAAAACATGAACCTCCAAGAGACTGGCCCATGATAGGCAGCAGCAGTGGCAATAGAAGCAATTTAAGTTTTATCGATTTTTATTAAAATATTACACTTGCGTGGTCCAATTTGACGTGCCGCCTGTCATCATTAACGACTGATTAAACGTCATTCTTGTACCAAAAACGCGTTGTTCCAACTGTCGCTGCAACCGCGGTATAGCGTACTGTGCGGCCGTCCGCCTGATTTTTCACACCGGTTACTCGTTCCCTGGAAAACATTTACATACATTTTTACGCCTTTTCGTTTTCGAGTTAGAAGCCCATTCTATACAGCACAGGCGAACTGGCTAAGTGACGAACTGGCATAACCCGCAATGCGGCCTATCAGGACGGCCGCACTTTGACGTTGTCACGACGCTGTAGGTGCTGCCGGTTATTATATTCCTCAGCTCCGTGGTGTCGGTGCTGTTCTACTTGGGAGTGATGCAGTACGTCATCACTAAACTGGCCTGGCTGATGCACGTCACCATGGCAACCACAGCCGCTGAATCCCTCTCCGCTGCAGCCAACATATTCCTCGGTATGGTATGTGACGTCATTGCGAGGTTTCTTGTAGCGTAAACTTAACCGATAACCGTCTGCTGTGATAGCTGGCACCATACGTCAAATTCAGGTGAACTGATTTTTGTTCACTTTTATCAACGTACTCCGTATTTGATGCAGTGTTAATTATATTGTTATAAATAATATTGACGCAATACATTATATTATTACATTATCTATTCATCTAAAGGTATACTTTACGTGAAAACGTGCAAAGCACGCTCAAGAAGCTGCATGCAGACATTCTAAAAAATTTACAATTAAGACTTCAGTAGAAAATAAACTGTGAATTACGACGCAACGTATACCACCACGTTATGTATGAATTCCTTGGTGAGCAAGCACATAGAGAGTTGCCGGTACTTTGACTACGTTTACCGTTCTACGTTCCAGCAAATCTAGTTGGCTGATTGCATTAAAGCACACTGTCTGTCTGCAGAGTTTCAGTTCGCCGTCGACAACGCACAGCGCAATACAAAGTACAATGTACGTCTGTTGTAGGCTATGTGTCTTTGCATGTGTTTTACAGGCGGACGCTCCTCTGGCGATAAGACCGATGTTGCCGTACTTGACTCGGTCTGAGATCCATGCCGTCATGACTGGCGGATTTGCAACCATCGCAGGCAGCGTTCTTGCCGCTTATATTATGATCGGTGTTAGTTCGACCTTCTCTCATTGTTCTGTCTCTGGCACGGGGGGTAGTTTACAGCGGCGGGGGAAAGTCGTGACATACAGTACAAACTTTTCACTGAGTTCGCCGCAATGCATTTTTTCCATAAATTCGTTTGTCTTAACTACGAATCACGGTGAATGTAAAACAAACCAGGTGGCACTTTTTCATCAGTTATGGTGCCTGTTTTACTCTGAGACCATGTCAGTTGCAGAGTTTCTTTGAACTGGCATAATGCTTTAACAGTTAAACTAGAAAAATCACGAAGCACTAATGAATTTTGTCATTTTTACATTTAACACTATTTCTATTCTCAGTATCTCTTATTTCATTTTTCTTTTAAACGTTTCAGTTTTTTCTAGTTTATGTGCTAGATTAAACTGACAGTTTGTTTGTCAGTTTTTGAGTGCAAGTTCTCCATTGTATTGTATTGTATTGTATAATGCGTTTC
>Ga0209671_1004892_pt1 | contig 13407 bp, 5 predicted proteins | sample WorMetHERISLAND2_2_FD_187401 | JGI IMG/M metagenome (GOLD analysis project Ga0209671, IMG submission 187401) | Marine gutless worms symbiont microbial communities from Max Planck institute for Marine Microbiology, Germany - Olavius geniculatus... | ecosystem: Host-associated > Annelida >... | reverse complement strand
TCCCGAGGGAGCCTAAAAATTAACTACGAAATACAAAGGTGGGTACGATCGTCAGTCCGTGCAGTCAGCAGCCGGCAAACTGTCGTGCAACAAAACAGCATTGAAGCGCTGCACCAAAACAGAAATCCTCTGAAATAAATAACTGGTCTCTCTAGCCTCGCCAGTATTAGTTGAGATTCTTCTTTCAAGATCAGCCAGGAGCTGGCGAGCTGATGCGTTATTATAATTATTACAAACATTTAGCTGGTGTTAGCACTGAGTCAAGTCAACTGGGTTGGAATGTGCAATTGTGGATTGGTCCATGTTATCAGCGTTCTGATACAGCAACTTTTTATGAATATTCATAGGCCTATAGTTTGTATTCACCAGCATTATTATGGGTGGAGGTTGATCTCTGATGGCTTGTGCTGGTTGTAAGTAAAAAAAATTGTGGTCGTGGTTGAAACACCCAAAAACTCACCATTTTGAGGGCAAACCTACCCAAAAACCCACTAAAAGCCCTCCTCAAATTTGTGAGTTTAATAATAAAACTATCAACAGAATTGCTGTAACTCGACGTTATTTGATGTGGTGTACTTACTGTAATAACTGAGAAACCATAGAAGTACAGAAATTCCCATAGTCATCAAGTTGGGCATTCTTCGCAAAAAACTGTTTAACCTAAAAACGCCTTTTGGTTGGGCTTTTTCAAAAGCCTGGTGATTCTGTGCTGTTTTCAGATGCTGGAGTGGCTGAGACTGGTGCGGTGTCAGAGTGTGATCCAAAGTGTCGCTACGAGGTGCGTCGCTGGAAGCACGGTTCTTATACGCTGGTTCATGACACTGATCTCTCCGCCTGCGAGTTTGCTCTCGATGCAATCTTCTTCTGCTGCTGCAAAGGTCCGCACAGTTACTGCATGTGGCGATAAAAACAATTCCTTCATATCTCAGGAAATGTAGATTTTTTTACCAAATGTATGATATTTGTAGAGGGGGATTTTGGCCTCATGTGCTGCTGATTTCATTAAACGACTTGTATGTATGCAGTATGTAGATACTGCAGTTTAAAGGTAAAAGTTCAGTTTTTAAAGTGAGCATACCCTGGACGTTTACGACGAATCAATCAACTTCACACAAATATATGCCAGCAGTTCACACTTTTTGTATTTTTTGTAATTTGCTTATTTTTCTGCTTAAGCACCATTTTTGTCTTTTAAGCCCTTAGTTCTTAGTCACAAAGTGTTTGAATTCACATTCTGTGTTCATTACTGTGTTTACCTGTCGGAAAACATTAACAAACAATGACGAGTTGTCCCTGTATTGTATAAAGTTTTATGTAGAATACTCAGAATACTTTCATGTCTCCCAGCGTACAACACCTTAGCACTGTCAGATTAAGCAGTGGGATTATTGTTATTTGATTTTGTCATGCATGTTAATAATTAATAATTGGCAGGCTGGAAGAAGGATTTCGGTGGCTACACTTCGTACATTGCAGAGGGCGAAGATGAAGAGGTTAGCAGGCAATGTTATGTTTTATCTTTTCATTCCATTTTCATTTATTCGTTCAGTAAACACATCGAGCAATAAAAGTTTCCTGCAAAGAAGTTCACATGAGCAAGATTTGCCAGGCTTGTTAGAGCACTTCCGACCTGTAACCTAACTAGAACTGACAAGAAAATTTTAAAAAGTTCTTTAACTGTCATAACTTCCGTTGTGTGTGAAATAAGAGTCGTAATTTTTGGTTCGAGGATATGGTTTTCGGGGTCGGCCTAATCAACGGTGGCATTTGTATTTACCCCCGATTGACCCCCGTTGCCATGCCAACAAAATTTGGGACAAAATTGACTATAACTCGGCTTGCGTAACAGATTTTTGAGAGATTTTTGCGCCTATAGGGGGGTTTTCTGGGATGCGCCATCGAATGCTGTCAGCTGTCTTTTTCCCCGACCGACCCTCGTTGCCATGGCAACGAAATTTGGGACAAAATTGGCTATAGTTCGGCTTGTGTAAGAGATTTCTGCAAAATTTTTGCGCTTATAGGGCATTATGGGGATGAGCCATCGAATGCTGCCAATCGCATTTTCTCCTGACCGACACCTGTTCCATGGCGCTTAGGCCTATCCGTTGTTTGTGCACATTTTGGGCAGTTCGGCCAAATCGGTAACTGTTTGGCAAGTAGGCCTAATACAACAAATAACATCAAATGAAGAAGGCTTTAGACTATATTAGTGATTACCAACTAAGGTCAGCTTGTAAGGACGCCATATGCGTACCCAAATGATTTTTGCTGTTTTAGAAGACTGATATCATCACATCGTCCTTGCTCACAGTTGTAAACTGGTAAGTTTTTTTTACATATATTTATGTTTAAGAATGCCTAAGAAATTTAGTGACAAGGAGACTCTGAAATTTGTCATTATTAGGTACATAGAGAGACCTTGTCTCAAGGATCACTGTCGTGCCGTGATGTTATTTGTCACACAGCCATTGTCAGTTGTTCTATCGGAGAACTGGTTCTGGTCCACCTTGACAAGGAAAATCCACCTGGAAAATCCACACTAAGATTTGACATTATTGAGGAAAATATATGACCTTAACATTTGACTTGGACTACATCACTGTTATGTTGTTGTGTCACACAGCTTCTGACAGTAGTTCCTGCGGAGAACTCGCTGGCTCTGATCTACCGCGACACGGAGACTCTGAGATTTGTGAAGCACGTGAACCACTGTGCTGCCACGGACTCAGCTTACGACCGAGAGTTTGTCGACTTTGCGTTCACCTACTACGAGTAATGACAACGGTCATCAACGATCTCATGGCACTTGCCAAGGGCAAGCTATGGCCGATGAATATTCCGAGAAATACTCCTGTTGTTAAAGGACAATGGACAAGACCATTAAATTACATGTAATAAATGTTCGGGAATGATTTTTAGACAAAAATTGAAAAAACTTTACTTTCTAAAATTTATAGAAACCATTTGTAATCGTTTATTGAAACGTGACTTACTTTCTGCAGTTTGTCTTTAGCATAAAGTAAATCCTGATACAAAATCTCCTGTATATTTTACGCTGACTGTTTCAGCTTTGTTGATAAAAACACACCAAGTTTTTTTTATAACAAATGTCACAAAAAATGTTTTCAAACGTTTATTACAACTATGGACGAGACTTGTGAACAGTGAATGAACTGATGCTGGTGATAAGGATTGATTTCTTTTATGATTCCACAACCGAATGGATTACCTTGTTTGACTTTGTGAAGGGCACTGAAACTGCAGAATGAAGCAAAAGTTTACATTACCCGAGTTAATTTTATGCACGAAAGGATCTTTCCAGTTAATTAAGAATTGCAAAGACTTGTGAAAGTTAGAGAATAAACAAATGTCCACTGGAAAATTGAAAAATGTACTCAAAAATTCTGAAAGTGTGCGAGTATGTAAAAGCCTCGATTTTGGAAGGTATTATCGCAGAAAGTATGCATGTCAGCAATTACAATAAATTGTCACATTTTCTTTGGTTTGCTCATATGTCCTAACAGATTTACTTAATGTGAGACTGTTGATTGTAGTTGTGCTAAACTGTGCAGCAGTAGTCTAGGATCTCATGGAGAAGTCGAGAATTTTATCCTGAAAAATCTGTACTAGGATTTTTGTGTTTGTTTTCTGAATTCACATGGTAGCACAAAACTAATAATTGTCATCAGAGTGATCTCCAGCTAATAGTGTATATCCGATTATATGCCCGGATCAAATCATATTATAAACTTTTGGGCCACTCTGTAGTTGTTTTTGTTGTTGTTTTTATTGTGCCATGTTGTTTTAACTGAGTGATGTGGAGTTCAGTGTTCTCTGTTTGTGGTCATTTGTTTTAAGAAATAATGTGCAAAGCTGCCGGTAGAAGAACTTTTTGGTCTGCAAGCCATGACAACTGAAATGTTTTTGTTGTGCAGTTACAATAATATTGTTGTGTTTCTTGTTTCTAGTTTAGGAAGGGATGTGGTTTCTACAAGATTTGTATGGATGGGTGCAGTAATCTTAATCCATAATTTTTGGCATAAAACATGTAATACCACGATACTGTTAAATCACATGGCACTCTCTATCATATTGACAATGAAAAGGTAAGCAATCTGATACTGATAATCGCTGCGTAATGTAACATTTTGGAGCATCTGTGTTTTACGTGGTAGTACGTGGACATAAATTGGGTGAGGTGGTAACTGAGTGTACCTCACATAATTATATCGTCTTGGCCATCTGTTTGTCAAATATTATCAAATTTGGTGAAGATTTGATGAAGTTCTGACAAAAACAAGTTGGAACATTTTTTGGCCCACCCTGTAGTGCATCCTATTTGAAGTAGTTTTCAGTCCTAACTTTCATCTGTCACCATTTGTGACAATTTCAGGACACAATTATCATACGACATTGGGACTGTTTTCTACTTTATCTTTGTATTACATTGTATTCAGGGCACAATGGCAAAATATTGTATCTGTATGAAGCAAAATCTGAAAATTTTAAATAATTGGGTTGGTGGCTTTGCATAGCAATAACGAGTTTCATCCGATCAACGAAGTTACTCTACCCCGGGCTAGGGTAGTACTTAGACGGGTGACTGCCTGTGGGCAGGTAAACCGTCTCGGTATGTAACCAGCTGCCTAGGTCAACTCAGCCTTCCATCCCTCTAGGGTAGGTAAATCATGTACCGGCCTATTTGGCCATGTTCACCTGTGTCAGATGGCAGGTAACACTGTGATCCCATATGGCATGTGACGCTCCGTAGCTCTAAGTGGGCTTCTGATAAACAGCTATATCACCACCTTTAACCTTAATCTGCACGTTGTGTCAAGTTTGTTTCAATTTTCTCAAAACGTCATTGACAACAAATATTTGGCCACTTTGCCTTAAATATGTGTATTCTGTGCACTGCAGCCCAGTGTGATGATGATGCACTGGTGCAACATTTACTGGAAATGAACAACAGCTCAAACAACGTAAACAAAAAGGTCATATCATCGCAATTCAAACATTGCAACATCAATTTGAAAAACAAACAAATAAAGCTGTTGTTAGTTGCTGCTGGCAAATAAATGATAAACACACTGCACAGTTAATAGATGGTCATCACCAGTGGTGTAGTGCTAAATCTTTGGCGAATGCTTCCCCTACCTTCTTTCTCTCCTTAGAAGTAAGCTGCCTTTAATTCAGCTAGGGGTGTAGGGGAGCATTGTAAGCTCCCCCAGCAGAGTAGGGATCATGGTTTGAAGCATTGCTGCATACCGAAATTTTGTATTATTTTTTATTTTGGTAGAGGGTGGGGTTCGGCTTTTCATTTCTTTGGGCGAATACTGAGTTACCACTGTTCCCCCTGGCCCTGATATTTGGGGGAACAGAGTTCCCTCAACGAAAAAAGTATTTGGGGCACGGGGACCCCCATGTTCCCCCTCGACTTCACCACTGGTCATCGCTGTCATGCACATAGTGTAAATAAAAGAAAGCTCGTTGTGTTAGTCCAATCAGCATAGGAGAAAATGGTGCATTACGTTAACAGCTACATGTGTAACAATACAACTAACAGATCATCGTCTTTGAATAATAAACTCGTATGCACAAACTATATGATGCTGTGCAATTACAACTTTGGTTAGATCAACTGCTAATGTCTTGCTAGCTGCTGTTACCTTCTTCACAACTGATAGATGTCACCACATTACACAATTAAGGGCGCATGCACCAACGTCCTTCACGAGCTTGGTCCAGCTGAATCTAGATCAAAAGTTGAACCAAGTTCACGCAGTATTACGTTGCACGAAGTTGAACTCGGATCAGCTGATCCCATTCAGTTGAACGGCCGTGGTTATACCGTGGACGACTCTGATTGGTCAAGCTACACTCAGCCCATGGGCCAACTACAGTGACGTTACAGTCACACGCAAGTTTCCCTGAAGTTATTACACAATTTTCGCATCAAGAGTTGCATTGATAAGGTTCTGAAGATATGCATTTTGTGTTCCAATAGATATTCATTAATTATTTTATCCGTTGTCAAAATAATATGTTTACCGTATATGGCATAGCAACGGCACATCGGCACTAGAATGCTGTTTATTTATCCATTAATTAATTTATACAGCAAAAAGACCACAGAAAACAGATATAGTACAAATGCAACATATCTAGATCACAAGTATAATTGAATTTAATGCCTTATAAATTGATACGAATGAGTTTTTGTTGCTGTGGTTAGGGTTCAATCGTATGTTTACTGTAGCAGTGAGACATCGCCATCGAAAATGCGATTTATTCATCTATTTGTTAATTTATCGAGCATAAAGAGAACAAAATGAATATAGTAGAAATCTAACATATCCAGATCATCAGTATAATTGCATTAAAAGTCTCACAGTTCGATACGAGGAAGCTTTCTGGACAGGATAACATGTGATTCGGACAATCTTTTTGCAGCAATAGTATGACAGAAAATATTTATTGCCTAGTGCGCATGCTTAACCGCGAGTTGAACAGAGATCAAAATTTGATCGGTGGTCAGATGGCAGTTCAGACTGAACGGAGATCAACGCTTGCACCACTTTGGTCTAGAATACACCGTGGGCCAAAAAAACGTGGCACTTAACTTTGGTCAATATCTTCACCAATTATTGACAGATTTTCAAAATTCTTTCACTGGCACATTCTGCGGACAATTTGCAATAATGCGACTATATATCCCACCACCCGGTGAATGCATTTCTACACTACCTTGTGAAATATAAATGTCAGCAAAAACTAACAATAATAACAAAAATTTAGGTAGATGAAAAAACACTTTAGACCAACGTTGCGATGAATGATTCATATGACACTAGACTGTGTTAGACCAACAGTTTTGTTTCATACCGACCATTCGCTGCAATGTTGGTCTGAAGTGCTTTTTTTCAATTTTACCAAAATGTTTGTGTGTGGTGGAATATGTAATAATCACGTTATAGCAAATTGCCTGCAGAGTGTGCCAATGAAAGAACTGTAAAAATCGATTAATAATTGGCGAACATATGGACCAAAGTAAAGTGCCACGTTTTTTATGGCCCACCATGTAGAATAAAACAAGGTAATGAATGTCCTACCAACTTTGTCATATCTATGACAAATTGTTTGCCATGGTGACTTTTAGTAACAGTTGACTAAAATTTTAACAATCTGTCAAATAAAGGTAGTAATCGATCAAGTGAGCAACAGAAGTCAGAACCAAACTTAACATCAAGGCAACATAGATGGCGCTGCACCAGACACAATGGCAGTGGTTTCACTTTTTGACTCGGCCTTTTGCTCATCTCAAATTTGGTCATCTTAAGTCATAAAGTGAAGTGATTTTGCTCAGTTTTGCTAGGCCAAAACTTCGGTTTAAAACCAAAGTTTCCACACAGCGAAAGCCTTAGACGAAAAATATGGTCAGACAGATGTTGAGCCTAACTATCACGACTTAAGTCACCGTTGAAATTTCCATCAAAGAGAAAGTTTAATTAACTTTCGCTGAGAATGAACTCACTTCAGTGTTTTAAATTTTCACCGAGCCAAAAGATTTGTAAACAAACGTGGCACGTGAGGTCGAACTGTTTCAAGACGCGGTGAAAGGCTCAGCAAAAGTCCAAGTCAAAAAGTGAAGTCTCTAATACAGTGCCGGTCAGTAAGGAAGGCCTACTATGTGGCGGCGGCTGCCAGTCAAGGTCTACGGCCTGAGATCAGATCATCATCACAACGAGGTCAAATCGTATCACACTGCAGTGGAGAGTGGTGTCAGGACTGTCGACAGGAGCTGAACTGCAGCCTCCGCACCTGAACCTTTTTCATCGATCGAGCTTGAGCTGTGTTGCTGCTACTGGCGACAACTTCACACGGTGCTGGGGAGGACACCGCCTCTAGCTGGTCAGCACTGCATCCTGCAAGAACATAGAAGAAGATGAAAACTTTGCATAGATACTGAACAGTCAGCTGAGGTCCATTGTGTGGGAGATCATCCCCTTAGTGGCACTTTGAGCCAGTAGGGGTGGACCCCGATTAAGTTAGCATACAACCCAAATCGACTGGATGGCCGATTCTATAAACAGCCAGCGCCTTTAATCGAGCAGTCCTAGTAACAGTACTCATGTTGCCTACCTCCCCCAGAAGAATGGCCAGGCTGAGTTGCCTGGGTGGCTTGGTGGAATACGAAGATGGTATACCTGTAAGCACACACCACTAGTAACAATAGTAATCTAGCAAGTACATAATAACAAGAACCTAAGTAATTTGGTAAAAGGTGGAGTAGCCCATCTCGTTTGTATTTGACTGATAGTTTGGCTTAATTTGCAACTGCATGCTTTGGATGGTGATTAGACCCCTAAATCCTCACCCTTCCCCTACAAGGGGGTCAGGCATCCTTATCTAAAATGATGTGTCCTTGGACCCCACAAATGGCATCTAATAACCTGGCAAACGGCACAGTTCTAATATTTTTGGTAGCATATCGACACCCGGTAGCAATTGTAGGTGAAATTCACTTAGCCAGCGCAGTCTGCAGCTCTCAGCTGAATTAATACAGATATACACCTGGGTTTTCTGTAAAGTTTTTGTTGACAGAAATGTTAACTTTTTATTATTATCGATCACCTGTTCACACATACGCAGTTTTCATCTGCCGATACGTCTTCACCTACAGCGTGGCATTTTACGACCTGTGCCATTTGCATCGATTGTGCGCTAGCGTACGCAGGTTATGTATATGATTTGCACATACAGTAAACGCTTCTAAAACAATGTGTAGATGTCGTAGATGTATTTACCAGAAAGACTAAACAGAAACAAATCTTTCATTTTACACACAACGACATTATGGGTTACAAGAAATATTATTAGATTGTGACCAATATAATGTACTCCTCGTGTGCATCATTTTCTTACGTATTCTTTCAAAAGCTTTTTCGTTCCTTTCGGCTTGTATTAGAGACGCGATGTCTAATTGGCGTCGAGGTCATTATTGGAAATCGTCTCCCCGAAGTTCATAAAATATTGCCCGATTTTAGGAATTGAGAGGAAAAAATTTCCAATAATGGTCGATGATGCTAGTTGCCATTTGTCTTGCTATACCTCAACGCATGCATCTATCTGGCACCGTTACGGAGATATAGCGCTTCAAAAATAATGGGGTCACGACCTTGACCTTTTGGGGTCACGTTAAGTCATCGGTCACGTGACCATTCAACTCCCGGAGGCCAACTTCGTATTGGTGGTCCATAGTGCATCTACCTAGCACCGTTATGGAGATATGGCCGTTTGAAGTTCTTCCAGGAAGGCTCTTCCAGGAACAGAGGTCAGTCGTTGGTCGGTCGGTCAGTCGATCCTCAATATTACACTGATTTTATATACTCCTCTTCGCTACGTTAGGAACGTAGCACACGAGGAGTAAAAAAATATAGGCAGAGCAAAAAGTTCCAATATTCCGACGGAGAGTGCAAATTTCTGGTCCAGAAAGTTCCAAATTTCCGACAAAGTAGATTACGGGTGCCTAAAATTTCCATTTTGCCCCTATATTCCCAACAATAGCGTTTTAGCCCCAAAGTTTAGACAAAAATTTTCAGAGAAGATTTTCCGATGGCCAAAAATTTAGAGGGCCCGGGGCCTTGACGACAACTCCACTGTTTTACATGCAATGCTGGGTCTTACTTTCAGTGACAGCTATAACACGTTGGTAGATAAAACAGAAACAAATTACACAATAATCATATGAGTTTTCTTTCATTCTACGCATAACAGCAATGAAGCCTTACTTTCAGTGACGGCTATGACGTGTTCATCGACCTCATCTGGGTCACGTGGATCATAGTCTTGATCATCGTCGCTGGCGTGGTACATGTCCTCCAGATACGGTATGACAGTCATGCTACGCAGCAAGTCGCCACTGTCAGGCAGCGGGGGTAAACGCACGCGCTCCGACATCACGCGAGGGTGCTTCTTACGAAACCAACTGCACGCCACACATCAGACAAGTCAGGCTTTTACCTTAGTGGGATGGAAAATGACTAGCAACTTGTGGGCAACGGGAGTGTGTGCTGATTGAGGCGGTGGTACGTCTGTTAGCTAATTTTTCTTCATCCAGTCTGAATCACAGATGCAAAGAACGTTTTTTTACGTTTTTTATTCTAGCCACGTTTTTTTGACGTTTTTTATTGTGCTCAAAGTTTAAAAAAATTTTTTTTTTAAACGTGCATGAAAATCCCATCAAAAGCTTTGTGAAGCACTTTTGAGACCACAGAAACAAATTACCAAGTCATGGTGATGTAGTTTACTTAGTTAGTCCAAATATACTAAATGAAATGTTTTTTACTTAGTTAGTTTAATGCTATTGTCTTATGACCACACAGCTGAATTGAAATTAAATGAAGTTCTCTCTATCTAATCTAAACTATAATTCCAGACATACAGCATTAGGCATTAGGCAAGAAGTTGAACACATTATGGCCAACGTTTTTTATTCAACGTTTTAATGTTTTTATTCTTTCCATGTTTTTTTACATTTTTTAACGTTTTTTATTTTTCCTGGAACGTTTTTTTTACATCTATAGTCTGAATCAAACATGCAATCATGAGAAGTTCACAGTTTTCATCCCACTCTTCTTGTCCCGAAATTCTGTCATCACAAGTTAATGGTTAGTAAATTGCAACTAACGGTTTTCAGAACTTACAGGACAAACTGTCGATGGTGTAAGCAATGCTTTTACCAAAAAACAGCACAGTAATGAAGCGATAACAGTAAGCAGGTTCTTACTCGTGCTCACGAATCTGCTGAATTGTAAACCGATCTTTAGGTTCTCTCCGCAGCAGCCCTGCAGCAAACAAACAGTGACCATCATTGAATTATGAATCATTCAGAGTTTCCTTGATAGCAGGTTAATACCAGACTGAGATATAATAGTCGATTTAGACAATAACATCTAAGCATGATTTTGCAACCCACGTCACAGCACCACCATTCCACCTAAGATCAGAAAATTAAAAATGCGTTTTCAAACACCAACCATATGGATGCTGTCAGGCTATGGGTTTTGGGAAGTTTTAAACCTGAGTTTTCAAAAAGCACACGCTGATGGGTTTTTGTGACTTTCGTGTGTCTTAGGTAACTAACAGAATGAGCACTGTGAGATACACATCAAATAAATATCCAAAAGCTGTCCAAATTCATAGTTTCAAAAGTTTTCAAAACTCAAATGTAATAAATTATCTCACTAATCTATCAGTTAAACTGAAAACTAAAATAAGATTAAGTCTGGGGTCAATTTCTTAGTGGGTGTTCTGGAAATTTTCAGGTGCGTTTACCCAAAAAACCCAGTGGGTTTCAGCAATATGTGTCCCTGTGTCTACACCAGGGTACACTCCTGCAAACGCACACAGTGCAATCCATGAGCGAACATTATCTGATGGTCTGAAAATTTGCATTTTATAAATTTTATGAATTTAAGAAAAATAGCAAATTTTTTTAAAATTTGAAAACAAAATATATTTTCATGTAAAAGAAATCATGCAGTTAAACATCAGTCAGTCGAAACACCCACAACTCTCTATGCTGAAAGTCGAATGTCTCCAATGCTCCCCGTAGCCCAAAGTGGCCAAACAGATTTTAACAAATTTCAATGAATTTGCAAATTTTAACAAATTTTAAAATCAAAAGTCACAAATTTTCAAACTATGTCTGACAACAGAACAGCACTTGAGAGACTGTACTAGATATACCTTTAATGAGATCGGCAAGCAGGTTGTCAAGGTTGGCTGGAATTGTGTATTCACCACGGCCGATGTTTTCAAACAACTTATAGATGTTGTCACCTTCAAACGGATACAGGCCCGTCGTTATATTGTACCTGTTAGCCACAAACACACACAGGCCTCATGTTACCAGATTCTGACAACAGCTGTACTGGAATTCAGCTTCAACCGTGGCAACAACCCAGCTATGTTTAAGAAGAACCCAGCTGTCACTAAGATAGCCGACCATACTGGCTGTCAGTGACCTTCAAGGTCATCCTAGTTCAACGACTTTCATCTCATCTGAAAGGGCATATGCGACCTAGTATTAGTGATCAATAGCAAGCTTGGCCCACCTCTCACCATTTCCAAGATACAGCCACTTATAGCTTGAGACTTGCCATAGAAAAATGCGGCCAAACTGCTGCAACTGCCGATGGTTACTGTTGACAGCTTATAGGAAGTCGCCAGCACCTTATCCGACTGTACGATTACAAACCCCCGATGACTTACCGTTTAACCATAACATGACACGAATGGCATACTATAGTGCATTATGACTCTTCAAGGTCATCCAAGATCAATCATTTTCATGTCATTTGAAAGCCAATATGCAACTTCCTATTAGTGATCAATAGCAACTCAGATCCTATCTTGCACCATTTAGCCACAATACATCCATGACAGACAGACAACAGATGGAAAGACAGACAGACAAACAGGCAACAACCATGCCATAAGCCCGACCGTAACTTAAGTATGGTCGGCTAAAAATCTGGCCAAAATCCAGCTCTAGCATGGACTTATGCCGGATTTTTAAATAAAAACTCATTAACTGAGACATACTGAGTACTAATTGAACTGATGAGAATGCACTGATTTGTAATCAGCGATGAGTATTGTTGGCAAGTGTCAGTGAATTATTGTGATTATGACAGAAATTCACCGATAAACGTATGATACACATTCTCACCAAGCCACAAGTTTGCTGACCCACTAACAGAAATGACTTGCCAAGATGAGATATTTAACAAAATGCAACTACCATAACTACTACCAACCTCCATAACGTGCTATGTTAACAGAAACGATGATAACCCAATGCCAACATACAATGTGACACAGTGACTAACTGCCATTCTGCGTAAATGTGCAACCGTAATCCTACATCACCTGACGGAAAATTATTCATATACCAGTTACCTCTGCCCTGACAAACATTCACACTGAAGCTGACAAAGCATTTTTTTAACGCGTTAACGCATTGCGTTAATTTTTTTAATGCATAATTAACGCGTTATTAACACTCCCAAGCCCATCGAAATGGAGAGTAGGGAGGTAAGTTACTCTGGGCCCCGGGAACTTGGGGGGGCCCTGCCTGTAGAATATACACTGTGTCTCAAAAAAAACCGAACCCCTATTACGTTTTGAAATAACTCCAACAAACTGTGCCTAATAATAATAATGATTAGCTGAGAAAATCGTCAAAAAGTACTCAATATTGTAGTGTGTTACGGGCTTACGATATTTCATAAAACGGGGTACCAGCTTAGGTTAGATGTGGATGAACTGAAGCAGCGCTTGGTGGAGGTCTGGTCTGGCCTACGGCAGACCGTTGTCGATGACGCAATCGACGAATGGAGA
>Ga0209671_1004891_pt1 | contig 13409 bp, 18 predicted proteins | sample WorMetHERISLAND2_2_FD_187401 | JGI IMG/M metagenome (GOLD analysis project Ga0209671, IMG submission 187401) | Marine gutless worms symbiont microbial communities from Max Planck institute for Marine Microbiology, Germany - Olavius geniculatus... | ecosystem: Host-associated > Annelida >... | reverse complement strand
TCGAGTGAGCCCCGACTTTCAGTCATTTCGAGCTGACTTCAGTCTGAGGCTTTCAGTCGGCTTTAGCCGAAACAGCGACTTTCAGTCGCAACCCAGACTATGGACTTTCAGTCCATAGTGGTTGATATTCATTCAAGGTACTCTTGCCTGTCTGGTAGTGGCTAAATTCTAGGTGGTGAAGTCCGCCACCCCCACCGCGCCATTCCGGCAGGGAGTGTTGGAATCCAGGTGCCAGGGATGGCAAAACAGTGGGGTTTGAATCATTATGTCGTACAACCATGTCACTTAGAATTTAACCGCCACCGCCTATCTTATCGAAACGTTGAACCTCACCGTCGATACTCAGAGCCCACTATTGATATTCCGAGCCTCACTGTTGAGTCTTCGAATTTCATCGTTGATACTCGAAATCATCAACGATGAATCTCGGAACCCCAGCGTTGAGGTTCCAGAAACCCATCATTGATACTTCAAGCCTCGAGGTTGACATTCGGAACCTCGCGGTTGATACCTGAAACCTCATCATTTGTTTGGTTACCGTCCTTGGCGCTGGTTCCCGGCTTCCCTGCCGGGATGACGGGAGAGGTCGTTCCGGGCGCTCCCGTGAAAGTTCGACACTCCCATCATCCCATCAGCGATTGGCGGGCTCCCACCTTCGCGAGCAGGCCAAGCACCATGAATGGCAAAGAACTACACTTCGGATAGTATCCTTCCCGGATTTCGATTTGCTCGGTACCTCACTCATTGGCCTTGAATTTCTGCCATGCGGATTGCCAACGCTTTTCCGCCGAACCGCCCGCTGAGTCGGTAGGCAGCATGCGCACGGAGACGGACTGCACCAGACGAACGGCTTCATTCGCATCATGGACTTTCAAGAGATCCTGTTGTCTGGAAGACAGCAGGGATATGGCCTGCTTGCTTGGGGTGTTGGATCGATAGGCCTTCCGCCAGGTGAGCTTGGCCATGGTCTCCGGGCGCTGCATATAGTGGATATATTGGATGGCCGCCTCACGATTCACCGCCTTTGGCGGAATACCAAGGGTCTCTATCCACATGATGCCGCCTTCCTTGGGTACCGCCCAGGAGATGGGATTCCCCTGTTCGGCGAGAACCGCCGCGGTATGTTCTCCATGGGCGGGGACGACCCAGACCTCTTCTCTCGCCAGGGCGGCGTTGATGTTCGAGAAGCTGCCCATGATCGCTTTCACTTGCGGTCTGAGCTTGCGGAGAGAATCTTCTACTTTGCTGAATTGTTCGGAGGAGAGTTGGTAGGGAGAGGAGAACCCGTTATAAAGGCTCAGAATGCCCATGTTGGGCAGATACCAGTCCCAAATGCCCACCTTTCCCATCACCTTGGGCGAGAAAAGGACATCGTAAGAGGATACTTCCTCTCGGGTTAGTTTGTCGGTGTTATAAACCAAGGCATTGATCCCATAGCGCACCAATACGGCTTTGAGTTCTCCGTTTCTCCAGCATAGCGGGAACTCCTTCAGGGGTTCGATGTAGTCGGAAAAATCGAACTGCTTTGCGTCGAGAGAGGAAAGGAGGCCGGCGTTGTCGAGTTTTTCGATGTATTCTGGATCGATCACCACCACGTCGTAGGCATCGGGTGCCTGGGATAGTTTGGCGAACATTTTGTCCGCCCCGGTAAAGGTCTCGGTGCGTACCTTTATACCGAATTCCTTTTCGAACGGGGCGACAATTTCCGGCTCTTCGTAGCCTACCCATGCCAGGACGCGAACCTCCCGGACCTTGGAGCCATCGGCACCAGTGGAAGGAGTACCCTTATCGCACGCGGAGAGGATGAAGAGAGACAATAGGGTGAAAATGAATAAGCGAAGGGAAGATTTCATTTTTCTCAAGTCCTCGCATTGGGGTAAACAAAGGTAGGGAATCCTACCGCGTGGCAGCGTTGGAATTGAAGTGTAAGGGCAACACCTTCCAAGATGTTCGGGCAAATGAACAAAGCCTCACGTCACAAGATTCCGCAGCGGGTCCCGGCTGGAGCCGCTGATCAGAAACCGACTGGCTTCGTCCGTCAGCAGGTGAAAAAGGGCGTAGTAAGCGGTTGATACGGCTCGGCGCAGGCTCGCATCCTTGGGACGTCTCGGTTCTTTCGTTGCGAGAAGCCGTGCTTGTGCTAGAAGATCATGGGGCAAGCTCATAGCACTTGGAGCGTGATCGGGTCGACCTCGGATTCAGCGCGGAAGCGTATGTAGGGCCAACGCTGGATGTGCGTTTCCGAAAGCGCGGTTGAAATCCAGCTTCGCGTGGTCCCATATCGTTCCGGGAAATTGTCGGTTTCAGCTTCACCGTCTCCGACAATGACCCAGACCCATACCGCCGGATCGCCGTCCAAGTCTTCCTCGAACTCGAAGTGGAAATTCTTCACGAACTCGGGTTGGTACTTGCGTAGCTGGGATTCGAGTCGTTCTTTCTCTGCTTGCTCTCTCCTCTCTTTCATGGTGGCAACCCTGGTATTTAGAGGCCGATACCAAAAAGGCCCGCTCATGCGGGCCTTTTAGTTTAGCAGAAGGTGCTATCGGCGCTACTTCGCCGCCAGCTCATTCAGTTTCTTGGCCGGGATAATCTGCCCATCCAGCGTTGCGTCTTTGGCGTTACATCCATAGGCTACCACCATGAGGTTCGAATAGTAGACCACCGACATGGGGATACCTCAGGGACAGACCAGTTTTACCGGCTATCAGGAACCTACCTATACAGATTTGCCGTAGGAAGGCAATCGCGTCGGGAGGCCCGCGATCAGGCGAAAACATCTCCACGGGCGGAAGATCCTAATACTTTAGCTTACCCCACAGCAAATCGAGCATCGTCCCTATTCCGGAAACCACTCCTGATTCAGAATCTCGCCCGCGTCCCAAGGGCAGGTCTCCGGAAAATCGGAAAGGCCGGTCTCTTCGGCCGCTTGGGCGGTGGCGTCGTCCCACACGCCTACCCACCAGTCGGACTCGGTGAGCCTGGGACGCAGGCTCGGTGTCTCCTTGAGACGCCGGGCGATCCCGCGACGCTGGTTGCGGATAGTGATTTGCCAGCTTGCGCCGCGGCGTCCCGGTTGCTTCTGCCACTTGAGGAGGTGCGCCAGCAGTCGCGTCATGCGGCTGACTAGCTCCCGCTGTTCGCTTTTTCCCACGTCTTCGATCTCCTCGGCCACATGTTCTCGATCCAGCTGATCGAACCGTCCCTCACGCAACAGACTCGCCTGCTCCGCGGCCCAGGCGACTACGTCGTCTTCGTAAGCTATGGTGCTTGTCATGTCAGGAAGTGGTTTTCTAAGATTCAAGTATGGCCGAGACGGTACAGCCAAACTCGGTGTTATAGGGATTAATTGCCCGTGTCCGGTCTTTCTCAAACCCGTGTTGCATATCCTCGGTGAGTAGGCGGGTCACTCTGGCGCCATTGATCGTTGCGAACAGTAGACCATCCCAGAATGAGAAGATACCTGAACCTACCCAGTCCATCGCTAGCTGCAGATGGCGGCCTTCCGCTGCTACTACCGGGAATAAGATCGACCAGTCGTTGACAATGCCTGCTGCCTCGACGGCAGGGACATGGCCTTTGCGGGTGACTACGTGGAAGAACTCGGCCAACGCTTGAAGGGAAAGAACACAGTCTCGCTCCACAAGTGCATCGAGAACTTCGACAGCGATCCTGTGCTTCTCACCGGCATCGCGGTCGATGGCGTAAACGAGGATGTTGGTGTCTACGGACCAGCGTTCAGCGGCCATTGATCTCGCTCGTGGATCCGGTCGCGGGCGCCGCGGATACCACCCAGACTGTAGCCCTTTGTCAAACGGGTGCGCAGACGTTCACGAGCCACGGTCTCTTCCGGGGTCAGTTCGGACCGTTCGCTGATTCCGACCAGCTTGGCTACCGGAACTCCGCGTCGTGTGATTACAACTTCGTCACCGCGTTCGACATGCTCAAGATAGCGCGGAAGGTGTTGATTCGCTTCTCGAACCGATATTCTCAGCTGCATCGGGGCCACCAAATGTAGGACGTCCTACAAATAGGGTAAGAATAGCGGTAAATCCCGATCCATAAAAGCCTGGCTCCGTCTATCAGAAAGTGAAAAAAGGCATGGTAAGCAGTCGAAACGCCCGGCGCAGGCTGGCATCCTTAGGACGCCTGGGTTCTTTCGTCGCCAGGAGCCGCGCTTGTTCCAGCAGGTCTTGGGATAAACTCATAGTACTTGAAGCGTGATCGGATCGACCTCGGATTCGGCGCGGAAGCTTGTGTAGGGCCAGCGTTCGATGTGCGTTTCCGAAAGCGCGGTGGAAATCCAGCGGCTTGTGGTTTTCAAGTGCTCCGGAAACTCCGCCGATTCGACTTCATCGTCCCCGACGATAGCCCAGACCCATATCGCCGTGTCGCCGTCTAGGTCTTCCTCGAACTCGAAGTGGAAATTCTTGACGAACTCGGGTTGGTCCTTGCGCAGCTGGGATTCGAGTCGTTTTTTCTCTGCTTGCTCTCTTCTCTCTTTCATGGTGGCAACCCCGGTATTTGAGGTCATACGAAAAAAGGCCCGCTCACGCGGGCCTTTCAGTCTAGCAGAAGGTACGTAATCGTTCAGACCCCCACTGCTTTTGCCATCCTTGCCGGAATGACGAGGTGGGGTCTGAGCGATTACCAAGGTGCTGTCGGTGCTACTTGGCCGCCAACTCGTCCAACTTCTTGGCCGGGATGATCTGTCCATTCAGTGCCGCGTCCTTGGCGTTGCGGCCATAGGCCACCGCCATGAGGGTCGAGTAATAGACCACCGGCATGGCGAACTTGGTTGCGTAGGTCGCGTTGATCTGGTCCTGATAGACCTCGACATTCATCTGGCACACCGGGCAGGGAGTGGCAATCATATCGGCGCCGTGGTCGTAGGCCGCCTCGATGATCCCCTTGACCATCTCCTGGGACTTCTCGGGCTCGGAGAAGGCGAGCGCCCCACCGCAGCACTGGACTTTCTTTTCGTAGCCGGGGATGGATTCCCCGTCCAGGGTGTCGATCATTTTGTCCGGATAGACGGGGTTCTCGAAGGATTCGCCGGCGATGCCGAAGTAGCCGGCGAATTTTTTCTCGCCTGCCATTGGGCAAGCTGTAAGCCAGCGGCGCTATCCGGTGACAATCCGGCACTAGGTTGTTAGGCTGATCCTCTCATAGTCACTAAAGAGAGACATTCTCATGACTTCCATATCCGCTGGTCGTGGGCGTATCACGGCGCGGGTTCCGATTCAGGTCCGGGAAACCCTGGAGACGGCAGCAAGCATCGTGGGTGCCACTGTGAACCAGTTCATCGTACAGACCGCGTTGCGCGAGGCGGAACACGTCATTGAGCAGGAGCGCATCATCCGGCTGTCCGCGCGCGACGCGGAAGCATTCCTGCGCGCGCTCGACAACCCCCCGCCGCCGAACGACGAATTGACGGCGGCCCTCGAAGATTATTTGACGCGACGCAATGATAAAACTGGAATCCTTGACTGGAGACCACGACAGAAACGCGTTTGACTGCGGTGTGAAGGCCCTCGATAACTGGCTGAGGCAGACCGCCTTACAACACCAGCGCAAGGGAATCTCACGCTCCTTCGTCGCGGTTCCAAATTTGCCGATGTGGTGAAAGCTGTCGGGAAAGCTAGGGCCGAAGCTTGGCTTGTTTTCGGGCCTTGGCTGGAATTGAGTAAACTATCCCCGGAACTGCCAGGGAGACCGGGTAGTTGAGATCAATCGGGGATATGCTGATATGCTGGAGGACAATTCTCCTTCAAACGCACACTTGGTAATCACGATGCAATCCGTCGACATGCAGGAGCTGACGACCAATCCGGCAGAGGCAATTCGGAAGTCCCATGATAGTCCCGTCATCGTGACCGAAAACGATCGCCCGGAGGCTATCCTGATGCATCTGAATCAATCGGATATTGGGGGGAACGGTGGACTCGGTTTAGCCCTTGCAGTGGCCTTGTACAGGGATGGAGCTATATCGCTCGCTCGGGCTGCCCATCTGGCATCCGTCAGTATCTCAGAGATGACGACCCATTTGTCGCGGTTGGGTATCCCGATCGCCGGCGGTGACCTGGCCGATAGCCAGTCCGACATAGAGATGTTAGAACAATGGCTCGCCTCGTCCTGAGCGATACCGGTCCCCTGATCGGATTGGCACGTGTCGAAGGACTTATCTGGCTCCGGGAGTTGTTTGGCATTGTTGCCGTGACTTCGGAAGTCGTCAGGGAGGTCTTTGCCAGTAAGGGCGGCGACGATGAGGTACTTATCCGGAAGGCTATCGACGAGGGTTGGCTCCAGCGGCTCGGGACTTCTCTCACGGAGCCCCACTATCCCCATTTGGGAGCAGGCGAAGCCAGCTGTATCCGAATGGCGGTCTCGCGCAGCGAACCTACACTGCTTTTGCTCGACGACCGTCTTGCCCGCCGCGAGGCCAAGCGTGCCGGACTCCAGGTTGTCGGTGTTGCGGCTATTGTCGGCATGGCCGAGCTTCGGGGACTGACACCATCCGCGCGTGCCGTGTTTGACCTGTTGCTGCAAAGCGACTATCGGATCGGTGAATCCGTGATCGAAGAGGTTCTGCGGTCGGTCGCTACTGCAAAGGTCCGAGACGGGAGGAGGTGAGTCGGTCTCCGATGGGCATCGGAACTTTGCAGCAGGATCGACTGATCTTTATGACGTCAAACGATAATCAAGAGGATCGATTCGAGCCTAGCCCTGTTGTCCGATCCCTCCAAGTACGTGATGGGGGTTGTATACTGTCACCGGAATTTCCGTCGAACCACAGGTCGAACAGCAAGGCGCCTTTGAGCAAGAAGCGCTCCCCATGCGCTGATGTTCCCAACCGATACAGAAACCGCTCCAGCGCGTAGCGGGTCAAGATCAGGCTGAAGTCCTGCCCCTTGGTCTTCGCCTTGTTCAACAGGCGGGCACGAACCGATGCACCTATGTCGGGACCGCTCATGCCAGACTCTCCAGGTACGGTCGCATGACGTTGGCGACCCGATCCAGCCAAGCGTAGTACCACAGTTCGTCCATGTTCACTCGACGGTCATTCCCCCCCTGCCCGAGCACTTCCTTCAGAGCCTCCAGGGCAACATCGAGACCGATCTTGTTGCGGTACTTGAAGCAGTCAACCACGGTTCGGGCGACATTTGTCACCCGCACGGAAACGCCCTCGATTTTCAGCTCTTCAACGCCTTCGGTTATCCCCGCCTCCGAGAAGCGCACGACGCGTAGTGGCGGATAGTCGAGCTTTGGGGGACGCGCTTTGCTCGGGATCGCGAGCCAAACCTCGAATGGAGCCTGGGTCGTCAGCTCATGGAAACGCAGTGCCGACAGGAGACAAACGACAGTCCGCGGATATTTTCGGGCAACCTCGGCCAGCGTCGAGTGCTCTGAGACCTTTCGGTCAGGCAGTGCATAAAGCCCTCGCCCGACCCGCGCAAGCCGACCCTGACGCACCAACCGAGTCAGGGAAACCCGCGGCAGACCCTGGGCATCCAGGTCCATGGGACGGATGAGCCCCCTATTCCGAGCGAGGGCGAGGATAGAATCCTGAGTCGTGGACATGCACAAAGCATGTTCCATAACGGCTTATTATATCAATATTATCCGACGAAATGAAACTAACAGCTTCGCATCACGGCCCCAACTGCGTGATTGCAAGACCTGCATTTGATCGAGGCCGGCTAAATGGTGCCCCCTGCTGTTGGCCGATACCGTGAATCGCGCGAAGGGTGCGGCTCAGGCTGTCGGCAGTGCCGGCATCATCGTGGACGCCAAGAGCGACCGAGCCTCGCGGTTCTATCAAGCCTTCGGGTTTAGACCCTGTGAGGATCAGCCGCTGATACTCTATTTGCCGATGTGGTGAAAGCGGCTAGAAAAGCTAGGGCCGGAGCTTGGTAGTGCGTCAGTTTGAACAATTACACCTTCTGGCGACGGCGAGCCACAGCCCGCCGCCGTTTTTGTCCATCGCTTAGCCCAACATCCGCAGGGCGTCAGCGAACCGGCAAAACCTAACCATGCGTATGCACATGCGCCCAAACTGACGCACTACCTAATCGGCCCAACCCCGCCACCGGTAAAACCAGAACCCCAAATACTCTTTCATGGCAGATGAGCCATTCTTCAGGGCCCCGGCATCCGGAAGAAAATCGAGCAGGGTCAATTCCCGCTCCTCCGGTACCTCATAGTCCGTGGCCGCCGGAATCACCCGGATTCCCGCCGCGTGAAAGGTTGCCTGCGCGCGCGGCATGTGGTAAGCGGATGTTACCAACAACACTCGATCCATCCCCCTGTCGGCGAGCAAACGCTGCGTCTCACGCGCATTCTCGTAGGTGTTTCGACTCTGCCTCTCTAACAGCACCTTGTCCTCGGGTACCCCGAGATCGACCAGAAACCGCAACATGGCGTCTGCCTCGGGACCTTGGTTTGCATGCCAGGGTAAGCGACCTCCGCTCAGTATCACAATAGGTGCTTTCCCGCTATGGAACAAGCGCGCCGCATGCCAGATCCGGTCTGCCGCGGCCTTCAGATCGGGGAACAAGCGGGGAGGGGCGGTGCCTTCGATGCCGCCACCCAGCACCAGGATCGCATCGGCACTCGGCAATATGTCGATGGCGACCGGCCTGTACTGCCGCTCCAAAGACAGGCGCACCCAGTCGGAAAACACGGGCGTTGCCCAGAGCCAGATCCACAGCAACCCACAGAGTGAGAGCCCGGCGCCGAGGCCCCTCCGCCGCAATACCGACGCCAGAATCCCGACCAGTATCAGGATACCGCCGATGCCGAGTGGCATGGCCATCTGCGTCAATAGCTTGTGGGATAAATAGTCCATTCTCTTTAACGCTGTGGGTAGTGGTTAAACTTTAAGTTGTGAAGTCTGCCAGCCCCTACCGCGTCATTCCGGCAGGGAGTGCCGGAATCCAGGTGCCAGGGATGGCAAAAACAGCGAGGGTATGAATCATTACTTCACGTTGCATAACCATGCCACTTGAAATTTAACCACTACCAACGCTATGCTCGCTACGCCTGTGCGGCTCAACAGCCCGCAAGCGCCAGCTTCCTGGCCCCGGAGAAGTCGGTCTTTCCACTCCCGAGCTTGGGGATCCGCTCCACCGGCCGAATCTCGGCCGGGATGGTGAGCGGATTCATACGAGCGTCGATCAATGCCTTGCGCAACTGGTCGGGATCGAGGTCGGCCGCGACCAGCAGGACAATCCGCTCGCCCTTCTTCGGGTCCGGGACATTGACTGCCACCAGCTCCAGCTCCGGCTCGGCGAGCAGCTGCCGGATCTGATCCTCGACCTGGGTCAGGCCGATCATTTCACCACCGAGCTTGGCGAATCGGCTGTAGCGATCGACGATGGTCAGGAAGCCGTCCTCGTCCAAGTGACCCTTGTCGCCGGTCTTGTACCAGCGCCGGCCGTCGCGCTCGATGATGGCGTCGGCAGTCTTCTCGGGGGCATCGAGATACCCCTTCATCACCTGCACGCCGCTGATCAGGATGAGCCCGTCCTCGCCGGGCGGCAGGGTTTCGAGGCTCACCGGATCGACGATGCGGAAGCTGGTTCCCGGAAGGGGCATGCCCACGGTGCCGAGCTTATGGCCGATTTGAACCTCCCAATCCTGGGTGTGCAGGCGGTTAGGCAGGTTGCAGCTCGCCACCGGTGCCGTCTCGGTGGTGCCATAGCCCTCGTAGATAGGTGTGTGGAATTTGCCGGCGAAGGTCTCGCGCACGTCCCGGCTCAGGCGCTCGGCGCCCGTGATGACCACCCGCAGGGATTCCAGCATCGCGGGGTGGACGTGCCGATTGCAGGTATAGAGGCGCAGAAAGGTGGGGGCGCTGCACAGGATGGTAGCGCGATGGCGGGCGATGGCCCTGGCGCTGCCGAGGGCGTCTGTGGGGTCCGGGTGGCAGACCATGGGAATGCCTTCCAGGAGGGGCAGGAGGGTGGTAACCGTGAGCCCGAAGGCGTGGAACAGGGGTAAGTTGGAGAAGATCCGGTCGTCGCTCTCCGGGTTGAGCATGTCGAAGGTCTGGCGCGCATTGGCCAGGAGGTTGCCGTGAGTGAGCTCGATGCCCTTGGGCATTCCCTCGCTGCCGCTGGAGAACAGGATGGCGGCGGTATCTTCGGGGCCAACCCGATGATCGGGACCGACCCGATGATCGGGGTCAGCCCGATGATCGGGGTCAACCCGGTGTCCGAACAGGCGCAAGGCCCAGCCCGCGGGCAGGACGCTTGCGGCCGCGAGCATCAGCAGACCCTCGGCCTTGCCGATACCCGCCCTCAAGTCCTCCATGTAGTGCAGCTTGATCCCCTCGAACACATCGTCCAGCTCCAGCCCCCGGTCCTTCAGTTTGGTGAGGAACTGCCGAGCCGTGATCACATCGCGGATACCCGCGCGCTCCACACCCGCGCGCAGAGCCTCGCGGCCGGCGGTGTAGTTGAGATTGACCACCGTCCTGCCGGTCAGGAGGACCGCCAGATTGGCAATGGCACCGGCGGCGCCGGCGGGCATGAGCACCCCCAGATTCCGCGCCTGCGCCAGCCCGCGGACCCGGCGCGCGAACAGGAAGACGGCAGTCATGAAGCGGCGGTTAGTCAGCTCGGTGCCGGTCGAGTCCAGGACACAGAGCCGACCGCGTCGCCCAGCGGCGGTCCTGAGCCAGGCCTCGGGCAGCGTCGGCAGGGTTTGGGCATAAAGCTGCCAGGCATCGACCGAAAGCTCGAAGAGGGACTGCTTGACCTGCGCGGCAGTCGCGGAGATCGGCAGGGTCGATCCGAAGGCCACCACCAGCTCCCGCTTCCCCCGGCGCCGCCACCGCGCCTTGAGCATGGGATCGGCGAGTGAAAAGGCGCTGCCCCAAAGCCCGTGCAGATAAAAAGGCAGGATGACACCTGCCCTGGCCCTGGTCACAGTCAGCTCGAAGCCCCGCTTGAGCTCCCCGAGCTGGCCGGTCCGGCTGATGTGTCCTTCCGGGAACAGGCAGACCACCTCCCCCGCGTCCAGAAGCTCGGCAACAGCGTCCAACGCCTTCCGGCTCCGGTCGTTGGAGATGGGTACGACCCCGAACAGGTCGAAAAACCAGCGCAGGTACCAGCGATCATAGTAGACCCGTTTCATCACGAAGCGAATGGGACGAGGGCTGACCGTCCGCACGATTGCCCAGTCGATCCAGGAGATGTGGTTACCCAGCATGAGCACCCCGCCCCGGAGCGGCATGTTCGTATGGCCGATTACCTCCAACCGGTAGTGGGTCGTCACGATGCGCGCCACCAGGAAGCGCACCAGGGATCGGGATAGCTTGTAGAGGGTGTAGCAGGCCCCCGCCAGCGCAAGGATGCCCAAGGCATAAATGATGGAAAGGCTGCCGCTCTCCAGCCGGGCGGCCACTACCGTCAGCCCCAGAAAGGCCAGCATCACGATATGCTGCACGAAATTATTGGCGGCCAGTACGCGGCCCAGCCCCGTGGCCTCGGCCTTGAGCTGGATCAGCGCGTTCAAGGGTACCAGAAACAGGCCGCCCATGATGCCGACACCCAAGAAATCGGCGGCCATGGCCCACACCGAGGGCAGGCCCGGAATCAGGAGCAATCCGGCGGCGATGCCCAGAGCAGCGATAGGAACCAGTCCCGTCTCAATACGGCTGCGGGACACCCGGCCCGCGATGACCGAGCCCAGGGCAATACCGATGCCGGAGCAGGCCATTGCACCCTGTATCGGCACCGTGTTGGTCTCCCCCAGGACCTCCTTGGCAAAAGCGGGAAAGGTGGCGACCATCACCTGGGCGATACTCCAAAAGCCCGCCAGGCCCAGGATGGAGAGCCAGATGACCCGATTCCGGTAGGCCATCTCCAGGTTCTCCATCAGGTACCGGCCGGTGCGGTAGGCCCGCCAATCGAAACGCATGGCCGGGAAGCCCTGTCGTGTTTCGGGCAGCCGATAGGCGAGGGCCAGCTCGAGCAGGGAGAGTCCCACCAGGAGCCAGCCCGCGGGGGCGACCAGCTCCATGATCTCTCCGGTGGTCGTGAATGCCCGTTCCGCCAGGAAAGACTCGAACAGGACCGAGAAGAAGAAAATCCCCGCCAGGATGGCCGCGGTGACCGTGGCCTGGACGACCCCGTTGGCGGCGGACAGCGATTCCGCGCCGACCAGCTCTTTGATAAAGCCGTACTTGGCCGGTGAATAGAGGGCGCTCTGAACCGCCAGCAGAAAGGTCATGGCAAAGGCCGGCCAGAACCAGCCTAGATAATAAAAGGCGGTGATCGCCAAGGTGAGCCCCACCGCGGCCCAGGCGCTGATCCGCATCACCCTGGGCTTGGGGTATTTGTCCGAGAGAAACCCGGAAGGCGTGAACAGAAGTATGAACGGCAACAGGATCAGGGCATTGACGATGGCCGTCAGGGTGATCTGCATGTCCCCTTCATAGGTCTTGAACAGGGTGTTCTGGATGATGATCTTGTGCCCTAAGTCCACGAAGGCGTTGAGGAAGGCCATCGCGATATAGGGCAGGAACCCGGTAATACGAAAGAGCTGCAGCATGTTGGATTGCTCTGACAATCGTTATTTCGGTACTGCTGTACTAACCTTCTGCTCCCGACTTAGAGGCTGTCTAAAAACCCGAGCACCTCCCAACCGCTTGAACCTGAGATCCCTCCTCCGTCGGGACAAGGATTTCTCGCTGCGCTCGAAATGACAAGGACGCCGATAGTGTCATCCCGAAGCGCAACGAGGGGTCTTTATGATTCTTTCTTAACATTTGAAATCAATAGGTTAGTTTTTAGACAGCCTCTTAGGGGGCCTTGACAGGGTGGGCGTGTGCCACCGGTTTTCAGCTACATCACAAGTCAAAAATCACCCTTCGGAGTCGCCGCAGGCAGGACCGGCTTCTTCCACGGCCCAGCGGATCGTCTCCGCGGTGGCCTGTCCGATGCCATGCACCGACGCCAGAGCCTCGGCGTCGGCCTGTATGACCTCCTCCAGGCTACCGAAGGTCTCCAAGAGGTACCGCGCTCGTTGTGGCCCTATCCCCGGTAATCCCTGGAGAACACGGGCCTGAATCCGTGCTTTGCCCCGCGGGCGGCGGCGGGACGAGACACCGTACCAGTGGCCGCCACGCGGCCCTGACGCGCCGCGAACAGCATGAGCTGAGCCGTCTCGGCCGCATCCCGGGAACGCAATAAGGGAGGGTCTAGATAACTTTAGAGAGGATTTTCTCTCAGTAAAATGAGTATTATATCAATAAGTTTCCCTCCCGATGATAGAATCCGAATTCACATTCTTCGAGGTGTAGATGAAACGTATGTCTGGGAACACCATTGAATTTTGCAAGCCTCCGTTTGGCCTACGACCAGAATGATTCAATGCCATTGAGATGACAAGTACCACGGGCAAAT
>Ga0209671_1004890_pt1 | contig 13413 bp, 6 predicted proteins | sample WorMetHERISLAND2_2_FD_187401 | JGI IMG/M metagenome (GOLD analysis project Ga0209671, IMG submission 187401) | Marine gutless worms symbiont microbial communities from Max Planck institute for Marine Microbiology, Germany - Olavius geniculatus... | ecosystem: Host-associated > Annelida >... | reverse complement strand
GAAAAAAGGAAGGAGAAAAAAAGGAAGGAGAAAAAAAGGAAAGGGGAAGGGTAGGTAAAGGCAGGGGAAAGCGGAAGGTAAAAAAAGAGGAAGCAAAAGGGAAAGAAAAGGGGGAAGAGGAAAGGGCAAGGGAAAGGGGAAAGGAAAGAAAAAAGGGATGGAGAAGGGGAAGGGAAGGGGGTAGGGAAATGGGGAAGAGGAAAGGGAAAAGAAAGGAGGAAAGGACAATGGGAAAGGACAATGGGAAAGGACAAGGGAAAGAAAGAGGAAAAGGGAAAAGAGAAGGAAGGGGAAAGGAAAACGGAAGGTGGAAGGAAGATAGCTTAAGAAATGTAGGACGCACGGACGCACGGACGCACGGACGCACGGACGCACGGACGGACGCACGTACACAAAGGTGATTTTATACTCTGTCCAATGCTATGCATAGCATTGGACAGACGAAAACGTTTTCCAGTCTTGTCCAGTGTCCACAATAGGCAGCTGTACACACAGCGACTCACTCAGTTTATCAGTGGCAGTTAAATCGTTATTTTTACAATTTATTACAAAACTAAAACGTATGTATCTAGCAAATTCAGAACTTAAGAAGTAATTATGTTTTTTTTTATTTTCCTACGTCCACATACTGGACGATTTGAGTTACTTTTCCACTCTTCGTTACTTATTTACTTTCGTAAATGCGTCGAACATCAGTCAGCTGTTTTTTGTTTTGTTTATTGTGCTTTCTGCGATGTTTTCGAAACTGCTTTAGCCTGCTATGGAGACGGAACAGTTGAGCGGCGTTGTAATCGACGGACAGTTTGCGATGGAGACCAAGTCCAAGACTTTGTTTTCGGTCAGTGTCGACCGCAGCGGGATCAGCTATCTCCCTACGATATCTTGCGGTGTGTTGCGCCGAACAGGGTTTCTGCGCAGGGGCTACATTTCCGCGAACGAAGATGCCAGACGATTGCTGTTCAGCGATGTGGTCGGTTGCGACTGCCAGCGAGGCATTTCAGACGAAGACCTATCTGCTTATCTTGTTATTTACGCATACCCTCGTCAGCAGTCGTCGTCGGACAGTGATTTCGTGGCGTGTAGGACTCGAGTTAATCTGAATCTGCGCTTTGACAAATGCTCCAGCTATGAGGAAAACTTTCAAGAAGCTTCAGTTTGGAGAACAGTCATTTCGTGCCTTATTCGCAACATTGATGTCGATCCAGTCATTGGTAAGTTTTTCGATTTATGTTACTTACTAGCTTGTGTGTGTGGAATTATCAGTCAGCTGAAGCCGGCTTAGAGCGCCATCTTATTGTTACATTTTTATGACTTTACCAACTTTTCTGTTTATTTGTCGATTTACTTGGTCAAAAGAAATGTTGTAGAATAGGTTTATTTGTACTATTTTGCATTTATCTGCAATTTAACGATTGCATACTGTAAACAACACTAACATTTGCTTCAAATGTCACATGATAATCGTACTATCTCGTGTTCATGAGCGTGCATGGCACAGTGATTACAAGTGATAGCTATTTACCATGCGAATCCACCGTTCATGTTGCAGTTATGGGCGTGATGGTCAAACGGACAAGAATATTGGTTGTTTTACCATTTAAAGTTATTGATTGTGCACAAATGATGTTTGTAAGTCATGATGTGTATTTTCATTAATCCTGATAAATTGAGAACATGACTGTGAGAAGGAATGTTATCGATAACTTTGTGGTATGTAAAAGAAATTCAGCACAAGCATAACCACTAATAGGTCGTACACTGGCTCTTGATTGCCACTGAGTTCAATAAGTTCCAGGTCTGTTCTTCTCAGTAAGCACACAGTGACAGTTGAAAACCAAAACTGTTATGAATCTGTACTGCCACTATTGTACATCACTTACTATGGTCTCATTTTTGACGTCACATTGTGACGTCATTATTATTAAGATATAAATGATAGGCGTTGACGTTTGTTTAGAGAATTAGATTAGAAAATAATTATAAAATTATCGCAAAATGATCGCAGAAGGTATAGAAAGTGCTGAAATTTATTTAGATTATTTGTAGTAATTAGCAGTGACACTTTATCACGTTCGGAAGTATTTGAATTGTTCGCCTGCTTTTGCAGTGATCATTAGTCAGTTAGTGATGATGTCAGCGTTAGAGCACTGCTTATGGCAAAAACGGTCAGCTGCAGACAAAGCATTTTTTGGTTTACTCGGAGAGTTGTTTTCGCAGACTTTTTGCTTTTAGGACATACTGTGAACGACAAAATACTACTGTGCATTATTGTCTGATTAATTATGCAATTGACCACGTTTGTTGCACAAAGGTGTCTTTTTTTTTAAATCGCAGTGCCCACCATGCAATATGCCCATTAGACAATGCACCCTGGTCTCGTCTGTCATCGGCAGGTGGCAGCTGCAGTTGGCAAACAGCGGGACACTCGTGCGGGGCACTCGTCGTGCTGTGCACAAGGACCACAATCGGTCGGAGGGACTTTGCCGTGGCTGGCCCGGCCACTTGGAACAGCCTCCCCGTCAACCTGCGGACTTCATCGCTGTCCAGAGATACATTTGCGAAAAAACTCAAAAGTCATTTATTTGGCTGCGAGTGCTCTTGAAGTCTTCTCTAATTGGGCGCTATACAGATTGACATATTCATTCATTCATTCATTCATAAGAAAATTGAGGAGATGGGCTGGGAACTGCTACAGCGTTTGCCATACAGTCCAGATTTAGCATTTTATGAATGATGTTGTTGTATTATATTCTGTAGATTTGCACCAGCTGCAGATGCCTTTGCTGCCCAAGTTGCTAGTATTTGTGAATCCACTGAGTGGCCCAGGACGAGCCTTGCACATCTTCCAGCAGAGTGTTGTGCCGGTCTTTGCTGAGGCTGGCTTACAGTACCACCTCGTTGTTACAGGTCACTCTCACTCAACACTGTTCTTGCGATTACTGATGAATTCTCGGTCACTCAATTTGCTAATTGGGGATTGAGGTAGCGATACTTGTTGGGTTATATCTCAAGTACGTCAGCAGCCTCACTGATTTCTAAATTTCAATCAAAATTGCTCCAGCTGCAGTTCTTCTAATTTCTACTGCATGATTTGGACATTAGTTTGGGTATTTTATTTACTGTTATCATTAAAGAACGCATTACCTGTACAGTGTTACTTGAAGTGCAGTTTTTAGATATCTTGTATTAGCTGAATTCAGTTTTAGTTTGTCAAGGTGAAGATTGTACAGCAGGTCGTGTAATATGTGCTGAAAAACATGGTTTGTGTGAACAATGTAAACAGAGTACGCTGGTCATGCTCGTGAAATTGCAAGAACATTGAGGCTTGATGAATGGAATGGTATTGTCGTTATGTCTGGCGATGGACTCATTTTTGAGGTTTGTCATCCAGTGGGCTGTCTGCTGTATTCACCTTTTATTTAGATTGTACAAGTTTGTCTTTAGTTACTTGGAGAGCTATTGTTAATTATTCACAAACCATGGGGTTAACGGTCCAGATGTTAAAAACTCCATTCTAGAGGAGTATCTAATATCAATAATATAATAATGCCTCCACCCACTGGTTATCAGTTGTGCTAGTGCATGATATTTACATAGGTACACATGTAGTGCTCAATTTCTGCCTCTGAGCCACGTTTGGTTTGCCACGTCCCAGAGAAAAAGCAGTGGTTTTTACGTGCAAAAGCAGCTACTGCTTTTAGCGCGTCTCAGCCATCGCAATTCTGTCCGTCCGTCCATCCATCTGTCTGTCTGTCACACGAGTCAGTCAAAAACAATGCAAGCTAGGATCATCAAATTTTCACCATCGGCTGCCCAGAAGACTCTAGTTTCAGGAACCGTAAAGCTTTTCCGTAAATTCGAAGGGGGTCACCCCAAATTAGGGTGCTAAATGAGAGGGGGGTGCGAAAAATTTGTGATTTTTAGCCAATAAGTCGCTGTATCTCAATAACGGTGCGAGATAAGGCTTAGGTTACTATTAACCACTAATAGGAAATCGTACACTGGCTGTTGATTGCCACTGAATTCAATGACCTTGGATGACCTTGAATGCTAAAATAGGGGTTTTGATGAATTTTTTGGTGATTTCGGGCTGCAAGACACATTTCAAGAGCGAATTGCGCTGAAACCAATTGAGATAGACTTGAACAAGCTGCATACGAAATTTTCAGCATTGAACGTAGGTTTCAACGGTCCAAGTCTCGATTTTCTGGGTTCAAGGAAACCTGCACATGATGGCCTCAAAGATGTTGGCCAGTCGCAGTCGTTCGTGAAAACGGTTGCAGATAAGGATGGGCATGCTATAGGCTTTCCTGCGTCTCGTGAGCATTAGCTTAAATTTCTTGTTTGTGCCTTCATTGCAACTTAATTTATTTTGTGTTCTATGTACTTGCTTTTGGACATGTTTTAAACCCTTAATTTTACACTTGAACACACCACTGAGCTTAATTAGTAAAATCAATAATACATTGTGTTCTTGCTGGTTTTGGCATCAGTGATGATAGCTTTTTCCACTGACCATGTTGTGAGGCATGCTGTGCACAGCTGTTGTATGCAGTTGCCCCCGAGGCAGTTTGTTTTCACGATATCTCTGCCATGCATAAATGGTTTTTATCTGAACTTTTTTCAGTAGCGCATCTTGCAGCAAGGATGAACTGTCAGAAGTGTGACGAGACACAGAGCTTGAGCACTGAGTTTTAACTTCTAGCTCTCTAGTGTATGACTGTAGATTGTGAACGGATTAATGGAAAGAACTGACTGGCGTAAAGCTATTCGGATGCCAATTGGAGCTTTGCCTGGAGGCTCTGGAAATGCCCTCAGTTGTGCTATTTGCCACCATGCTGGGTAATCATTTTACTGCATTTCGGCTGTTTTTGTCATACATCAGCATTTGATTTGTCTTTTAATATAAAATTGTAAAATGTACATTGTAAGCTGTTTCCGTTCATTTTTTACATCCAGTACGAGTTTGTAGCTATTCTAGTTAATTAGTTACATTTAATGTTTTTTTTTTATCTAAATTACTTGTGAGATTTTTTTGTGTTTTCACTTCCTCTTTGCTTGCCGTTAAAACCAGCTGCAAAGACCTTGCTTAGGAATAACGTGAGCAAAGTAGGTCATTTTGTTGTAGAATTACTGACTCAGTCAGGCTCTAATACTGTTTCATGCTGACATCATTTTTGGCAACCGTACATGAACAGAAATGGCAATGCTGCCAGTGAACCCTTTGTGTGACTTGAGACATAGCTGAGATTGATGGGTAAATGAAAGCACGTGCCTCGAGCAGTCTGCTTACTCATCCGTTCGCAGACTGTGACCGTCGCCCATTGTTAACTCAGCTGATGACCTACATTCTTACCATAGGCAGTGTAACTGGTGCTTTAGGGGCGATTGCCCCAGCTGTTAAAAGCTTGAGGTAACAACGCCGCCAGAGACGTGTCATTTTTAGTGATTTTTGCAACCACAGAATGAGCGGATTCTTGTAGCTCGACGTTTGGTGTAATTTTAATGCACATAAACCATGCAGCCAAACTGAGCGCCTAAAACACAAATGTGTCATTGTATATGGGTATGGGGGCAAAAAGTACACATTGTCATCATAAAAATGTACGGAAAATCGACACTGACTCCATTTTGTATTTTCATTGGGCTGGGCCTATTATTATGTTTTCATTATGCTCCCTTCCATTATTTGTTAATTATACGCCCAGTCTGTCCCCTAGATTTTATTCCTGTATCAGGATTTAAGGTCGGGAAGAAGAAAGGTAGCAGAAAAGAAGGAAGGGAAGGAGAAGGAGGATAAGATGAGCAGGAGGTTAGTTAGGGTGCGAAGGAAAGGTCGCCCCCCCCAGAGTGACGTTTAAAACTTGGTGCCTATGATGAACACAAAGCCCATATCTGGACGCCCACGCGGCAGGCAGTTGTCACAGTGCATGAGTACCCACAGCCAATTGGTGCATTGTACTGCGCTGTAACTAATATTAACAGTGCAGAGTAGACACAGTGCATTGTTGTTGACTTGTCATATCCTGGTAGTGACACAGCTCTAGGTCGCCTGCACTGCACCGCTGATGCAATTGAACCTACCAGGTTCTCAGCTTTATGCAGGTGTATAGTCAGCCGGGCTGGCTCAGGATGACACTGGTTGACAGCGCTAGGCCGTCGGTTCAGCTAGTCAGATATAATAAAGGATTCTATTTCATGCCGTACTTCGTCCTACTATCTCTGTGCAGTGTTATAACCGTCCATAATCTCACTTCGTCAGTCAAGCGTCATGGTTGAAACGTGTCTGTTTATCGCTTACAGATCCCAGACAGTCAGCAGCCAGTGAACGAGCACGTTTCAACACGGTCCAAGGTGTATTATGAGTGTATTATTTATTCCTCATTATACTCGCACAATTTACCTTAGACCGTGATGAAACGTATACTTATTCGAATGCAGCCAGAATGGTGCAACACAACAAGCACAATACAGACAGCTTGAGTCAGATGTCCGCTTAGTAGCGACATACTGTGCGGTCATCCGCCTTGATCTTTGACTCTTTGAGCTAAAAATTGTCACGGTGGTTACTTCTGCCGTACGGAGGTTTGGGTCCGCTATAGCGAAGGTCTGCCGTAGCAAGAAACTCTCCTCCAAACACCCTAAGACATTTTTATAGAAAGAGTGGAAAAGAAAAGAAGAAAAAAAGAAAAATGAGGGAAAAAGTTGAAGAAGGTTGTTGGAGTGACCTGGGAGGAAGTTTTCTCCCTGGCGTTAAGGCGGATGGACATCATTTCTTCGTATACGTAGCCTATTTCATAACAAGAGCTAAGTAAACCCAGGCTACATAGCCGTGCCATGCGAGCGACCACGTTTACTTACTTATTGACATATTTACTTAAACAGGCAGACAATTAAACAAGACGGTAGGCGAGAAATGGCTGTGGAGACGGACGAGGTAGGCCCTATAGAAATAAATAGCCTACCGACTCCACATGCAACCTTTAAATTTTTATAATTAAAAAATATCTGGCCCTTTGATTGGTCAGTCAAATAGCCTCTAAGCTATAAGCAGCCGGTCAAATAGCCTGTGCTTAATAGTAAAACCGTAAAACTGCAGCTGTTTGTTCTCTTGGGGCAGAAAGAAAGAACGAAAACAATGAAGATGAAAACAAGATTGTGTAATATACTTGGAAGAATTTTTCAGACAGATCGTTTCTATGACTGGACAGGAAATTTTTTGGGTAGTAATTTTGGTGTAAATTTCGGCAGAACTTCACTATGGCGGTCCCTCGCTATGGCGGACCTTCGCGGTTGTGAGTTCTACTTCCTGTTGGGTCGTTTTCAAGTACTTATTAGTAGTTGTATAGAAAACTGTTTGTGCTGTGTGTAGTCTCAGGACATTTCGCCCCTTTGACGTTTCGATTTTGCTCGGACGTTTTCTGTGTTTTCCTTTCCATTTGGAGTTTTTCCGTCTTAAACGTCCGTCTGTCTTTGCCATCCATTTGTCTTCTCCGTCCATCCATTTTTGCCATCGTTCGCAATTTTTAGTTTGTGAAACGTCCAGGCAAGGGGGGAAATGTCTGTAATTCGTCTATCGACAACTTAATCATATCGGTATATAACCAACCACCACCATAAGTTCAACTCAGCAGGCGGGGCACATATGTGTGTCTTGTGGTAGATATAACACTCTGTAATTTCATATGGCAGGTGATGCTTTACAGCTCTGAAATAGGTTACTTCTGCGCTCTTAAACTATCTTTCTAACTATTGCACACTAACAGACCCACTGTGCAGTAACATCTATTGCAATTGCTGATACTTTTATATTAGCAATGCAAGCTAAAGCTAACGATAATTACCTCTGCCAAGGAGGTAATGTTTTTGTCCTTTTTTGTTAGTTTGTTTGTTTGTTTGTTTGTGAGTCAGCAAGATAACTCAAAAAGTTATGGACGGATTTTTCTGAAATTTTGAGGGTATGTTGGGCATGGCACAAACTACCAGTGATTTAATTTGGGGGGTGATCCGGCAGGAATCCTGGATTCTGGATCACTTTCAAATTTTCGTTAGCATGGGCCTTAAGGGAAACCGCCGTTGTCGCTATGGTGCTGGCACCTGGCGAACAACATGGCGTTGAATCAAGGTTTTTTTAGGTCACATAGAACTAGGTCAATGTAGAAAATGCAACTACAGTTTGAATCGCACTCAAAACTTTTGCTTGTTCAATTTCATCGGACAAGCTGTGTCGGAACAACATGGCCTTGGCGGAGGTCTGCGGGCTATGACTGCTTTCTAGTTGTTATTGTTGCTATTGTTATTACGTGACGTGTTGTTTAGTGAGAACTACATAAAGAAGCATCCATTACACGCGGCGTTCATTGTGGCTAAACATGACGTCGTGCCAATGGACCTCGTTGCTATTGACACATCAACTGGCCAGCGTCTCTACTCATTCCTCTCAGTCGGCTGGGGCCTCATCTCCGACGTTGATATTGAAAGTGAAAAATACCGCAGCATGGGGAATGCCCGCTTCACACTCATGGCTATCTTCAAAATTGCGAGTTTGTATATCACTGTCATTTATTTCATGCCTGGTGTGGGTGCCGTGAATTGCAGCTAAAAGTGCTGCTGAGAATTTGGTGGATCTAGAGTTGTGTGTTAACGAGTTCCAGACTATTTCATTCTAGGTGGCCATTGAAACCCATTTCCATTTGCTAACATTTTACTCAGAAGTCACAACAGATATACTTTCCAAATTGCCTAGTTCTACACCGTGGGCCATAAAAAAGTGGCACTTTACTTTTGTCCATATCTTCAGTGATGTTAACAAGGCCAGACCACTCAAGGCCAGGGCCAAGGCGACGGTTCCAAGGCCAAGGCCAAAACCATTTCGTAATCCAAAGACTTATGACAAAAGATAAAGTAATGAAATCCTGTTTTAAGTACTCTCACATACGCAACTTAAAGACTTTAATAGCATCAGCTGCATCACTAGCTCATCATCGACAGCATAATATGCAGAAATGAGTAGAACTATCCAGTTACTGACAGTCAAAACAGTGCTAGTAGTTCTATCACGATGGTGAGTTTTGTAGTCCCACAAGACTTTGGCGGTGGCCTTGATTTTTTGGCCAAGGCCAAATCTCTAAGGCCAAGGCCACAGTCCCAAGGCCAAGGCCAAAGATTAAGAGCACTGCACATCTTCACCAATCATTGACTGATTTAAAAACTTTTTTTACTGGCACACTCTGTGGAAAATTTGTAATAATATGATTGTTATACATCCCACCAAACCATAAATGCGTCTTTACACTACCTTGTGAAACATAAATGTAAGAAAACCTAACGATAATAACAAACATCTAAGTAAATGAAGAAAAACACTTCAGACCAACATTGCGGTGAATGATCCGCATGACACTAGACTGTGATAGATCCACACAGTCTAGAATTATACAGATCATTCACTGCAATGTTGATCTGAAGCGTTTTTTTTCAATTTTACCAAAATGGTTGTTTGTTATTATCATTATACATGCATATTTCATTCATATTTCACAAGGTAGTGTAGAGAGACATTTATGGTGCGGTGGGAAGTATAATAATGACATTATTGCAAATTGTCTGCGGAGTGTGACAGTGAAAGAATTTTGAAAATTGGTCATTAATTGGTGACGATATGGACAGAATTAAAATGTTACGTTTTTATGATCACTGTGTTCTTACTGTTTTGTCTCTGTTCTGTGTATGTAGACACTGTTATGTGTAAGTGGTATTAGTCAAATAATTGGTTAGTTGATTGCTTGCAGGCTCGTAGCCAGACTTTTTTGAAGACGAGTTTGATTCCAACTGGCTTGAGGAACAACAACAGGAAGAAGTGTCACCACGATAGAAATGGACTGAAGAGTGGGCTGCTTCAGATGTAGTAAAGCACTCATTGATCGTGGACCCTTCCATTGCACCTCCTGGATTCAACCTACGTCGACGCTTGTGGTCAACGGGTCGATGTGCAGCCAACCTCGTCTGTTGGAATCAGGCTTCAGATCCATCCTGTTCCTGTGTCGCACCTTCACAAACTATGTCGCACATTGTGAACGATTGTCCAGATACTAAATTTCCCAGCAGTCTGTCAGCCTTACATTTGGCTGATGAGGAGACTATTGCCTGGCTCGGCATGCAGAGCATACACTAAGAAGAAGATTCCAACTGTTGGTGCACGAAGCGATCCTAGATTATTCCAGTTAGATGGTTTGGGGAATTGCTGAAAGCTTCACTAGTTGAGTCCGGGGCAAAGCCCTGCATTTTGAGTTTGAAACTTGCATCTTTTCTGGGTTTTTTTATGCAACGTTTTCTGGTTTCAACTGATGGAAGGGTTTAATAACTACAGGTTTGGATTGATCAACTAAATGAATAAATGAATGAATAAATGATTTGTTGATTGACTGGCATGTTGACTGACGGTCTAGGTATGAAGCGTTATCGTGGCCGGCTGTCGTATCTTCCCGTCAATGATGACAGCTTGGCGCAGTTAGCCGCCTCTGAAGCTGATGTTGCTGCAGCTGCTGCTGCTGATGATGATGACAATGATGCAGACCACCATCGAGTACGGACTCCACTCCTGGCACCGCTGGATCGACCAGTTCCTGATGACTGGGTCACTCTAGACGATGAAGACTTCATACTGGTTGGTGCAGTCTACCAGTCACACCTGGCTAAAGATAACTTGATGGCACCGGGAGCCAGGCTTGCCGATGGCATTATTCACCTTGTCTACACTAAGTCTTCCTCTGCCACCAGGATCGGTAAGATATAGAGCTGTGGTGACTAATAGTCACATGATTAACTTAGAATTCATCAAAACTAGTGCTGTGAAATTAATGCATTAACTTAACATGGTATAGGTTTAAAAATTAAAGCACATATATAAATTCTGTGAAGCAAGAGTTACACTATTTCGTCACTGTTTTGATAATTTTTGAAAATACTTACAATTTTTGTCTGTGAAAGCTGCTGTAACAACGAACAAGAAATGTCAGTTAATTTGTCAGTTGTGCATCGTTGTTTGATAGCAAGTTTAACAGTGCTCGCATTTTGTAGATGAGACTTGTAGTCGTTTGCTGATGGCAGCTTACGACGTAAATAATTGATGACTTAATTTATGCATTAATGCACGATTAAATGTGAATGTTTAGCAGCCAGTGTTTGGTTCAAAAAGTCAAGGGCTAGGAATAGAGCTATGCAGCTTTAGATAACGTCACATTTTTTAGTTTAATTCTAATATCAGTAAGCTATTGGTACAGATGCTGTGCTTAACATATTTACTAAACTGATGTTGTTGATGTTGGTTGCCATGGTTACGTAGGTATGATTCATATGCTGATGTCGCTGGAGTCGGGCCTGCGTATCAGTGACCAGGGTGATACTACTGTCATTCCAGTCCTGGCGTTCCGTCTGGAGCCAGATGCAGCCTTTCCACCGGGACTTTTGACAGTCGACGGCGAGTGTGTGGACTACGGGGCAATCCAGGCGCAGGTTTTGCCGTCTATGGCGCGAGTCATGTCCATTAGATATACACCGACCTCCGAGTGCTAATGGCGTTGGTGTCTGGTGCTTAGCCAGTCAGTCCACTAGGCTGGTAACTAGTCACTTCAGAAGTGATTGCGTGTTTCTGGAATGATTAACTATTGTCAGCTGTCACATGTCAGCTGATTTCGGTTGACCAATTTCGGCTGGTTGACTGTTGACAGTTGTTAGCTGTTTGCAAAATGGCAGAAAAAAACTTGTTTTTTACTTGATTATTGGGCAGCCTGTTTTAAAAATTATTCTGCAAAACAAACTCGTTCGAAAGAGTAGATGAGAAGGTTTCTGCTACCATTGTGGATGAAAAATTTATTAAACTAATATTTCCATTCACATAGCCACGTGGTGAGCATAGTCCAGTAACAGCTGTCCTCATAAAATTGAGCGTTACCGCTAAGTTTGAAGAATAATGCCAAAAAGTACCAAACCAAAGTCTTTGCAGCTGAGTTTCTTCAAAATACCAAACGCGACTCATTTGACATTTTAAAATGCCATTTGGCAATCCTTTTGATGCACTAGAAAATCCGTCAGTGAATGAAAAACAACGAGATGTAACTGAGCTTTTCAGAAATGCATTTTAAGCTGAGACTTAAGTCAGCATTAACTTGACAGTTAACTCACTGATTAGTTGACAAAAGAACAAGAGACCAGCCATAAGACTTCATACCAAAAACCTACTCATGTGATAAGTTTTTCATTCGAGTTCCAGCGCCTCTGAAGCTACGGCACTATGGTGCTATACAAATTTATTATTATTATTTTTTACCGCAGTTAGTAAAGGTTCCCAGGGATTAAAAACAAAAGTTAAAAACAAAGCTGGAATGGCTATTGGTCCGGCGGATCCATGGAAAACAAGTCGTGCAAAAGCACCGAGTTAAAACGTTGGATCGTCACCGAGATATACTCAGATGCAATATACGCTGGAATAAAAACTGGGTCTCTCTGTCATCGCTGGAAAGGATACTTATTCTCTGACCCAGATTGCTGATGAACTCCAGCGCTGAAGCATTCAGGGGCCCCAGGTTTTCCATCGCAATAGGCTCGAAGACGTAGGATGCCGTGAAGTCAGCATACTTATCAGCCTTTCTTTCAGCTGCCTGGTCAGCCACCAGTCCCGCGCCTGTGGCAGCAATATCTGCATATGATGCAGCCAACGTACTGGCAACTGTGACATCCCATATAAGAGGTTTTCCATCTTGCCACGGGATTAGAGTCAGCCCATTTGGACGCTTGCCATCCTGCCTGTTTAAGCCTGATGGCTCCTTGGTTGCAGGTATTCAGGCCGCGTTGAGGGCCCACCAGATAACGTCGTTGAGCACCTGGTGTCTAGCAATCTTACCAGGAGCTTTCTTGCAGACCATGGCGTGACAGCCTTGGGCGTTATTATTGTTACTTTGTAATTTCATTTGCAGTATTGTCATCTTGTGAAGAATCAAATCATGAATGTGTTTATCAAGTATCATGTCTTGATACTGGAATAAATGTGTAATGTTCGAGCAATTCTTGTTTGGTGCATTATATTCTATCTTGTCTGCTGTTCATATGGGAATGTGTATTACAGTATATGCTATATATGACATAAGATATAATACAGGAATTATTACACTTGTTACGAGATATTTTGTGCCATACAAGCAGAAACCTTTACAAATAGTGACCAGTATTTTCATATGACATTAAACTTAGCAAACATGTCATCACATTCTATTTTAGCAGTTGACAGTATTTGAGTTGTATTTGAGTTGTATTAGAATTTCCATGTTTAGTGTTCAGCGTTCTTTCTATGTAAATCTCTGAGCACAAATTATAGTGTGTACTTTAAATTGAAATTATTGATGTACTGTAATTTGT
>Ga0209671_1004888_pt1 | contig 13417 bp, 7 predicted proteins | sample WorMetHERISLAND2_2_FD_187401 | JGI IMG/M metagenome (GOLD analysis project Ga0209671, IMG submission 187401) | Marine gutless worms symbiont microbial communities from Max Planck institute for Marine Microbiology, Germany - Olavius geniculatus... | ecosystem: Host-associated > Annelida >... | reverse complement strand
CATAACCTCCTTGGCGGAGGTAATTATCAGTTTAAAAAACTACTGGTTAACTGTCCGTACAAAATAAGCCATCAATTTTTTTATAAGTTCGTAATTGTCAATTAATTCGTTTTCAAAATTATTTTAGTGGCACACCAAACAACACATTTCAGTACACATATTACCAAAGATCCCATAGCAATAGGCATAGACATTGGTGCTTCAAACGCGTTGCAAAGTACTTTGCAAATATTTTACCTGTTATTCAAAAGCTGAAAATAATGCATCACAAACTATAGTGTAGCAATGCGTTTGAGGTTTGATGGAGTCTTGTGTAATGGAAGCTTCCTGGCAAATTTATCACATATTAATGGCAACTTTTTTTAAAAAATCGGTCAAATAGCAGTTCTTCTTGGTTTACTTTTGGACTAACTTATGCTGCTACTCTGTGTTAGTTATAGAGTGGGCCTACTGACAGTTATGACACAACAGACAAAATACGACGTTCTGCTTTCTACGAACAAAAACAGTGGTGCTGGGGGCTAAGGTAAGCTTATATTGTCGTATACTTTCTGAGATGCTGGGAGGCAAAGCTGTAACTTAATAAACATAGAAAAGTAAATAGCCATGGGTTGAGTTTAATCGAGTTGAGTCGAATCAGGTCGAGTAGGGTCCAAATATTTTTTTTCGCGCTTAGTGCTGATTGAGATTGCTAGCGCACGTCTTAAAAGCATCAGCGTAAAGACTTAATGTTCAGCCACTCAAACGATTTTTTTGTTAATAGTCCTTATTTTTAAGTGAAAGTTCAAATGAATCAATATCCAAATCGTGGATGGCGTAAGGTCGGCTCGTACAGCCTCGTACTTACATATATTAGGCCTATTTCTCTGAATCGAGTTTGGTTAAAACTAGGCGTTGGTGCATGGGTCGGCTCCGGTAAGGTCACATAAAAGTAGCTAATGGATGACACTTGTGTTAACTAGCCTATGTACTTTTCTAATTTCTACAGACTACCCTTAGGCCTACATATAACAGCAGTGAAATGTAAACTCGGCCAATAATAATTGGCCGTGCATCGCTCTGTTCGCTTAGGTCAGTCGCGTAATGAATCGCTCGCGACCACAGGCCATGTCACGACCCGGCCTGGCAGCAGTCGGCCAGCTGCGACGTTCAGCCGAACATGATCGACCACATGCCGACGAACTCGGACTTGTCGATGTATCCGTCGTTGTTCTGGTCGAACGAGCTAACGAACTGGCGTGCCTTTGTCTCGTCGCAGCTCAGCGTCTTGCAGATGACACCCACCAGTTCATTGGGACTCAGCAGTCCGTTCTTGTCAGTGTCCAGCGCGTCGAAGCGACGACCGATATCCTCGTTGCTACGCCGTATGTCAAACACGATACGGGAGTGTGTTAACAAGTAAGACATAAATGTCTGCCACTGCTTAAAAGTGTGAAAAAATCACCCGCATCCAAAAGTACAAAAGTACGCTAGGTCCAGAATAACTTAACATCCAGTAGCGAATTTTACCCAAAACCGGTCAGTAACACTTTTCACGGTTTCACGGTTTTGGCAAGACGTAATCGAGTACGTCAACGTGATTTACTTGCAGCGTTACACTCTATACCCTATTGGCCGTATACAACGAATATTCCGTTGGCATGTACTCCAAAAAACACGACGTGTTTACACTTACATGGCTTTAGCTTCCGAGTAGAAGCCAGCAAACTCGTTCAGGTCCAGTTGTCCGTTGCCGTCTTTGTCGAACCGCTCAAGCAACAACTTCACCTGCATGCCATTATCACTGTGTAATAACCAAACAGCATCCATCGCCGATTGCTATTAAATTCTGCTTGAAAGATTACAGCATCAATTATAACAATAATCGTACTGAAAAATTGTAAGAAATTGATAACGAGTAACCTTTTCTTCATTGAAGCTAAAGGGCGGTTGGGCAAGAACCGCCTTTGCCTCGTTGAAAGACACGAGTCCGTTGTTGTCCACGTCATATTTTATGAACTTCGCCTTAAGCTCTTCCAGTCTACATTAAAACATTATCCACTTACACGTAAACAGTCTGAAGTTCTGTTAAGGCGTAAAACGATTCTGTGCTTTAAGTTGCCGTTTGTCCCTAAAATCTATGCAGTCTGTAGCCTACATTTTTATTAGATTTCTCAAAAACATTGATGCAATATTTTGTCTGCTTTACAAGTTTTGCTAAAACATAACTGTAGTTGCATCTGGTCCAGTATGTTGCAGCATTTTATTTTTTATACTTTTTTAGTTCCGAGTGTTCCTTTGTTCTATGAGTGGCCATACGAAATGCCACAGTACATTTTTTAAAAAGTAAAAATACACCGTTTCCTGTTCCTCATTTTTTCGCCATACTAGAACCGGAAGAACAAATTTGTTTTCTAAGCCTAATTACAGAACACCCTGAAGATGACCTATGTGTCATTTGCCGCTGCCAGTCATTAAGAGAATGTACCGTGCAATTGGCTAAAAACCAAAAAAACACTCGACAAAACTGATGTCGGTCAGTCGTTGCAAGACTAAAATAGCTCTCAAATGTGAGAACGAAATATTGAGTAGTTATATCGTTTTAGCGTAATTAACAATAAATTAAAAAACAATAAGCTGAAGGTTTGTAGGTTAATGCGATGGATTGGAAAACTCACGTGTCGCGAACTGTGGTTTTAAATCGGTCGAACTCAGCGGCGCACAGCTGTCCGTCATTGTTTCTGTCGAACTGTTTGACGTAATGTTCCGCCTTGGCGCTGTCATAACCCAACTGACTCTGCAGAATATCAGCCGCTTCCGCCAGGCTTATTGAACTGAATATACACACGTACACAGCGTAATAAACGATGATTGGTTTTTCGCTGAAAAACTGGCAGAAAAATTGCCAGATTGATGTAGCATGTTGACTAAAAGAATTGGAATTGATTGCAAATTTGCAACATAGCACGCTTTTCGCACAGTCTCATGGGTAACGGTCTGTGTAACAAAAAAAGAAAGACTTGTCTCATCGGCCGTCCAGTATATAAAAAATGATATCTTTTAAAAAGCAATCAAATAATTTAACAGACAAGTAATTTGAGCAAAGCTCACGTGACGCGCGATAGCAGCGGTCCTGCCACCGGGGCAATCGTGTACAGCATACAATAAAATAATAGTGCATTTTGAAGGAGTACCCAAATTTAAGGTCTCCGTATGGAAGACACCTTGAACCTAAGAGGTCGGAACTCAAATGGTTTAAAATGTACGTTCAATGCCAAAAATTTCATACTCAGGTTGTCCAAGTCTATCTTCAGCCATTTTGGCACAGTTCACTTTTGAAATGTGCGTTGCAGCCGAAAAATGCAAAAACACTATAACCCCCTATGTTGTGGGTTCAAGGTCATACTGATGTTGACACCAGTAAAAAGCTTGTCACTCATGCTTGTTATGATAAGAAGTATATCTCTGTTTATTTTCAACTGTTTTTACGCTAAACGAGCCAATAGCGGTAAAATAACCACTTTTTAGATGGGTAGCCGTTGCGACCTGGACTATTATAGGGTGTTTACACGATCAAGCAAACATCGAGCAAATATGACGCATGCATAAAGCATAGCCTTCACGAAGCAAGCATCGAGCAAACGTCGAGCAAACATCAAGCTAGCTCAAGCAGGTTTACTGGAACCCCGCCCCTGGCTCAAATGTAGGTCTAGGCTTAGGCTTTTAGCCCACAGCTAATTACGTGTTATATAAACCTTCCAATTACAACCCGCCCGTCCTCCTAATTAACATGCTAATTACCATAGAACGTCGAGCTAGCTGCTTGATGTTTGCTCGATCGTGTAAACACCCTATTAAAATTTGCATTTAATGCAGAAAATTTCGTATGCAGGTTGTCTTGGACTATCTTTAGCTATTTCGTCGCAATTTGCTGTTGGAATGTGCGCTGCAGTCAAAAATTTTGGAGGTTCAAGGTCGTACAAGGTCATCGATGTTAATAAATCTAAAAATCCCGTCACCGGTGCTTGTTATGATAAGCAGCACGTCTGTACATATCTGCAACCGTTTTCACAGTAGACGAGCCAATAACGGCAAAATAACGTTTTTTAAAAGCTGTGCCTCTCTTTAACGCTCTAGTTCAAACTTCAAAAGCAACCCTGTCACCAGGGGCACGAAATTTCATCACACAAAACTAGAGTCCTTGGAGCAGCCCAGAGTGACAATTTCGTCGACCTGGCAAGCACCGTTTTCATACAGCTCACGAGTGTGAGTGTGACGGACAGACGGACGGATGGACAGACGCGTCGCCTAGACGATGGCTAAGACGCGCGAAACATTCTGCTATCGCGCGTAAAAATGCTTAGCGAAAAGTACAACATATAAGTTTACACATTTTTCACCACAAACACTTTTTAAAACTAATTTGCAATAACAAGAACAAGGAATAGCAACGAAATAAGAATGCAGATTATTAGCAGCTATACGTACGACATCATGGACTAGGTTGCGTAACTTCTCGGAAACTGTTGTCACTCAGCGAATGATATGAGCAAAGTAGGCGACTGCTGCTGCGGATGGCTCGGCGACGACTATTAATAGTCATATTAGTCTGATTCGTCGTTCACTGTAATACCGCGTGGACGTTATCGATCCGGAGATCTATAGACGATATGTGCAGTGACAAACGGACAAAAGCGGTGCTGCGACACCCCTTACTTCAAAACTCTTCGTCTATGCCATATTTCTTTGCCTTACGGTGCGGTATCCTCTAATTTTACTTTTCAAACATGTCGAATGTTACGTGCCTTGGAAAGCGCACGCGTATATAGACCTAGTGGTGGGGTTTTGTAACTGGTGTTTTATCGCAACGGAATTTTGTCATGGGAAATTGTGGATTGTGTGCACACATACATATTATAGTACACATATAGGCGCATTTATGCACTGCCGCGCTAAAACGGCATTTTTCATATGGATATGTTGTTCTTTATGAGATTGTTAGGAATTTGCCAAATGAGGATTTTCCCGCCTTTTGTCAGAAAACTCTGTCATGGGTTTTCTTGGCTTATGGCGTTTAAGTCGAGTAAAAATTCAATGTTTCCGTTAATCATGTCGCGACACTTTTTCCACACCGTTCAATAAATGGCGCCAAACATTTGGTAAGCTATAACGTGACTGGATAACTCAAACACATAGGTTTTATACTGGTGGTAATGTGCGCTCATAGATATTGTTGTCTCGGTGCATTTGCGACAGCTATTAACTGAACAACTTATGACTGTTGACAACAGCATCCAGGTGCAGCGGTATGACGTATCACGTATGACGTGGATTACGTCACGTCACTCACGTGCATGTCACACTTGTCCATGCACACAGCTTTACTATTGATTACAGGATCAGAGTTCACCTGCGACTAAAAATGTAATAACTGCAAGCCGGCAACTGTTTTAATCGGCACCGGCTTTGCAGCGAAAAAGCAAAACATGCGCCCGACTCCGTGGAATAATTTTCAACTAAAAATACGTTCTGTGGAACCACGTATCTGTCCAGTCTTTCAGAGCTGTTATAAGATTGTTTCATTTTGACTGTTCTGACGCACTCTGTACGTTGAAGTAGCTCAGTCACTTTTGCGTTTGTTAGCTGACACTTATAGCAGAAAATTGCGCGTTTTGGGGTAGTTAGGCGGCGATACTATGTCGGGGTCTCTTTCCACCCACATTATACGTGTATACAAAAACAACAACAAACTTTATAACAAACATTGACACATAGAACAAACTGTAGTGCCACTATCTGCAATAAAACTAAAGAAACAAAACAAAATCGTATGCGAATGATTTTGTTTTCAGTTTACTTTTAGTTCTGTATGTCGCACACTCAGGGCACTGCCGTAGCACTGTAGCAAAATCCAGACAATATTCTGGGGGTCAGTTTTCCGTGCTAATTTCTGGTCTGTGTACCACCGGCTTTAAGCGCAACCGACGACGTGCATGCGATCTAACGGGCGAGCAATCACAGCCACCAATCACTGAGCAATCAGTGATCGATCTGTCACTATTGATCTGTAGGTCTGTCGGTCGGTCTGTCGGTCGCGACGGACGTGTGTGAACACGTGTTCAGTGTTCACTCGGCTCCCGCTAGATGTCGTCACAAGCCGTCACCGCCCATTTCCGCTCCACCTGCGCATGCGTCGAGCGCCCTCGACTTCCGGTCGTGTCTAAAACAGGTCGCGGCATTCGAAACACCTGACACAGACGGACGGCTCCGGTCAGACTCAGCTTAATGCTGACGCTTTGCAGGGTATATAACATGCAGGTCATTGGTTTGTTTCACAGTCTTCCCGGCGTCCATAATATAGGCTACCATGTCATGTATGCGTTGTATTGTGATTGGGAGCTGTGATTTTTTTATAGCTCTGTACTTTTGTCACGTGAAAATTAATTTGGTTTATGCAATAGATTTGTTTTAACTTGTAGACCTAAATTAGCGTTTTTTTACATCACAATGTGACTCGATTGAAAATTTGTCTCCACGAGCAGCGTTCGCATATACCAGTTAAGTTATATCACTGTATGTAAAAACGTTTGATGTGATTCCTAAATTATTTACACTTAGCTATATTATTTACCGCGCATTGCCGCCAAGACTGAACATGTAGCAGGTGTCCGTTTTTAAGACACAGTGTAAAGCCGACAGGTATTGTTGCGGTCTTGGTCTAAAGTCTTGGATGGACCTACATCGTTAGAATTCGTATAAGTGGGCGATATTGAGCGATCAGTGCTGGTTATATTAGGCAAAGTAATTATTGAACGCTTAATCAATGCGCTGAAGTATGCATCGAGTACCGTTCCTAGTAGACTGCTGCATGTATGGGATCAATAGAAATAAATCAGTAATACAGTACTGCACTGTGTCTTGCGTTTAGCACAACAAAATTAAAATGTGCGTCGTTTCTCGTTATTAAATATTAATTTCAGATTTTAGGTAATATGCAGGCCTAAGTGATGCCAACCTTCATTTGCCTTTTGCATTTTGTAGTGTTAGCACTATTGTCAACGTGCGTGCAACAACAAAATGTTAAAAAATAGTCTGCAATAAGTCAAGCGTTTTTCTTAATAATCAAGTCAAAGTGCAACCTATTTCGGTAACCGGGTGTAACAAAATGCCTGTGTGGATAACGAGTCAAACATAATAAATTCAGTGCAACCTTTTTAATGCTTAGAGCTACTAATGCACGTACGGGTCGAGAGCCGCGACTTTCTTTCACCAAAATTGGTCCATCACGAGTTACAACAAAAGCCCAGCTGTCGCTAGGGAGAACCGACTGTATGCGAGTGTCGAAAGGCCAGCAAATGTGAGCGCAGTGTTTTTTTGCTTACTTACGTAATTTCTTGTTTCACGTAGCCGAAGGATTATGGACGCATAGACTTACCGTTTAGCCACAATACCACATGATTAGCACAGGAAAGTGCGCAATGACTCTTCAAGGTCATCCAAGGTCAAGTAAAAAAGCTTATGCGACTTTCTGTTAATTATTAATAGCAACCTTGGCTCTATCTTTCACCGTTTCATTTACGGCCATTTTCGGTTGAAAAACGCATATTTTCTCTAGCCCTCCATTCAACCCCAAATTTGACCCTTGCACTGCATCACTCACATGTTGCATGCAAAGTGCCTAGACAAATAGCTAATTATTCGTGTAAAACGTGTAAAACGTTTTTGATGGTTTTTCTTTAACGCCCACCGCTTAGCCACAATACTTTAATTCCGTTGCAAACAGACAGACAGACAATTATAGGCTGTTTACACGATCCAGCAAACGTCCAGCAAACGTCTAGGAAACTTCCAGCAAACGTCCAACATTAGCACGTGTATTTTGAATACATTTGCTGAAAGCTTGCTGGACGTTTGCTAGATCGTGTAAACACCCCATTAGAGACAAACAGACAGATCGACAGACAACATACCAACACTCGTAACAAAGGGCCAAACCCTATACAGCTCAACGGTCGGCTCAAAAATCGACGTGGTTCGAGTTTCGAATTTTGACTCGAAACCGTAACTCGTAACCAAATTCTAATCCTAACCCTACAAGAAATCTGAGCTAATGCTCATGAGACGCGCGAGAGCCTATAGCAGTTCCAGTTCGCGAATAATCTTGGTCTCTCTCTCTCCATCCATCTTTTCGCAATTCACTCTTCGGCAGCCGAAATTTGCAAAAAATCACTAAAAACCCATATTTTGGGTTTCAAGGTCATTCAAGGTCATCGACGTTGACATTTCTAAGCAGCTCATTGCCATGCTGTACTTGTTATGATAAGCAGCACGTTTGTGCCTATCGTAACCGTTTTTTCGCTAAACCAACCAATAGCGGTAAAATAATTACTTTTAAGGGGTACCACTTCTTGACACCCGCGTGCGCAGGACTCCTTGAATCTAGGGGATCGGACGAATTACACTGCTAAAATCAGCATTTACTTTTTTCAGTGGCGAAAATTTGATATGCAGGTCACTCGGTCGATCTTTAGCCATTTCGGAGCAATTTACTATTGAAGTGTGTGTCGCAGCGCAAAATCGCGAAAAATTCACTAAACCCCCGATTTTGGAGGTTTAGGGTCATTCGAGGTTGTCGATGTCGACATTTCTAAGAAGTTCGTAGCCAGTGCTTGTTATGATAAGCAGCATGTCGATCTGTGACTATCTGCAACCGTTATACGCTATAGCAGCCAATGGCGGCAGAATAACGTTTTTACAGGGTGGGACCCCTTCACCCAACGGCAGGAAGTTTTGTTACGAAATAGGTGGAGACTTTAGGCTATCATATGATGAAAACCCAGAGTCTCTATTTCACACGGTCTTTAATTGGTCCCGATAGTCGTGACGGACAGACAGACGGACAGGCGGTCAGAGAGAATTACCGTAGCTAATAGTTAATATATACGCGCTTTAGCTATATGCTAGCTCTCTCGAGTGAAAAGAATTTAAATGACGTAATCCCTAGCCCTAACCCATACCGCAAGTCGACAAAATCATCGAATGCACTAGGTCTGTTCGATGCATCGTCATCGTCGTCGAGTTTCGCAACTCGACGATGCGTCGAGCATCGAAACCCGAAAACTCGAAACTCGAAAATCAACTCAAAAGACGATTTTTATTCTCGCCCATCACCAATTTGGCATTTAACTTGTAATTCATATTTTATGCTGATGTTTTGTTTTTTCTTTTATTTTGATACTGGTCTGAAGTGATTTTAAACGATTTCGCTGACATGTGCGATTTTTGCGAAACTACCAAATATAGTGCAGATCCTTCTGGAAATATTGGAATTAGACAGTGATTTACTTAGACTATTTGAAATGTTTTTAGCTCAGTGCTACGGTCAGTTCGGCGAACTGAAGGATTGGCGACCAAAATTACTATCGTCAATTCGTCGAACTGAGTCGAAAGAATCAGAATTTACTAAAAGCAGTTCGGCGATCTGAAGTGCAGCTAATTGCGTACATAGTAAAATCAGTTCGACGAACGCACTGCTATTAATTTCACTCTGCCACCAGTACTGCATAACTGCATTAGAGATGGTGAATAGATTCAGTAATTCCAAAGTGGAAAAAATATTAGGAGGACCTTTAACTCCAAGTTGTAGTAAACTCCTTGTTACCAGCGCTGGCTGCTGAGATGAAATGCACACAGGCGGCGAGTGACGGACGATGGTAAAAAGCGGATCAGCGGATCTGCGGATGTCACAACCGGGATAGAGCTATGGTTAGGGATAGGGTTAAGATTAGGGTTAGGATTAGGCTAAGGGATAAGGTTAGGGTTAGGAATGGGGTTAGGAGATGGTTTAACTAACAAATTACAGCTTAATTACCGAGTTAGCTGTTGCGACATCCGCACATCCGCAATCCGCTTTTTACCCGTAGCCGCGAGTGATGCGATTTACACTTGCAGCATTCTTTCTTTATACAAGATGGACTGAAAAAATGATTAAGCGCCACAATTTTTATTCATATCTTTTCAAAATACTGAGAGGTTAAGAATCTTTCAGTTTACTCTCAGCCAGACAATAGCAGAATTGGACCGTAATGGCTTGCTCATGTACTTACAGCATAGACCTAAAATCTTACTGCGAAACTTGGATTTATTTACGTCAGACAGGTTTATTAGGTAGTTAGTTAACTTTCTGTGACACATAGTTTCGCCAGGCTGCCGACTGCCGATGAGATAAGTCTGGAAATTGTGTCAGTGGCTGCAGTGTCATGAGACCAGCTCAGCACCTGACAGTGATGGAGGCAGGATGTCAACGGCTCAGCGGCATCGGGCATTATCTGTTTTCCCCCGAACTGAAAATAGCAAATTTTGCATTGCTTCTCTCAGTTCGCCGAACTGAAAATGGAATTAATGATGTTTTTATGTTTTGATTTTTTAGTGCAGACAACGAATGTGATAAATTGCACCAGCTAATTACTTTGGTAGTTTTCTGAAATTTGACATTTATATTTCAGAAGGTAATGTTAAGGACTTCAGTATTGGTATTCTCGTTGATGAATCTCTCTAGCCATGTCTCAGTTGGCCATGGCACACAGTGTCATATTCAGTATCTGACAGTTCATTGCTATTGCTGTTGAACTGTCTGCTGTCACCGTCGGCTATGTCTCGGTAGTCATTCTGGTGCTTATCATGCATGGAGCAGGAACACACCACTCTCGGGGAGCCGACTGGTTGATGTAGTGCTTATAGTCACTGGGTACTTAGCTACTGTTGTATTGTAAATTTTCTTGCAACTGTAGCAGAAAAAGAATATTGAAACTGTCAGTATTTGGTGAAGTTATAAGAGACACTTTTTGGATTTACGATTGCACAGTTTGATGAACATGTATTTACATGTAGCATTTTATAAGCATAACTGTGCTGTTGTATTCCAAATAGCGGGTCTTGTCCATCAATCTGTTTGTCCTGTACGAGCTCATAACTTGAGAATAAGTAGTGCAGAAAAATGAGAATCAGTATGAATGTTTCCCAGATCAGGAATAACAGGTGTACCAATTCTTTGTTCAAAATGTCACTCTGCACATTTTCCCAGTATTAGACCAACGTCTTTCTTTTTTATATCAATTTAAACTTAACAAAATTTAACATTGCTATTCGTTAACTATAGCTGTGTGTAATATTATTATCGTTGGTTGTGGTTGTAGGCAGTTTACCTGCTGGATTCTGTCTCACGGCTACCACTTGACTTGAGTCATGTCAGTGCCTGCAAAGTGCACAGTAAAGACGTCATCTTATCGGTGGCACATAAAAGACCTTAGCATGGATAAATTTGAATTTTATGAGCAATCACACAGTGGTGATGACGTTCGTGGTGTGCTTGGCTTACGCAGCGAGAGATTTTTCTTGTCATTCAGAGATGTGGATGGACGAATTGTCAAAGAGGATGTTTTTTTATTTTTATATTTTAGACATAATAAAAACAAGGATAAAACCGACAAATCTGCAGCCATGTCTCAGTTTTTCACATTGGTTTTATGTTCTTCGTTTAATGATGCATCACAGTGCAAACATTACGGTTGCAGCAACATGTGCTTTGCATGGATATTTGACAAAAAGCGGCGTTGTAATCCCAAAATGAAAGCTGGCACCACACCGCGTCACTTGTTTTTCACTTCGGAGTTGATGCGTTGCACAGAATTGATTGATGAAAGCAGAGGTACCACGTGGGTTGATGAGGTATCAGTAGTATGTGAAGTACATGCATTGAACAATACCATCTTCTGTGTTGACAATTGGTTGTTCTATCCTTTGGAAGACACTGTTGTTCAGAAGTCGAAACACGTATGTCCTCTTGTAAGTGATCTCAAGAAAATGCATGACACAGGCCAGAACAGTGATGTTACGTTGGTAGCAGCAGATGGAAGAGAATTTCTAGCTCACGTAGCAATACTTTCCAGTCGGTCACCAGTTTTTGCTGCCATGTTTCAACATGACATGGAAGAGAAACGTCTCAACCAGGTGCAGATGGATGATTTTTCATCAGAAGCAGTTGAGTGTCTGCTGAACTTCATGTATACCGACAACATTTCAGATATCGCAGTGTTGCCGGAATTACTTGCAGCAGCCGATAAGTACAACATCTCCAGACTCCTCCCACTTTGTGAAGAAACGATGATGGCAAATCTAAATACAGAAAATGCTGCTGAATGTTTTTCGCTGGCTGACAGACACAATGCCAGTCAGTTGCGCAAGGAAGCGAAACGTTTCACCGCTAGACATCTGAAGAACATCAAGCCTAGAGAGGGATGGAAAAAGTGGATGGACGAGAATCAGCAACTTGCTGCTGAAATCCTGGATGAAATGGCAGAACTTATGGCTGAACTGACAAAGTGAAGTCTTTGTTGCAGGATAATTGACTCGTTTTAGACAGAGTGTTTGTGTGGTGTGACTTAAACCTCCCCCCAGTGATTGTTATGACAATTTTTATCCTTACTGTGCGCACTTGCGCACTGATGTTGCGTTTCTTTGTTTGCATTTTGCTGCGCAATTATATGAGTATTGTTACAAAGTGTGCTATATCTGTTAGTGTATATATCTGTTAGTGTATGCATTTTGCATAGATGGATATACATCGTAATTTAAATATGTAACAGGTTTTTGAGACACGGTGCATGCATGCTGCTTAGTGCTTACAGAAACCAATGACTATTACAGATTGACATCATTACAGCAATGGCTAGCTATTTATGCAGAAGTTTGCCCGTGATATTGCTGACATAATTGTACAGTTAATTTGTTGATTTACTGCATTGCAGATGCATGCGCAACACGCGACTATTGTTACTGATTTCTATGCTTCCATTTGTACCCTGCGAAAAAGTAGCGATGGGGAAAATTTTTATTATTTTTTCTGTTATTTATTTTTTGTATCATGACATGTTGGAAAATATTATAAAACTCATACAGAACAAATTGACACACTGAATAGTACTCGTGAGAACTAAAATACACTGTCCCAAAATAAACATCCCCGACATTTTCGACTGTAACTTGAAAACCAATTATCAGATTTTTATAATTTTTGATACGAATATTCCTGACACAACTTGCCATCAAATGACCATTTAGTTTCCCACCTCACCCAACGTTTGTTTCTGCACTACCTGGGGAAAACCCAACCAGCGAAATATCACTTTTTTCCAATGCGATATGATTGCTTAATTAACATAACGCGTGAAAACACATTTTGTTCACATTTCTGACACTTTGGCTGACAATTCGTCCAATTGTACATTTTTCAACTGACTGTAGTAAAATTGCTTGAAGTGGTAGCCCACTATGCGAACACAGGCAAGGTGACGCTTTCTCCATTCATTGATAGCAGTATCGATAAAATTCTGCTCCAGACCAATCCAGGCCGTACCAGTCGCTTCTTGACTTCACAAAC
>Ga0209671_1004886_pt1 | contig 13419 bp, 9 predicted proteins | sample WorMetHERISLAND2_2_FD_187401 | JGI IMG/M metagenome (GOLD analysis project Ga0209671, IMG submission 187401) | Marine gutless worms symbiont microbial communities from Max Planck institute for Marine Microbiology, Germany - Olavius geniculatus... | ecosystem: Host-associated > Annelida >... | reverse complement strand
ATCAGAACACTTTACGATTGCTTCAATAAACTACAAGTTGCGCGATTTAACACAGCAACAACATGCAATGACTATTTAATTAGAAGTACTGTATATCTGTGAAAGATGTAATTCATGGCATATAATAAACTGCAGACGGCTGACACCAGACAACAAGAGAAAGCTGCTAATGACTGAAAGTCTGCAGACCTCACTGAAAAGCTGAAATATTTCTCGAATCTGTTTCAGTGCTGGCAACACCATTCGATCGTTCTTCACTTCCTCCACAAACTTTCCAATCCACGTCGTTTTCTGTGAATCTCGATCCTTCACATAATATACATCGTACAATACCATGCATCAGCTTTATCAAAAAAAAAAAAAAAAAAACTTTCCAACTTTTTCTCTCCCTCTTGACATTCGCAAATGTCATTCAATAACTTCTTTCCATCTCAAAATGTTCTTTTTTTCAACCATCTCTAGTGCCCGCCTCACCCCAGCACCTCAGACTCAGCAAGAAACTCACCGACATTATTGTGTGCTCTATAAATTTATTTACTCACTTACTTACTAATATGAAAATCAGTAAAGTCTATGAACTCTTAACCAGCTCAAATGGTCCGTGACAGCTAGTTTCGTAGAAGCAGTTCAACTAACTCATCCATCAATAATCAATCAATCAAATTACATTTATATAGCAATATAAGTTTAAAACAAATCGTGTGATTTAATGCAGCACAGCTGGAACGAAATGGCTATAAGCAGGGTGACTCTCTCCAGACACCATGAAATTCCCCGGAAATTCTCTGATGATTCACACCACCCCTGGCCATATTAAACCCAACTACAATAACCTAACCCACGTACTAACTGAAATATAACATAGATTAAATTATTAGAAAAAAAAACAGAAGTAAGCAACATTCAGACAAGTTTCCCTGACAACTTTTTGTCTCTGATAATTCTCAGATTTTTACTGAAATACTCGACATTTCCCTGACAACGACAAAATTCCCGACATTTCCAGATTTTCCAAAGAAGTGGTCAACCTGCATAAGATGTCACAGAACAGTGGCAGTTGTTTCGAACCTGTGAGCAGACTTGCGAGCAGCTGTAGTCGAGAATCTTGATATGTGCAGCGAGCGCCTGATCCATGATGTCCGTCGTCACGTCTTCGCTCTGTGCGAGGTTCCACAGCAGCACAAGCACCTTGTGAGCCATCACCCCCTCTTTGTCGTCCTCGGCCAGGCGACGTATCAACTCCAGCAGCTTTTCTCGCTGCTTCTTGCTGGCATGCACCCAGCTGCCCTGCATCAGTCCACATCAGCATGCAATCTTTTGAGCTCACTTAATGTAAGTAGTTGAATTTATACATTTATACAGTGCACAGTGTTGAATTTGCTGATAGGAAAACCAACTCGGCCACCAAATCTAAACTGACATCACAACGACTGATATTCTATCTACTGATGTATTGCAGACCAGCAAAGGAAAAAGTAAAGGGTGTGACACCCTTCTAGAGCATAGGCTTATGTTGTTCTGATGCACGAAAATCATAGTATTTAATGCACGACCGGTGAAATGGCAAGCTACTTTCCCAGCCACAAAGCATTATGGCCCCATGGCCAGCACAAAACTATATTGCTTGGTGACAACAGTTTTTACATGGTGGACATCCAACCGGGACTTAAACAGGCACAACAAAATTTACAAAAAAGCACATCTAACTTGAAAGCACTCAAAGAGGTGATCAAGCTGCTGTGGAGAGAAATCCCAAGCCAGCTTCGCCAACAGTTCATGAACATTCTTCACGATCGCCTCGTGTTTGCCGGCCTACAAAACATAACCAATGAAATGAAATTACCCAGCAGGCTAGCTAATTAATTCAGCTTAATGTTAATGTCAGTGGCAATGTCAACATTTGATTTATATAGCACAATATCACGAAGCATCTCTATTGCACTGAATACACAAGTATCTCTGAGACATAGAGATGGGCCACTGCTGCCCAGTACAGCAAAGGCGTGTTTCGAGCCAGCCCAGAGAAGTTCAGTCTTATCGGCATTCAGCTTAAGAGGGTTAGCAAACATCCAGTAGTCAATGTCAGAGAGACAGCGTTCAAGGCAATCTGCAGCAGGAATCATGTTGACCCAACGACACTGTACGCTGAGCTTAAGATTTGGTGAAAATCAAAGCATATCAAAGACAGTTTGCTGACAGTCTGACATTTAGTAGCACCAAAAAAATTCTTAGTTTAGTTTACTCACAGTCCTTGACGTGATGTCACTATAACCTCTTTCTCATAATCACAGAAAGAGCATCATGAATGCATAAATGACTTGACAACACCATTGTGTCAAAGCAGCACTGCATCATTAGCTATTATGTTTTACTGTATAACTCTTCCACTGTCAGTAACTTACTAATTTTCACACAATATCAATATCACATATTAACATGTATAAAACTAACATGATAAGCTTCAATGCTATGCACAAAACTCAGCACAGCATTGAAAAGCATCTGTCTGACCTGAGCATCCCAGATCTTGTCGAGATCCTCCAGCGTCAGCGATTTCTCTTTGATCATAAAGCGAATGATTTTCTCCAGTTTCTCCACATACTGAGGCTGATGCAGATTGTCGCGTAGAACGATTGTCAGAACGTTGTTAGCCGATATCCACTCCTAGTTCATTACACATACACAGTAATGGTGGTGGTGGTGTACACTCTTAAAGGTCCATGGACACGATCAAACTCACTCGTGCAATTTCTGTAGATTTAAATTAGACATTTAATGTTGCATACATAATATGTCGATTTGAGCTTCATAAATATATGAAATTAATGCATGAATTCAAACGAAATGCAGCATTACGTTTTGTTATGCGAAGTATTCTAATCTATCAGTGCCTGCAGTGACATCATGACCCTAGCCCATATAGATCATGAATATTAATGGCCTAGCCGACGACGTCATCATTCTAGGCTAGGCCATTAATATTCATGACGTCTATAGGCTAAACTCATGACGTCACTGCAGACCATCATGGCGGCGCCTTTTCTATGTCGTTTTCGTAGATCGTCGACTTCAAAGGTAAATTTTTCCGTGTTGACAAAATGCTTGGCGCTAATATTACTGTCAAAGTTATCAGAAAATTCTGCACTTTCAGGAAAATGGGTAAAATGTATATGTTAATTTTGGCGTCAAAGGACCTTTAATAGGAAACCCATCACAGAGCTACAAAGCATCACCTGCCATAGGGGATCACACAGTGTTAGTTGCTACCTGAGACAAGTGAACACGCCACACCTTAACCCCAGCTGGACCGTCCATTACAGTGGAACTGTCTTTGATGGTTTGGACATGTGTGCCAAATGGACGATTCCAGCCTGCCAAAACCGCTCCTATGGGCAGAACGTCCGGTTGGTTGGTGCTGTCCTCCTAATGCACAAAGGGAGCAATGGAGGGATCAGGTCGCTGCCGACGTGACGACACATCTCCCCAGGTGCCTTTACCATGACCCCCTGATGTTGACAACTGAGAGCGGTGCATGGCGGGAGTTGCAGTAAGACATCACCGGCATCAACCAACGTCGTGACCAATCAAGCAAGCACGCACATCGAGATGTCATGAGCATCGTTGGATAAGTGCCGATCCGATCCGATTCACCTACACTGAAGGGATAGAAGGCTGAGCTGACATTAGTGTTGGCTGAAACATATTAAGCACATTAAAAAAATTTTTGAGTATGCACTATATAAATTCACACTTTACTTACTTACTTACTATATATTGAGATAGTTTACCTGTCTGCAGACAGTCACCCATCTAAGTAGTCAACACTTAATAGTGACCCGAATGGGAGTCGAACCTACAGCCTACTGTTCAGCTTAAGTCCTTAAGTTTGATCAACATGATAAATTCTGAAGCTATGTGGTTAGAACTCAATAATGAATAAATAAAATAACTAATTCCTGTGACAAGTAAATCTCAACAGTGTTAAATGGGAATCGTTGAATTACTCACAGCGACTTTCTCAGCAGTGAGCCACTCGTCCAGTTCGCCCTGACCGTGCTTGTGTAGATTGTATGTCACGTTCGCTATCAGCTTATTCACCTCGTTGAGCGCATTCATCTTGCCGTTGAACGACGAGATCTGCAGCAGTCTGCAAATTCGACACGCATCACAGCAAACTGTAAAACAAGTTCTGAACAATAAAGCTAAAAGAACAAAACATCCGATCTCCAGTTGACAACATTTCAAGAAAAATGAAAACAACTGTCTGCCCTCCTCATTTTTTCCGACTTATACCTAAATATTTTTTAACTTGTTTAAAAAGCTTGTTGATAAATAACATCCAGATTTCCTTGCTATGTTTCATATTTTAATAAAATAAGCACTTAGGTAAAATTTTGAAGAATTTTGTACTTTGTAGTTTACACAACTGTAGATATGACATTTTGCCATTCTACCCTAATTTATCTTAGCACCATGTGACTTCAAGACTTTTATCAGATTTGTGGTTAGGATTCACCGACTTGGGTGAGTGTCAGCACACAACATGTAAAAATCTCACACCAACAATGTCTGAAAAATTATCTAAGAGACCACATTAAATTGGCATACAAAGTCCCAGAAGTCAAGATGCAAGCCAGATTCACAAGTGACTGTCATAAACCCATCAGTCAGGAAAACATTACTTTCTGCCTGACTCGCAGATATCTTCCCATCCACTTAGCATCATAAGCTACACAGACTCAGATTAAAAGAACAAGTAATTTGAGCAAAGCTCACATGACGTGCGATAGCAGCGGTCCTGCCACTTTGGCAATCAGTGTAGGTCTACAGCTGAATAAGATATTAATGCATCTTAAAAGAGTACTTAAATTTGAGGCCTCTGTACGGAAGACTCCTTGAATTTAAGAGACCAAAACTTAAGATTCTTAAAAATGTACGTTCTGTGCTAAAAATGTCATATGCAGGTTGTCCAGGTCTCCAGCCATTTCATCGCAATTCACTCTCAAAATGTGTGTTGCAGCCGAAAGTTGCCAAAAATTCACTAAAAACCCTCATTTTAAAGATTCAAGGTCATCGACGTTGACACCAATAAAAAGCTTGTCACTACTGCTTGTTATGATAAGCAGCATGTCTGTGCCTATCTGCAACTGTTTTCACACTACATGATATAATTGCGGTAAATTAACCACTTTTTAGAGGGTTAGCCATCTTTGACACCCGCCTGCACAGGCCTCCTTGAACCTAGGGAATCACGACATGGACAGCTAAAATCTACGTTTAATGCTGAAAATTTAATATGCTGTTGTCTTGGTCTACCTCCATCCATTTCATCACAATTCAGTGTTGAACATGTGTGCTGCATCCAAAAATTGCTAAAAATTCACTAAAAACCCTTTTTTGAGAACTTCAAGATCGTTCAAGGTCATCGATGTTGATAAATCTAAAAAGCCTTTCACCAGTGCTTGTTATGATAAGCAGCATGTCTGTGCCTATCTGCAACCATTTTCACGCTACACGAGCCAATAGCAGCAAAATAACATCTTTTTAGAGTAGGTACCCCTCTTTGATGCCCTCGTTCGAGGGGAACCCCTGCACCAGGGGCACAAAATTTTGTCACAAAAAACTAGAGACCTTGAGGCAGCCCGTGGTGAAGATTTCATGATCCTAGCTTGCACCGTTTTGACTCAATACAGCAGTGTCACAAATGGACAGACGCTCAGGCCATGGCTAAAACATGCGAAGCATTCTGCTATCACGCGTAAAAAGGAGATTTCACATGTAAAGCTACGTTCATTGCATGGGAGCTCATCCACTTTTTTAGTTAAAACCAAACGAATTAGTATACAGCAGAAGCTGTCCAGATGGCCAGCTCTAATTAACAGCCAGCACCTGTAACTGAGTATTTTTGAGTAAGTATCCCAGCAGTCCTGGTAACAGGACCTACTGTTATACAGAACTTGCTGTTCCTTTCCCAGCAATGCCCATAACTATCACCAGTACTAATTTTGCCTATCCACGAAGGGATGGCCGAGCTAAGTTGGCCTGGGTGACTTAGCTGAATATAAAGACAAAAGGTCACTTATCGCACTACTAACCCGGCTCAACATCAAATAACTTTTGTTGATGCACGAAGTTAAGCCACCACCTATTCAGAACAAGACGTGAAGGAAAAAATCTTACCTAGTTGTAAGTGCCACAAGCAACCTTTTAAGTGCAAACTTTTCTAAATGAACAAGTATACTATAGTGTACATCTTGCCACAGAATTTCTACCTAGCTGTTAGTGGCCACAAAAAAACAGAGTCCTTCCCAAGCCATAAAGCGCATAGGGCATCGCTATCCTCCATTTCCTTAGCCCTCAGCCAGACACCAGTTTACACTGCCAGACCACAGCCACGAGGCAAGTGCAACGCAGCACGGTGCGCCTGTTTACGTCCCAGCTTTTGCCAGCAATCACTGCACCTACCCATGAAGGGATGGCCAGGCTGAGTTGACCTGGGTGGCTGGTTACATACCGAGATGGTTTACTAACGACCAACGACGTTACCAACTAAGCCAAACTATTGCATTCATAACCATCATCAGCTGTAAGTGGCCATAAGCAACCTTTTCATTGCAAGTGCTAATCTTTAGATCACCAACGACAAACTAAGTTCAACATGTGATCACAAGCACTTACCTCAGAATGATCTTCAGTCTGAACAACTCGAGACCCTTGATCTTCTCCTCCTGCTTGGGGACGCGTGAAGCAAGGCACTTGAGTGCATTGATGATGCCGGACAAAGTATCGTTCTTAGACTCGGTCTTTGATTCCTTCTTCAACTCATCATCAGTCAAGTTCTCCATGAACTGGGACACTATGTCCTAGCACAGGCATAATATGATGATATGCGAACACACCAAGGTTGAGACATCGAACAGATAGCCAAAAAACAGTATTTTTTGAAATAAACCAACCAAAAAATCCCACCTGAAAAAATCACAGCAAAAAAACTTAATTCAATTTTAACTTCTTGTTCCACAAATAATGTAATATTTTATTGTGGCTATGTTTTTGAGATTTGCTCTAAATGGCATTTTTCAGATTGATGACCAAGTTTTCTAAAGATGAAATTGTTGCAACAAGAATTTCAGGCTTCCTGTCATCTAACTGACAGTATCAAAGTACTGAGAGACAAAACAAATTTTAATATAAAAATGTTTAAATCCCTTTGGAGTTTTGACTCTGTGCATTCACAGACAAAAATAAAATCCAGCGAATGTCTAAAGGCTATTTTACTGAAAGCAAAAGCACACCAATATGTGACTGATATTATGCAAATACATACACAAAGCATAATAAATATGAAAACAAAAATGAAATGTATCACATGAATGTTCTAAAAAACCTAGAAATATGTTCTGTGGTACAAGGTATCTGTCCCATTGCCATGCTATATAAGGCTAGCAGCTGTGTTTCAGCGTTTGACGCTCTGGTGAGCCTGCAGCCAATTTTGCCTTTGAATAAAAACGATTGGTTGCCATGACAACAGGGGTCTTCAGGGGAAAAATATATATGACACCATTGCATAGCCCGGGCCCAAAAATAGGGGGCAGGTAAAAACAGCGTGCAATTATCTTTGCGGGAGTCAAGTTATAGTCAGTTTTGTTCCAAAATTCATTGCCATAGCAACAAAGGTCGGCAAGGGAGAAATTTAAATGACACCATTGGATAGCGCAAGCCCGATAATAGGGAGTAGGTGCAAACAGGGAGCAATTATCTTTCACGGGGGCCGAGTTAGTCAATTTTGTCCCAAAATTCATTGCCATAGCAACAAGGGTCAGCAGGGGAGAAATTTAAATTACACTGCCAGATAGCCTGGGCCCGAAAATAGATGGGTAGGTGCAAACAGGGCGCAATTATCTTCTACGGGGATCGAGTTATACCGCTTTAAACTCTCCATTGGCTGTAATGCAAAATTTTGCAACTTTTGAATGGTTGCTATGGCAACAGGGGTCAATAAGGGGCAAATTTAAGTAACACTGTTAGATTGCCCGACCCTAAAAATAGGGGGGAGTAGGTAAACACAGCGCACAATTATCTTTCATGGGGACCGAGTTATACCGCTTTGAAGTCTCCATAGGCCGTAATGCAAATTTTTTTCAAACTGGGGTAAAATGGGGGAAGAAGTCATCAGATTTTTATTCCAAACAAACTCGACCTTACTTTTCGGGCCCGAATCACCGTGCCAAATTTCATCAAAATGACAGACTGACTGAATGACAGACAGACGCAAGTGATTTTATAATCTGTCCCTTGCTATGCTATAGCAACGAGACAGATAATAACTCAGCTTGACTACTGACTTGTGAAGTAACGCAGGAAAACCGTTAGGACTTACAATGATTGGTATAAAGTATTTCTGGATGGTTGTCATGGTCAGCACCTCGTAACACTGTCCAAATGGCCTGCAAATTACCATAATAACGATTATATTTCGACGACATGCAAACTGCAACCACTTCTGACAAGATACCACAGTTAAATAATACTGTGCCTGAATAATCAAAGACACAAAGTTCAACAACGAACAACAGTTTATATATAATGTGTGCAATACTACTACTACTATAATGCATCTACAACTACTACTACCACTATTACTACTACACCTACAAATACTACTACTTAGATGTCTGGTTGATATTAGAATGACCCAGCTTATGTTAGAAACCTGGCTTTTATTTGAGACCCGACTTCTATTAAAACATCTGACTCAGACCCCCGGCTTGTATTAGAAGTTTTACAGTATCTGCACTATTGGTAGTTTAGTTGCTAATGTGTAGTTTCAAATATCTGCCAAGATACAATGACTTGCAAGCTATTGTGTACTCTCCACAACTGGAGCATGAAACACTATAAAAATTTTTAAAAAACAGAAAAAAACAAGATTTCAAAAACAGAATGATAACCCTACAAAAGAGCGTATTGACATGAACAGAACAACGATTAAATTATTACAAAGTAGTAGAGCTACACAAAAAATGTTTGGTAAGCTAACTATATGCATTCTCCCTTGTCACAAATTCCCAGCAGTGCACATTTGCCAAATATTATAAAGGTTTGTCAACAAGAAATAAAAGTGATGGCAATAACAAAAAAGTGTCATTTTTCTCCAAACAAGCTGAAAAATTATACATGTCCATCGATGAAAATGATGATCACAATAGCAAAAATTACTAAACAACTAATATATTACTGCAAATAGACCATCTACGCCACAGACTAGAACAACAATCTACCTGATGAGCGCTGCAATAAGAGTAACCGAGAGATTTCTCTGAAAGCGCGAAAGGAGTATCTGAAAGCCACCAAGAGCTCCAAATTTGTTCACCATGTCCACCAACCAGCCCTGAAATGCAACATCATCATCTGTACTGTAAGTGAGTCTTATCACTCGTCACGTAACACCACTACTGTATGATGGTTGTCAAATCACATAAGTGCGGTAACATTGACATGTACATATGTACAGGAAAGACCAAAAAACCATGAAACCTCACTTTTGTTCACATCCTCGCCAATTATTGATCGATTTCCAAATTCTTTCACTGGCACACTCTGCGGACAATTTGCAATAACGTGATTATTACACGTCCCACCACACCGTAAATGCGTCTCTACACTACTTTGTGAAATATCAACAAAATATGCATATATAACGATAATAACAAACAAACATTTTGGTAAAATTGAAAGAAAACACTTCAGACCAACATTGCAGTGAATGGTCTGTACGACACTAAACTGTGTGGGGTCTAACACAGTCTAGTGTCATACAGATCATTCATCAAAACGTTGGTCTGAAGTGTTTTTTATTTACCTAAATTTTTGTTATTGTCGTTAGTTTTTGCTTACATTTATATTTCACCAGGTACTGTGTAGAGATGCATTCATTGTTTGGTTTGGTTTTTTATGGCCTACGGTGTATGCTCATTGCGTGATAAGCAAGCAGTAAGCATTATCACATTATTATTGCATATTGTTTGCAGAGTGTGCCAGTGAAAGAATTTTCCAAATCAATTAATAATTGGCGAAGATATAGAGAAAAGTAAAGTGCTATGGTTTTTTATGGCCTACGGTATATGCTCATTGCGTGATAAGCAAGCAGTAAGCATTCTTCAAATGTGGCCAACAGCTAGACCTTACAGGCTAATCAAACATACTGATACTCTAGTCATAATAAAAACTTCGATAAACTGCAAATGCAAAATGTGTTTATATAGGGTGTTTTAGAAAAAAAAACGATGAAGGTTATGGCACCAAAATATGGCAACCATACGTCATGTGAAGAGCCAGACTAATTAATCCTGTAATAAAATTTCCAGTAAGACCTATCATTTAGCCACAATACATGTGTTACAGGCAACGACAACAGAAGACAGACTCTTCGTACCAAAGAAATGACTTAATAATCGGCCCAAAAATGAAACCATAGACTTACCCGAGGCATCCTAACATCAAATGGTCTGGCAAACAGCTCCTCGTCCCCAGCCTGGGCACTGGAAACAGTCTCCGGCTGTCGACTTGCATTGAACATATGAAACCTGCGCAAATAAATAACACACACCCATATTAGTAGTAGCTGTATTAATAGTAATAAACATGACAATGCCTATGGTGCTGTCAGTGTAGCAGTGAACTGCCACTGTGAGAGTTCATCCAATTCATTTGGAGGGACAGGCACGAGTGCCAGGTGGCTACCGACCTTTGGACCAGGCCAATAAACCTGAGCCTCAAATCCACCTACAGTACTACACTCACCATCGTCATTTATCACTACTCGGCCTGAAAACAGATACGTCATTCTACCATCCCATGAAAGGTAGAAGGCTGAGTTGACCTAGCTGCTAGCCAGCTTCGTACTGAGATGATTTACCCGCCTGTAGACAGTCACCCATCCAAGTACTAACCGGGCCCGCTGTAGAGTTCATTCAACTCAACGCATTACTGCTATACCATGCCAAGAGACAAAACATACAAAGAGGCAAATTCTTAAGATTTGTTTAATGTGCTCATTTTTCCACAGTTGCTCCACGTTAAATCATTACCTACAAAAGTAACAATTTTGCCACTGTATAAACTATAGAGCAGATGCCACGTAACAGTTCGTCTAACCGGCTCATGTTTAATTAATTTATTCCGGGTTAGGCTGGTCATCAAATGTAAACTTTAGGAAATCTTGTGGCACTACTTATAATACACGCCAAACGTGTTTCTGTCACTAAACCAGCAGTATCAAAGAACTACAGAATGACACAAGTCAGGCATCCTGATTGGGGACACTGCCATCATGATTGGCAAGAAACAATGTAACAGTTTCATGGGCTGCTTTGAACGAAACATCTTTTCTGTTCTGTGATAGCTGAGTGTTTACATGTAGCAGAACTGTCTTTCATGTCACCGAACATGTGTTAACTATTTATTATAGTTAGCCCAAGCAACAGTATCTAGCTTCACAAAGACAACATCAACACACAATACAGAACACTGAAACTCTGAGCAAATGTAATATAGTAACAATAAATCTGAAATGAACAAATGACTATCATACCTGGACATCGGATTAAAAACAATGGCTAGCAAATCAAGCAGCAGAAACCAATCCTGATCCAGTTTTAGCACGCACAATTCAATCAGCTTTATCGAGTTTGTAAATATGCATTTCTGCAAAACAGTGCACAGTTTATATCAATAACCCAGCATACGATGCAACTGATTTCTTGTACTCCTATTTTTAATCTCATAATGGTTCTCGATGGAATCAGAACTAACAGGCATAAAATGAAACTAATGAAAACTTTTGGTGTTCACATACTCAATAAGTTCGCCTTGAGCAGCAAAATTTACTACGGCACTGATAACTGTACAAATTCCACACTACACAGCAAGACACATTTGTTTGCTGTGATACTACTGTTTAATTCCAAGCACAGGGTATTCAGTGTTCTATTAGTACTCTCACTACATCCCTTCGTGACAAATCCAAATTGACAAAAGTAATATATAAATATGTATAATCACTTCAATGGCCATGCAACTTAAAATAAAACCTGTGTATGAATGTATAACTAGTAGAGCTGTCAAAGCATTAATTTTTTAAATGCATTAACACACTGAGTTAATTTTTTTTAACGCATTAATTAACATGTTATTAATGCACCCAGGTCTGTCGAAAGGGAGAGTAGGGGTAAGTTGCCCCGGGCCCGCAACGTTTGGGGGCCACGCATGTAGAATATAAAAGTTGGAAACACATTTTAAAACGTATAATTAACAATAACTGACATCATAGCTAGCATAAAATTCTATTAGTCTGTCATCGGAATAATTATTTATTTACAGTAGTGATGGAATGGCAACTACAGTTTAGTTACTTGAATTCATTCGATTGTCAAATAAACGTAGCTTAACGAAATATTGGAACTTTTGCGTCACAGAATTTAGTAAATTAACATAAATTTACGTATGTGCGTTAATTTTTTTAATGCACATTAATTTTTTTAACGCGCGTTAATTTATTAACGCAATAACACGTTAATTAATGCGTTGATTTGACAGCTCTAATAACGAGCCTACATATGGAACCCTATATTTTCAGCAACGACAACAAAAAATAACAACCATGCCTATCACAAACAACAGAGTAGTTGAAATACGAACGTGGATTTCCATTTTCCAGCCACTGACTGCCTCATCGGTCAGTATTTTTACAAACGACGTCATTAAACCTTCTTTAAAAAACCTCTGACAAGCTTCACACCTCACGTCCAATTCTGAAAACAACAACGTTCAATACAGTTATAAACAACACACTGTAAACCATTAAATGTTGGCAAATCTATGCAAATTCGCAATCAGGGCTCCCATTCTAGTCACGAAAAAATTCAAGGACTTCTCAAAGATTTTCAAGAATGGCTAACATTAATTTTCAATAACTAAATATCAACATTAGTTCATATCTAACTGCTGCTAACTACACTGAAAAAATTCTATAACTTTCAATAACCTGGAAACTTGAATTCAAGGACTAATGCTGTTTTCAAGGACTTTCAAGGCCTAGAATTCAGAAAAAAAGAAATTCCAGGACTTTCAAGAATGAGTGGGAACCCTATGCAACGTTGACAAATGACAGAATTTGAGTAAGTTCAGCCATGTGAATTACTGCCTACCTTTTTTACACAGTGCAATAGAAGCGTCGAGCAAGACTTCTAGTTCACCATTGTGAAGCACGGGAACTACCCAGCGTGGACGATTGATCATTTCATCCAATCGTTCCAATGCCACAATCGGAAATTCCACCTCCTGATCATCGGTGGCCAGGCCAGCAACTCCATCTTCACTGACATCATTGGCAGAACTGGAAAACAAACAATATTTAAA
>Ga0209671_1004882_pt1 | contig 13426 bp, 7 predicted proteins | sample WorMetHERISLAND2_2_FD_187401 | JGI IMG/M metagenome (GOLD analysis project Ga0209671, IMG submission 187401) | Marine gutless worms symbiont microbial communities from Max Planck institute for Marine Microbiology, Germany - Olavius geniculatus... | ecosystem: Host-associated > Annelida >... | reverse complement strand
TCTGCAATTTGAGGCAAAATTTACCATTTGTAGGTTTTGCCATTTTTCCAAGGTAAGACAGTTGCACTAAATAGATGAGGTGGGAAATGAAACCACCATTCGATGACATATAGTCTCATTAATAAGTGTGTTAAAAAATTATTATAATCGGACATTCATTGTTCAAGTTATTGCAAAAAATGTAGTCACATGCTTTTTTTGAGACACAGTGTAGTAGCGTCAGCAAAGCAAAATATGGCACTACTCCCTCGAGAAAATCGCTTTCTTTTTGCGACCGGAAGTCCGACGCTGACTTTCGAATATAGGCGCTATGGTGAGCCCATTGTAGCGTAGCTGGGCTTCTTGTCTCTGTCTTTTTTGACTGGGTCGAAGTAAAATGATTGGAACGTACATTCTGATTACGAACTAGCTACAATTGGCCCCGACTGGGGAGATAGGAGTGAATACTTTAATTGCGGTTTTGTGCCTCCACTTGTGAATTTCGTTGGAAGTACGCTCAAAGTACAGCAAATTGACCATTGCCATTTGCCGCCGTTGACTATGCCGTTATATATTTTTATTTTACAAAGTAGCATAGCGACACAATTAAGGTGTGGTAATATGCCTACGTGTAATAATCACTAGCTGTATTATAAGTTTTCCACAAAATGCGTTATTAAAAGAATTCCGAAAATTGGTGACTTTCATCTTCTAAATTTCGATCACCGATCGGTGATTTAATTTTCGGTAGATTCTATTACCGATCGGTGACTTGAGCTTTCGAAATTTTGGTCACTGATCGTAACTGCTCCCTCCTCCCGGTTCACGATGACACGGATAGCTGTTAAATAGGCCTATCGCGGTAGTAAGAGATTGGCTAATTGTCGGCAGCTGATTAGCTTAGTCACGGTAAAATGCAGCAGAATATTAATTGAACGAATGTGATCTGATGTTTTCAGCGAGAACGGCGTCAGCTACATGTCCTTGGTACCACACGGCTGGCTATCGAGCTAATGCAACCTCGGGGTGGGTGTGGCGAGTATGGACAGCAAGCTCGGGCCGTTACCTGAATTACCACATGGCCTACAAAAACTGGTACGGGACAGAGCCTGGCGGTTCCAGAGAGCAGTGCATGTTCCCATATAGAAGCTGGAATTATCGCTGGGGAGGCTGGAGCTGTGGAGACAGAGAATGCGTCGTCTGTGAAGTGCTAGTCTGAGTGCAAAAAGAACCGCACAAAGAGACGAACTGAACTAAACCAAAATGAAACAAAACAAAACGAACTTGGACCTACTTTAAAAAAGCAGCAGCGTGCAGCTTTCACTTTTTTCGTTTCGTTTTATTTTACTTCTGTCGCTTTGAACACACCTTAACATTCTGTAGCAGAAATTCAGATTTCGTTTAGTATAAATATACGCTAGTAGTAGACTCACGTCATGACAACACATAGGCTAATTCCCATTAAGCTGTGTACATAGCTTTGCGATTATCCCATTGAGCGTAAACAAGTAATGTGACGTGACGCGCGACAGCATCGGTACGTCGCAATTACCACGGGGTTTTGCGGCACTTGTGAAACCTCAGCTAGCTCATAAAAATGCCCCAGGGCAGGCCGCAAACCGTGGGCGAACAACTCTCTCATCTCTCTATCTTCATTAATTTTGATATCATATGGGTCCTTAAAAAATGGTCCTTAGCGACTGCTAAAATCTACGTTCAATGCTGAAAATTTCATGCGCAGTTTGTCTGGATCTATCTACAACTTTTTCGGCACAGTTCATTTTTGAAATTTATGTAAAAACTGTTCAGTTTATATACAGTGTAAAGGTGACGTCGTGGTTGTAGATATAAAACAGCACAAATCACAATTTAAAAATTCAAACTTTACCATTACACAGTCAGCAAAGTTCTTCTGACATTGTGTAATGGTGATGTTTGAATTTTTAAATTGTGATTTGTGCTGTTTTATATCTATAACCACGATGTCACCTTTACACTGTATATAAGCTTAAACTGAACAGTTTTTTTACATAAATATTTGCAGTTTTATTGCCGTTGAAATTAATCTGGATTAGTTAATTATAGCAATGTTAAAAATGTAGAAATGTTTTTGTTGCTAGATAATAACGATTTTTCGTATACTTAACGTATGACTTTTCCGGGGATGCATATGTGCGCTTTTGAATAATTGCGCACTGCCCATACCAAAATAAACCGATCTTGAAAACCCCATCTGATGCAAAAATCTTCGATATATCTCTTACGTAAGCCGAGTTCTAACCAATTATGTCCCAAATTTTGTTGCCGTGGCAACGAGGGTCGCTCGGGAAAAAATTCGCGTGGCATTATTTGATGGTCTATCCCTGAAACCCCCCTTATAGACGCAAAAATTTTGCTGATATCTTTTACACAAGCCGAGTTATAGCCAATTTTGTCCCAAAATTCGTTGCCATGGCAACAAGGATCGCTCGGGAAAAAATTCGGTTGGCAGCATTCGATGGCCCATCCCCAAAAACTCCACTCCGCGCGTCTCGTGAGCATTATCTCAAATTTCTTGTTACTGTAGTTATCATGGGTACAGTAACTACACTGTGAGGCATACAAAAACAGACCAAAATATACTGTTCATCACTTGAAAATGGATTGACAGATTTTAATAATTTTTGGTACAAATATTCCAAACACAACTGGACATCATAATCATTTATATTCCCACCTCACCGAACATCTGTTTCTGCACTACCTGGGGAAAACAAAACAAGCAAAATATAACATTTTTATTCATTGCAGTATCATTATTTGATTTAAATGACATACATTTAACACATTTTGTTTAAATTTCTTGTGCTTTGCTGACAGTTTATACAATTGTGCAACTGCTGACAGTAAATATTCAGTATATTGGCTATTTGTGTCAACACAGGTAGGGAGATACATATTCTCTGTTCATTCGTATTAGTGTTGATCATGTTCTGCTCCAGACTTTGACCAGTTTATTCTTGAGTTCATTGATATTCCTAAACAGCGTCCCATAAACTCGCTGATGCATAACACTGCAAACATTGTCAAATGGACTGTGATTAAAGCTGTTAGGGGCTACATGTTTCGAGTAATGAAATTTACTGACGGTTTTTTTTATGTATTTCAACTCATGTTCATTTGTTATGTTTCGTCAGGTAGTGCAGAAACAAATGTTAGGTGAGCTAAAAATTTGAATAGCCATTTGATGCTTATTTGTGTCAGAAATGTTCATACTAAAAACTATTAATTACATCTCGTTAATCTTCTCAAGTTACTATAAATAATGCTGCGAGTGGCTTTTGACGTTTCTTTATTTATTTTAACGCCGATTTCATGTGTTTTGATTTCTCTAGGTAGTGCAGAAGCATAGGCTGGGTGAAATGAAAACTTTCAGTACAATTCTACAGCGACAATCAGACGTCAGTTTGTTTCAGATTCAGTACTTGATAACCGGCGTTGGCAAATACTCGCCGGAAGTACGGTTCCGCGCGTGCCCACAGCAGCGAGCACGTCGACTTCCGGTCTCGATTCGTTACGTCTTCCACGTCCCAGATCTCCGCCAGCGTGCATCCGGGCTTCCTAGGTCACGTGACCACCACACGAACAAACCAGTCGATTAATCAATCAACATTTTACTAATCATAGCATTAAAATGTACACGTTAAAAGTAGAACAGAATGTCTCCAGTCCCCTAAAGACATTCAGGCAGCATAAACATTAAATAAGAAAGCCCAGCTAACGCAAAGGGAACGCGCGACAGCGGTGCATGTAAAAAGGCCCACTGCGAACCAAATCTTAGCTCACCAATACTAGCAAACGACATTCGACACGATGATTATAACAAAGGCTAGTAATTGTAGTTTTGCATTGACATTCGCTAGACGGCGTAACTGGTACCGTCTGAAAAGGTCAGCTACCGTCTGAAAGGCCGAAAGCGCGCATTTTGAAGGGTACCTCTCTTTGATGCCTTCGTGCGCAAGCCTCCTTGAACATGGAAGATCGCGATTTAGACCGTTGAAATGTGCGTTTAATACTGAAAATTTCACATGCGGGTCGTGCTGGTCTATGTGTAACAATTTCGGCGCAATTCGCTTTAGAAATGTGTGTTGCAGCCCTAAATAACCAAAAAAAACTTTATTTTAAAAACTTTATTTTAGTCTTCAAAATCATTCAAGGTCATTGCTTTCAATGTCAATCAAAAGCCCATGTACGATTTTCTATTAGTGGTTAATAGTAACTTTGGCCCTATCACGCATCGTTTCTGAGATACGGCGACTTACTAACCAAGAAATTTGAGCTAATGCTCACGAGACGCGCGAAAGCCTATAGCAGTTCCGGTTCAGTAGTCATCCATCGCAGTATTAACCGGGCCCGGCGTAAACTTCGTTTCAGCCGAAACGCATTACCAACTACGCCACGCCATAAACGCCCGAACCGTGGTGTCGCCTTGTGAATGATATAGACTTGCGCAGCCCGATATCGGAAAAAAATACCACAAAACCCCCTATTTTGGCGTTCAAGGTCATCCAAAGTCATTGAATTCGGCGCCAATCGACAGCCAGTGTACGATTTCCTATTAGTGATTAATAGTAACCTAGGCCTTATCTCGCACCGTTACTGAGATACAGCGAGTTTTTGGCCGAAAATCGCAAATTTTACCCACCCCCCTCTCATTTAGGGCCCTCGTTCGGGGTGACCCCCTTCGAATTCATGGAAAAGCTTTACGGTTCCCGAAACTAGAGTCTTCCAGGCAGCCGATGGTGAAGATTTGGAGATCCTAGCTTGGACCGTTTTTGCCTGATCCACCCGTGTGACGGACAGACGGACAGACGGACGGACGGACAGACGGACGGACAGACGGAATTGCGATGGCTAAGACGCGCTGAAAACATAGCTGCTTTCGCGCGTAATAAAAATCGCATATTTCTTCTACTCCCTTCTCATTTAGCGCCTTCTCTCGTGGTGACCCCTTCAGAATTCCTGGCAAAGCTTTACGGATTCTGAAACTAGAGTTTTCCGCGCAGCTGACAGTGACGATTTAGTGATCCTAGCTTGCACTTTTTTGACTGATCCACTCGTGTGACGGGCGGACGGACCGACCGGACGGACAGACGGACAGAATTGCGATGGCTAAGACGCGCTATAGGCCTAGCAGTTCCTGCTGTAACTACGCAACAAAATGCCCCGCACCAATAGACCGCTGTCAGTGGCGGCGCCAAAAAGGGTCCAGGAGGCCATGCCCCCATTTGAGGCTTGGCTCCCTTTGGCCCCCATCACAGACATACAGCAAAATGTAGTCTATGAATACCTGATCTGCAGTAAATGTTGTATTATTGCTGATGACTGACTCTGAATTATTTAAATTGCCACAAAGTAGGATAAACATCTACTAACTGGGTGTATCAAAGGGATTTAGGCACTGGACAGCAGTAGAAGTAAGGTTGTAGATTAGATCGTCAGCTGCTGTAGCAGCTGACGATCTTCATCTGCAACCGTTTTTGGCTTAAACTAGTGGTACTCAGAGCCATCAGAATGCAAGCCTTAAGTTTGTGCAATAGTTGTCTACCTCCTGCCAAATTTAAATCTAGGCTATTTGTGCAACTTCATGGCAGTAGAACAATAGAGTGTCAAATGTGACTACGCATTTGAACAAAGAATACGATTTTTTTCTGCTCGCTTCGCTCGCATATTATTTGTACCCCCAACTTTTAAGTTTGTGAAGTCACTCTTAATCGAAAACAATTGCTTGGTCTAGCTGGGAATTTTGCTTTCCAAACCACCCTAATTTATCGTTTAATCTTTGCCTGCCCTACTGGAAAGTCAAGGAATCTCATGTGCTCTGGAAAGTTGTCACCCTGGAAGAACGTACTGGATGATAACCTAAATGTAACGAGGCTAAGGCAAGAATTAGAGTATAAAGTAAAAAAAGTGTGGCCCATACACATGTCTTAGCTCCCTTGGTCTCCCTACTCATAACAAGAAATTTGAGCAAAGCTCACGAGACGCGCGAAAGCCTATAGCATTTCCAGTTCAGTAGTTATAGTTTCGAAAATCGCATATCACTTGACTCGGCCCATCGGGACCATAATACACATCGGCCATAGGCGCGTGTGGCGTTGGCGACGGTGGCGCCTCCTTGTGAATGATATAGACTTGCGCAGCCCGATATCGCAAAAAAATCCGTAAAACCCCCTATTTTGGCGTTCAAGGTCATCCAAGGTCATTGAATTCTGCGCCAATCGACAGCCAGTATACGATTTCCTATTAGTGATTAGTAGTAACCTAGGCCTTATCTCGCACCGTTACTGAGATACAGCGAGTTATAGGCCAAAAATCGCAAATTTTGACCACCCCCCTCTCATTTAGCGCCCTCGTTCGGGGTGACCCCTTTCAAATTTATGAAAAAGCCTTACGGTTTCTGAAACTAGAGTCTTTTAGGCAGCCGACGGTGAAGATTTGGTGATCCTACCTCGCACCGTTTACAAAACAGTGCTGATCTATGTCACTTGTTCAAATAGAAGCTTGCAGAACTCCACACAGAACTTTTAGAAAGTTTAAGGAGAAATGGACGATCGAAAGCCGAGGCGTAAAACGATCTTTAGTAGTTGTACCTCTGCTGTTGACGACACCAGTATGATTCAAGCACGGCGTAGTTGACTCCAAGCTGTCTCAAGTTGGTCCACACGTCGACGTCCGGTTTGCGGCTGTACAACGTGTAGACCAGCTTCGTGCGACGCCTGTAATTTGTGCACACCGCGTGGACAGCGTAATTTGCATACCGTGGCGGTGTTGACCGCAGTGCCGCTGTGGTGTTAGCGATTCCGCCTATAGCTATATGCATTATCCGTAGCGCGGTCTGTCGTCTGCCTGTCGTCCGTATGCCACATTCGTGCACCCATGCATAATCTGTTCGATGAATTTACATCTCATTTGACAGGTAGATTTGTGAAGTCTAATGACACATTGTGAAGATGGTGTCCCCGCCCCAAGTTTAAAGGAAAAGGAGATTTTGGGGTCAAAACCACCAGCCGAAACATGCAAAAGATAGTTTCTGATACCCCAAGTAGCAGCATCGATCAGCGGTTTCGCGTTTTAACGATTTATTTCGGTCGTTGTCAATTAACTTAACGTTACTCACAGACAGAACTCCGAATAAACTAAGCTACACTAATTATACAGCAACTAAAACAACTAATGTGCCCTGTAGGCCCTATAGGCTCGTAACGGATAGAGTTACCTGAGCTCAAAATCTTCATAGTGAGGATGGTTGACAATAGGCCTGCCCGTGCACAGTTTGACCATTGCCATTGTAGGCATGGCACCCGCAAACACCGAGTCTGTATCGTAGACATCATCCATCCATACAAATACAAATACACATACACCGTGTCCCAGGGCTTGCCATTTGAAAATAAGAGACGATTGAAAAATCGATCGCGTCGCGATAGGCGATTGATTATGACGGGGATACATAGTATCACTGTAGAGTGTAGACGCTAAAATCAAGGGCTTCCATTCCCCGTCAACGCCAGGAAGCAACCGTCCAACGTCCCCTTTCTTCCATTTTTCTTTCTTCCTTTTTTTATTCCTTTACCACTTCTTTTTTTCTTCTCTAAAAGATTTGGCTAGTAGGTGTTCTACAGAGTCCGGGGCGAGGCTCTGGCCGCAAATGCATTTTGTTGTAAAAAAACTAGTAGGTCCTATTTTTAAAGAGTTTCCGTATCGTCTACGTCTGCTAGAGTTTGCATCTCAACCATCAAACGACGGCAGAGTGAAATCATTCTAACCAATCGCAAAGTTGCGCCAATTCAGCGACCAAAAAGCACTCGGCGTGGCCAGCGAGTAGGCGATCGAAAAATCGATTGCCTGGCGGGCGTTTAGGCGATCGATTTAAACGATCGACTGACCGATCGCCTCAAACGGCAAGCCCTGCCGTGCCCGCGAAAAAAGTCTACCGGTCCGTGCTACTACAGCGACACATGCGTAATTTCAACAAATTTATGTGTAATTCCGTAATTATAATACGTACGCAACTGACGCTTTTGTAACTTCAGTTCTGGTAATAGAAATGTTAACCTGACGCTGTTGAGCCGTTAATCCAGCGAATCAGTCCTTCTAGCCTGGGATTAGTGAATTCGGTCTGTATGCATCGCTGATGTTGAACGTTAGCGATGCCTTGGAAACTCATTGTTGCTATGACAACCACCATCACAGTGTGACGCCGACCGACGTTGCCATGGAAACCAAACAACTGTCATCCATAGCAACTTGTTACTTATACTAGCTATAAGATAAAAAAAATAAACTTAAAAATAAACAGTTGATGAATATTTAAATAAATATTAAACAAATACAGTTGAATAATACGTGTAACATAATCGCTGTTAGATGATTCCAGCACACTCGAAGTGCATTTGCAAAAATATTGAATAATTAAAAATCCGAAAATTAGCGTGTGCTAGGCACTATAGCCATCTTGGTAAAAAATGAACTTTATATTTTTTGGACTGATGGCACATGGCAAAAATAACAGACATTTACTCGTTTATCGTGGTAAATTTAGAATTGTTTGTAATCAATAAGCAGCAATACCAGCAGTAAACACTGTAGTAATGCGATAATAGTAGTATTAGTTGTTGTTGTTGTTGCTATACCTTTTCCGATGAAAGCAGTGACGTCACGAGACACATTTGTGGCGTCCAGAACAGTTTAAGGCGCATAAACATACCCGCCATAACGGTGAAGGCTGCCAACTGAAGACCGTGGTACACGAGCTAAAACATCGTTGTGAAATGTTGTTATTTTTATAAACAAATAACTAACAATAATAAAGAATAATAATTAGGCCTTATTACATCCACACTTAGTACTGTTGAAATTTCGCCACAGTCAAAATTCTTTCGACACTCAATGTTTTAGGCGGCAGAGATGACACCGGCTAATGCGACAGTTCTTACTGTACCATGGTCCGTTCGTCCGCTTGTCTGTTCGTTTGTCAGACTCGTATGCCTTGCAGGGCCTGCTGAAGTCGTTTGAGGGACAAACCCATAGACATATAATCATTGTTTGGCCGAGATAATAAATTAATAATATATTATTAAAACTTTTATAGTTTCTAACGAACAAATATATGGGCACGCCTTGTGTTGACATGTATGCGGCCGACCGTCTGGTTGCCGCGGGTCGTACACGACCAATGTCCAGTAATACCCCGTTTAGACGAAAAAACATACATGAAGCAAACTTAGAGCACACGTCGCGCACTCTTAGAGCTGGCTTGATGACGGTGTATATTGAATGCGTGTGCTTCACTGTATGCTTCCTCGTGTGAACGGGGTATAAGCGAAGCCGCCCAACGCGCGTGAGCCAGCTAGAGTAAGTTATTTCATAAAGGTTTTTACGTTTCATGAGTATGAACTTTTACACTCCGAGCTGAATACTGGCACACCGGTTATTCTTGCTCTGGGATAATGTTTACGTCAATGTAGATTTTTCTACGCTTATTGTTTTCCAGTTAGGAGCCCGTACAAGATAGACGGACGGATGGACAGCCGGACTGGTAAGACCTGTAATAAGGCCTAACAGAACTGCCGTATGTACATACATACCTCAGCATTCTGACTATCAGAGTTGGTAACGGCAGGTTTGGCTGTTTTACCGAGCACCGTGTATGCGTTGTCTGTCGGTGAGGCGTGATTTCTGGGTACCGTGTGGCCATTCATGGAGACGCCATTATTGAGCATCGCATGATGGTGGTGGCCATTAGACCTACCACTGGCCAATGAGCTGTTAATATCAGCTGGTTTCAATGGCGCCTCGGAGCTGTTTAATATTCTTCGCTGTTGCCTTGGAACGCCGCTGTATTTTGCCCTTGCAATCTGTTTCACAACATTTCAGCTGTTCACTGTGAGTTGAAGAAAATTTTTAACATAGCCTATTGAAAAAACAGTTTTATAAAAAACGTTTTAAAGAACGTTAAACAAAAAGTAACCTAAAGTTTAAGCGTTGACTAACACTCAGCCTAATTCGTTAATTCAGAATATGTTTTTTCATATTCGTAAAAATTCTGTTTGCAGCAACAAATAACTAAATATTAATACAAAATATAGTACAACATATGAACGCATCGTACACTTACATGTAAACTGGCAACGGCAAAGACAATGATCGTGTAAGGAATTAGCAACGTTTTCGTCAGGCGAACGTAAGTCTGGAATTGCACACAAAATTACCAAAAATAGCTCTCAAACATATTATAACATAACGCAAACTTACTGGCCCACTCGCATCAGGCCTACCTGACAAAAAAAACAAGCATCATCGCTACGAGGATAACCAAACTGAGTTGGTTTGGGTGAAAACAGACAAATTAATTATAGTTGCATGTGAAAAGTTCGCTCAGAGTTAAAAAGCAAAATAGCGGAAAGAAAGGGTAATTAAAAGAAAATAGTTAAAAGTTAAAATAAGGGCAGAATAAATCGCATCCCTTGTTGTTAGCCTACGCCTCTAAAAAGCAAAATCGTGTAGAATTACGAATCCGCACGGCAAAAATGTCAAAATCTGAATCTACATCATTACACTTTTAAAAAGCAAAGTGAAGTATAAATGTCCAATCCACGCTTCGAGAAAAAGCAAATTCGTACAAAACTTTATTGCCCAAAAATAAAAATGATGCATAAATGTCCCTATATAGCTAACGCACAATCTCTGTAAAGACGACAAAATGTTCAGAAATTCTTAGCCCACAAAATCGTGTATAGGCCTAGTGTTGCATGTCATGCGGGAGTGTTACAGCTGGAGCCAGTGTGTCGTGTGAAGTGAACTCATCAGATGAAGTAAGGTAGTTGGATACATTAATTGGCGCGTAGGTTCCTACCTGTGCTTCAAGAAAGTCGAACTCAGCTGCACACGTGTAGAGCAGCGAGTGGAACGTTTTGTGATCGCTGAACTTACTGCGTAGCAAATCGACGATATGACTCTATTGCATGACAACACGTTTACACACGCTCAATACTTTATCATCATTATCGTCGTGGTCACGTCGTCGTCATTAAATTTGCTAGAGCAGGCAAGATTTGTGAATAACAACACAGTAAATCAGTAACGTAAACTAACAACCATGCATAAGCTACGGTTATAAAAGCGGTTGCACTAGACGATAAAACCAAATAACCGTTCAATGTTTGTAAAAGACAGAAAACTGCTAAAACACTTTTTTAAAAACTTACAATTCTTTGTATAGAAAAATGTAAAACAGAAACGTTTAGCCTATAAACATTTATGACATTTATGAACAGCACTGTTTTCTTACGTCGTCAGCAACGTTGAGTATTTTTGACAAGGTGGTCTTCAGTAGCAACGTTATGACACTAATAGACACTGCACGAACGAACTGCAACATTATAATACACCGGAACGTACGCGATGGGCCAAAGAACATTAAAGTACAAGCATTTTGTTGTACAAACAGTCGCTTGGTGGCGTTATGGTACAGTGCAGGATTTATGATCGACAGATCGTCAGTTCAACTCCCGGTCGGGTCTCGCTATCCAGTACGCCTAGTTACTCGATATATAACCAACCGCCAAAGACCAACTCAGCCCTCCATCCCTGCAGGGCAGGTAGCTAAATCGAGTAGGCCTATCAGTCTGTCCGGCAAAGGCTGAGGTACAGCGCGTTTACCTGTGTCAGGTGGCAGGTGACACTCTGTGATCCCGTATGACAGGTGACGCTCCGGTTCCGTACTCTGCAGTACCGTAAGCCAACTTACCCTAGTTAATGAGTTACATGTTGCAACCGTCTTTCCAAGCAAAAGTAACGGCATAACAGGATTTTACTTATAACTTTTAGATTTTAACACACTGATTTGTAGGCCTACCACCACAAAATTTCAAATGCAAATTTCAAAAGTAATTATTATGATAATTCAGTGTGAACAATAATTAGCCATGTTATCAAAATGTTTATTATAATGTTAAAGTGTTACTAATAAAAACTTATTATTAATAATCACGTTTACCAGGTACAGTAGTTACATTAAAACACTTATTCAATTCATTGAACTCACCAGCGCCGGAATAGAACCAATTGCGATCATCTTCAGCCTACGCTCTACGATTGTCAGATGAACCTACGCCAACACAGCACCTGTCATCAGTTAGGCGGTGTTTACACTTGCGACGAAAATGAAACAAAACTACAACAAAATCGCACGCGATAAATCCAAAACGTAAGACGTTGTTTGAAACGTGTACAAAACGACAGAAATAAACTGTGCTGAAATGAACTAAAGTGCCAGTTCATTTGCTGCCGGCATGTTCAGGTGCGTGAGCGACTTCAGCGCCGACTGCAAAATGTGATTGTTATGCCTAGTTTACTGTTGTGGCCTTGTTAACTAGACGGACAGCCGCATACACATGTCGACAAGCTGAGTGAAAACTTACGATGACGGCGACGAGACTGGACGTAAACAGTGACGCGAGTAGCATGGAATTTCCACACGTCAGCAACAGCCCCAGCGTCAGACCCACCTGTGCATGATAATAAAATCTAGTTTCTCTGGAACGTAACAAACCACCTCAACATGTCGAGATGTCTGCGACAAAGTCCGTGACAAGTCCGAGATAAACCCGTTTGTGTCGCTCTAATGGAATTTAGTCCGAAGTTTTCGCACAAAACTGTGTACCTAAACGAGCTCGGCAAACAGGGCAATTAACAAACGTCCAGGAAGCTGTGGGAGCGTCCGAGGGAGCGCTGTGAGCTCCCCCAGCGAAACCCCGAACGACGCCCCGGTCGCAAAAGCATTTTGACAGATCTAAGTTTTAAGGTCATGTAAAAGCATCCCCTGGCAACGGATTTTTAACACTATGGGAAATGGTGGTTAAACCAACAATTTGCCACCAAAAATCCTCCCCTAGTTTGCTATTTTTACTTTTTCCGAATAACTTTAATTAAAGTTTATTGTATTTGTTTATTGTTTATCGCCTCTCACACACCTCTCAGACGTCATGAGTTTTGAACGTTGTGAAGTACGTAGTTCGTCTGAGAGCCGTTATATAACTGTATAGTGAAGCTGTAAATGGTCGCTTTCGAATGATTCTATTCGCACTGTGAAATCTGATAAATAAAGTCTGCTCGGAGTGTTTATTCAAGCTACCTCTCGCATGGACCTCACCTCTCGTATAGACCATAGAGTCGCTGGTCCAAATGTAGGTGGCAAAAAACATAGTTAAACCAATCACTCAGATTTTGGTTGCATTTTCTAACAATTAAAAGAAAAATGTTTTAAGAAAAATTTATAGGCTATAAAACAGCAGAAAATAGAATAAACACATTCAGTACGCAAAGTAAAAATGGCCATGTTAGAATGAAGCCTTTAAAAACGTTATTTTTGCATTAAAAACTTTAACCAAATTCTGATCTTAAT
>Ga0209671_1004881_pt1 | contig 13427 bp, 8 predicted proteins | sample WorMetHERISLAND2_2_FD_187401 | JGI IMG/M metagenome (GOLD analysis project Ga0209671, IMG submission 187401) | Marine gutless worms symbiont microbial communities from Max Planck institute for Marine Microbiology, Germany - Olavius geniculatus... | ecosystem: Host-associated > Annelida >... | reverse complement strand
GGGGGGCATCGCACCGTGGCCCTCCCCTAAATACGCCACTGACCAGGCCGGAGTTTTTTATCCACACTTTCGTCTCAGTTTCGTCACATAGCGTCGCTCGGTAGAACGCTTACCGGACACTTCGGACCTAAGACAGTTCGGACCTAAAAGTTAGGTCCGAAGTGTCCGGTTACCGGTAGAACCAAGAAGTTGACCAGAGATAACGTTGGCTCTTTTTACTCGGTGTTCGAATTTTTTACACATTTCTCTTAAAGTTATTCCGTTGACACGGTTTGCCGTGTGGAAGCGGCGGCATAAAAGGAACGTCGTCGGTACTGCGCATATCGTCGTGTGATTATTGTACGTGACAGCGCACTGTCGTTGGAGGCCATTTCCCGATTGTAAACCTACAATTTGCGGTAACAAATTTGCGGTATGAACGGGACTAAGAAGATCTGCGTTTACGAATTTACACAAGCTTAATGCTCGGGCTCCGTATAATACAAGACTCAGGGCGCAGTCGCACATAGGTCGGTAAACGTCTGTTTGAATCGACTTAATGCGTCAACATGCTGGGCGTCAAGACGACTCAAAACCGCACACGCAACGAACAGACTGACAAACACATAGACGATTGTCATCAACTGACGGCCAGCAGCAACATCGGCAGATGTCGCGTAAAATGTCGTCATTAGCAGTCAGCGACATCATCTCGTAACGGACACTCCGCATGTAGACAGAGAGAAACAAGCAAACAAACAAGGACAGACGCCGAAGCAAAAGCAGAAGCAGAATGCAATTCCAGCATATTTTTGCAATCGTTTGTGATCAAAAACATGGTTTCACATGATGACAGGCAACGACTAACGTTGCCAATTACGTTCATTTTACGCTCATTTGTAGACAGCTGATGAGGTAGCCATAGCAAAACAAAAAGACGAACGATATTAAGCAAATCGCCGGTTCCAGAAGAAAACGGCACCCGGGCTATATGATGTGTCATAAAAGCGATTTACAGATAATTGAGACATATAAGCCAATTACGATGCAATAATCCTGGCTTAGATTTACGGCGCAGAGCTGCAGTTCTAGAGGCAGTTCTGGCTAGATCATGAACAATAAACGGATATAACAAAGATTTATTTATCTACGTGCTGCAGCGTCTATATAACAGCAGCCGTCTGTCCGTTTGCCTGCTGCGGAAGCTGAAGTCGCACACAGATATTGCTTCAGTTGGCGCTCACCATGCATCCCGGAACGAGCATAAAATTTGCGTGCAACACGCCACTTGACCAGTTTATGAGCACCGCGATGGCGCGGTCGCCGTTCAGGGAGCAGCTATTGTCAGACAGTCACAGGGTATGCAGCCTTCATGCTGCAGGCCTACGCAATGTCCACAAATCGCTCGCCATTCTGCCTATATTGCAGATCGACCGCAAATGTTATTCGATAGTAAATTACGCCTAAGCCATACAAAAACAAGTGGGCGGAGCTAACGTCATCACCCATACAAAATAAAACATGTTACGTATTTGGTGGAGTGGTCTAGCGGTCAGCACGTTGTGTCCGATCAATGTAGTTGCCGTACGCCGAGCCCGGATAGTACTTGAATGGGTGCCCGTCAGCCGACGGATAAATCATCTCGGTATATAATTAACCAACCACCTCGATCGCCATTGGTAAAAATAGCCTTCAGCGAACTCAAAGCAATGGAGATTCTGATGTTTTTGTTACCATTAGAACAGTTATCGCATACAGTAATACAACTATTATCCACTTAAATCCTTTAAAAACATTCTGTGACTTTAAACTTCTGTTTAAGATCATTTACACTCATTCAAAAATTAAGTTACGAAAATTTAAAAATTACGAAAAAAATTAATATAAATTTGCGCACATATTTGCATAATGACACTCTCTAACTTTAATGGTTTTTACCCGCGTTTCATGAGCGATAGGTAGGCATTTTGCCGTAACTCTAATAACGTTTTCGTACCAGAATCTGAGTTTGTAAAAACCGAGGATGCTTTACTCAGTACTTGCTTTACGACGTCTCGCTTAACAGCACCTATTCACTTAATACAGCCTACATAGCACTAAATATAAATATTAAAATTAATATGCAAAGACCCCAATTACTATCAATTAACCAGAGGTAACCGATCACAGTTACAGTTAAAAGCAATAGTGAACAAGAAGCCCAGCTGTCGCTAAGAAAGACCGACCGTACGCCGATGCCCGAAGGCCAGCAAAAGTAAACGTCATTTTTACTTGTTTACCTAATTCACATCTGACGTAACTTTCTGTTTACGAGATGTGCCCTTGACATCAGATCGCGGGTGTAATAAATAAGTAACACTTGCTATACGTAACGCATGTATTTGGGTGCAAATAATACCCCCGTTATAGAAATAGGCTGTAGGGGGTCCGACTTGGTAGCACAGGGTATCCGTCGGGCAACCCTATGTGGTGCTTTAGACAGTTTTCCCGTTATTCATACCATTTAGCCGCAATACATACGCTACAGACAGAAAGACAACAAACGACAGACAAACTACACCTTGTGCCATACGCGCGACTGTTAGTACGGTCGGCCAAAAAACGCAAAGTGCTCTCGAGCCATAAAACATATAGGGTGGCGCTGATCTCCGTTTCTATAACCTTCAGCCAGACACCAGTATACACTACGAGATTATGGATACGGGACTAGTGCATCGCGCGCTGTGCACGTTCATGTCTCAGCTTTCGCTGGTACTCGTTGCGTCTACCCACGGCTGAGCTGACCTGGGTAGCTGGTTACATACAGAAATGGTTTACTGACAGTTCTTTTTCTTCGTTGATAAAAATAGTGCTATCCAGTCTGCTCTGTCGGCAACATGTACATGAACTTGTTGCTAAATTCGCTGGTCCATCTGTCCGGTCATATTTCAGTGACAGCCAACGCAGAAGTTCCTATTCCTAGACTAAGTGCAGTGTATACATAGATCAGTTGTTAGTGTAGCTCACCGTGAGTGAGGTCTGGTCGTGATCGGTGTCGGTTGACCCGGAAGCGGAACCGTCTGTGCTGCAGTCTCTGTCTGACCGCGATCCAGAATCAGACTCGACGCTGCCACCACGCCGCACGACCGCCGGTCCTCCAGCGTTAAAGCTCGTCAGAAGAGTCACTGCTTGCTGCAGCCGCTGACGACGTTGTTTGCGGTGCTTATCAACCTCATCACCATCGTCATCATCGAACGTCAATCGTCGTTCGCTGATGCGCTCCTCGGGGCTCGGTTGTTGCCACGAGGTGTCGGACTCAACCTCGCAGCTACTGCTGTCCCGCTGGCGGTCGTCGTCGTCGACGTCGACTGCCGCCAGTCGTCTACGGATGTCGTCCAGCTGTCTGCGGCGTACCTGCAACGGCACAGCGAACCGCGACTTGTTGACAGCAGCCACCGGGGACGAGGTGGAGAGTATTTCGCCGGCAGAGCGGGACTTGCACATTGACACTCGACACGCCACTGCCTGGCCGTCGCTGCTGGGGTTCACGGGGAGACCCCTACGATGTGGCAGTGGTGCGTAGTAGAACAGTATGCGTCCGTTGCGGTCTCGCACCGCTCGTCGCTCGATCGTCGCCAGTCCGTCGTCAGCAGTCATAGTGCCGGCGGTGTCGTCGCTGTGCGGTGGCTCTGGGGGCGAAGACGTCGTACCACCGGGTGAAGTCTGGTCTGATCGATGCCGGCTGCACATGCGAATGATGGGGAAATAAGAAGCGCGACAGAGCGCGTGATAACTTGATCCAGCGGACGGCGCTTCGACGTCGTCGCTGAGGTAGTCGTCTTCCGAGCTACGCACGTCACCCATCGATCGAGCTCTGCGTGCTGATCGCTCGACGCTTGACAATAACACGGTGTATACCTCTCATTCACTCACGCAGCCACTGCCAGTTAGTCAGTGCTGCCCCCGCCGCTGCTGCTGCTGCTGCTGCAAGACTGTCTGTGACTAACCGGTTGATTCGACCGTTCGGAGGCGAGGCGAATAACGCAGACGCTGCTGCGCGGTGCGCGCTGCTGCAGCAAAGCGGCACCGAGGCATTGCGTTGCGCCGTGCTGCTTCCGCGCCGCTGTATAATGGACCACCAACAACAACTCACTCTCGCGCTCTCTCGCCGTGTCCCGCGTGGTGAAACGACGTAAGGCCTTGGTCATATGGACGATCAATACGCTGACGCTGACGACATAACTGCACACGACAATTAGCGACTGAAGACCAGCACGTCAATGGTTTCGTCACGTCGCGTTATGATAACAACGCGTGAGCCTCCTCTTCATTGTTTTATGGCCTTTGCCAGCCGACCGACTCTACTTTCATGCATTATTCATCTGCAGTCTGGCAACAAAAAAGCAGTGGTCATACGAAACGCCACATCGAGTGCGAGTGTCGGTTACTGCGTTCAGTTTTGATGCATTTTCTCTGCTTTCTGATAGCAAGAAACGTACAGCGTTCGTCGCGTATTGCTAGTGAACTTTTGATTATGTCTTATGCCTGGGAGTCGTCTGATGTTAAATTCCACGATAGAAAATATTAAGAAAACATCAAAATATTTGGCTTTGCACCTTGTACAACCGAAAAAAGACTATATCTCGTATGGTATAAACACAGTATTGACGTAAAACACAAACTCGATCAGTTATCGTCTATTTGCCATTTTCGCGATAAAATATTTAAAATTAAAAAAAAACATCGTAGCGCATACCGGTACACTGAAAGGCGCCTGAGTGGCAAGGAAGCTGACATTTAGGCTTACGTGGAATTGAGTTTGAGTGTTTTACGTTTACGTTGGATCTTATTATACCAATCCTTCACTTGTTAAATTACAAGAAACTCAATAAGACTACTACATTCTACTTTAAAACTAACTTTATTTTGACTAAAACTGACTTGTAACTGAGAACAGAGAAACATACTAATATCTCTCTATGCCAAATAGCATCTCGTTCTTCGTGTTATGTATATACCGTGTTGTTGGCACATTGTTGCTACATAGGGCTGCGAGCGCCGTTACGCTGGCAGCTTATGGAGCCTGCGCGTCTTAGCGTAGCTTTTTAGAGTGTCTGGCGCGAGTTTATTTATAACAACAAATTTAGTTTTCTGTACGTAAGTCCTGTTTTACCTTCTGTTTTACTTTTATTTTGGCCTAAATTTATAATGGTGTTTTTTTTGCACTAGATCGCTGACTATAGGTGTGGAACGAGCGAAGGCACGTCGCTGAGCTAAGTATCCGTCTCATAACTTTCGACGTAGCCGAACTTATATGACGACCGTATGTGTACGTTACACCGGACAGATGGACAAACAGACAGACAGACAGACAGACGAACAACATACGCTGACAATACCTGCGCATCGTGCTATTGCATGCACGGCACGGGTAAAAACTATCCAATTAGCTACACTATCTAATAAGGTAAGCCATCGACACGAAGAAGTCCACTGCAGTCTCCAATTTCCCTTGTGTGAAGGGTTGATGAATAGACACTGAAATAAGCTACAACAGCAGATCTGCGTCTGACACTAGGCAAATAGACGAATGGACGGCAGACTGGACGAGGTTTCACGGGACACCGCACGGAGGGTTTCTACGGATGCGCTTGACAGATGCATAATAGATCACATGCTTGAACATGTCCTATACAGCCTCAGTATCCGTCAGTATGCGACAGATGATTATTAATTCAAGACGGATTAGTCTGTGCTTTTCCTCGCGCGATTACAAGATTGTCTGCATTCGGGCGTGTCCCGCAGCGCACTGCTGCGTCGCTGAGCTTTATTGCAACGTCACATTGTCGTATTCTATCAATCTCGTGTCTTCTATTGCATTCTGTCAAAGACCCTAGACTCTCATGTTTGCGCCTCCGAAACGAATGATCTTTCGAATAGCAATAAAATGCGACTGCATTGTTATTGCTTAGAGTTGTTTGTTTTACGAGAAATCTCACACATTATTTCATTCGGTCTACAGTCTACACATTTCACAAAAATTTATTAAGCTGTGTTGTGAATCACTTGTTCTAACTCCCATTTCTGCAGTAGTGTGCCTATTCCCACTTTGCTTGTTGCCAATGGTTCATAGGCCTATGGTCTATATAGGCCTATTGTTTTATCGAAAAGCAATTGCTTAAGCATTTAAAGTCATTTATGCTCGCAACCTGCAACATGTTTTTGTATGTTTATGTTGTAAATATTATCATGCTAACGTGTTTCATATTTACAAAGTATGGCCTGAGTTATGTATAAATTAAAATTACATAAATAAAAAATTGCGTGCCATCAGCATAAATGTCGTTTTATGGCTAAAATAAAATAAAGAAATTAATTATGATACATTATGCAGTGATAGTAGGCCTAAACATTATGAAAAGTATAAGATCGAGAACAGTCTTGAAAACAGACGGTTGCCATCTTACTGCGTTTGGTGCAGTTTCCGTCGATCAATAATAACCAATTTGCATGCAGATAACCCAGCGGCACAAAACTTTATAATGCAGCTTTTCGGCGTACGGTCATCACTCACTCTTACTAGCTATGCAGCAGTCTCATCCGTCGTATACTATACAGACGTCTTTGCCGGCTCGTGAGATAGACTTTTAACGAACTAAATTGACATCTGTGCTCGGCAGACAGCCATTGTGGCTACAGATGCTGCCACCTTATTCGTTGCTATGGCGACTGGCAACGATGAAGTCTCAACAAGGGCAGCTGGAGCTGTCCGCTGAAGTAATTGTAACGGATCGCGCGACTGCAGACGGACACGACTAATTGTTGACGAAACGAAACCACGCGCTGCGTATGTCACAGTCATGTTGCCAGCCGTAGCCGTGTTTACGCGGATTTAGCGTGACAATGGCGCAGATAAGCGAGCAGGAGGACCGAGTCACGTGGGAGCTGCGAGAATTATCTCACAACAAATACCTCTCCGACCGACGACCTGTATCAGGCGCCCGCTCGCTCACCATACGGCCACGGTCGATTCTATCTCCGTGTCTGTGTAAACTGTATCCGGACAGGTTAATCCTTTTAACCCGTGTGTTTTCGCATGATACCGAATACACACTGCAACTGCGTGTTGTCCGTGTACTTTAATCTCTGTATTGCTCGTGTTTAAACATATCTGACATTTGCTCAACCTACGCCATTATCAGATTTCAAGCTGTAGCAAATAAAAAACAAGTAACTTGTTATATTACGTCGTCATTCACTGACCTGACGCCATTCTTCCTGCCTTTCAGACTCGTCGACGTTCATCCACCGCTACAGGCTACAGACATCAAGTTTGATCCAACAAACATCGACGAATTTGCTCTGGTCAGTAGTGTGGGTGAGTTCGATTATTCTAATCCAGACGGACTGCTGGTGGTATAAGCAAACAGCTGAGCAGAGCGAATAAATAACGGCGTCGACTCAGCAAGCAATTTCCGGCGGACTTTATACACTTGGCGCGAATGCTGTAGCAGCAGCTGTATCAGTGCTGAGTACTTCGACATCGAGAGAATGGAGAGAAGGGTAGCCTACAGAGCAGAGTCCACCTACCAACGTCTTAAAAACATTCTTGCGAAAAAACCCACGAAATATTTGCTTTATCTGGTGGCTGGTCGTCGTCAGCTGTGCGGGCGGGTTCGTAGATTCTCGGCAGCAGAGAGCGTTTGCATCCACCGACTTGACGTATTTCTATTCTCTTGTTGTCAGTCGACACAGAATGCTAACAAGTAAGTACAGAAACAGACGACTGACTGGGCAGACAAAGCTCTTCACCAAATGTTACAATCTACAGTCCGTGTTCGCCGACTTCCTTTATTTAGTTTCCTCTCTTGTACACCGTGGTCCCCCGTGTTCTCAAATAGACAGCATTATGAGATTGATGACTGTCTGGAGGATTACAGGGAAGATTATTAGAACTACCATTATGTTAATTACATATGCACGCGTATAATGGAGTTCTTACAATTTTAGGTTTAGCTCGTGTTTTGTATCTTTGTAAAGGTTAAAACTTTCTGTTTCTTTATTGTAGAGGTTAAACCTACTCTTCCGTTATTATGTGTTTGTGTGCATTCTGCCTGGAAAGGCCGTCCTCGAAATGACCTATACTGTGTCGGGCGGGACGTTAAACCCTACTCACTCACTCACTGTACACCGTGGGCCAATAAAAACGTGGCACAAGTAACGGTCGAGCTTATGGCATGATTATCGGCTGTCCGTCTGCCTGTCCGCCGTCGTCTGTCCGTCACGGATGTATTATAGCTAAACGGTGCGAGATAGGGCCTAAGTTGCTAAACTTGCCATTGATCACTAATAAGAAATCCCATATAGGCTTTCAAATGACATAAAAATTGATGACCTTAAATGAAATTGAAAGGTCATAACGCGCTATGGTATGCCAATCGTGCGGTAGTGTAGCTAAACGGTAAGTCGTTGGGGGTCGGCGATAATACCGTCAGATACGTCTTATAGGCTGTCAATAGTAACCATGTCTCCATCTGCAGTGGTTTGGCCTCAATTTTTAATGAAAAGTTTCAAGCTATAAATGGTCGTATCTCGGAAACAGTGGTAGATAGAGCCAAGGTTACTATTAATCACTAACAGAAAGCAGCATACGCTTTTTTAGATTACATAAAAATCATCGACCTTGGATGACCTAAAAGGTCAATGACAACCAGTACGGTCGGCTATTCTAGCGACAGTTGGGCTTTCTGTTTAATGTGATGAAGAAAGGAAACGGCAAAATGCTTATACGTTAGTAAGTAAGTAAGTACAGTAGTAATTTAATGGACTCATCAAATGTATATGCAAACATCACAAATTGATTTGCTGTCAAGTCACAATCTCGCGTACAAGAAGACACAAGTTACAGCAGAGCTTTTGTGGTCTATGACTTATGGACGACTTACACGCTGTATTTCTCCCAGTACAGCAGAGTTAGTGTCAGTGGCGACATTAACTCTAAGCGCGGACGATCTGTTTTGTGGACGGTCAGTTGCTGAAGTCGTCGTCGTTCTGTCGTTCAATTATTTAGTCATCGTCTCGTCTCGTCGCTGCCGCCGGTGTCCCATTTTAAAAAATCGCTTAACAGAAAAGTCTCCCCCAGCCGACAGTTTACCGGTAAAAATCCGCCGCGCCCGGCGACCGCCCGGGCGGGACGGATTTTTATCGGTAAATTGTCGGCCGGGGAGACTTTTCTGGGGGCGATTCTATAATGGGAAAACTTATGGGACCGGCGATATTTTTATAAAAGGGAGACATATCAAACCTGTGATTATCTCTTCCTGGGCGGATTTTTCATCGGGAAGCATTTTAATGAGACACCGGCACGCACGCATCCATGCATTCATCTGCGTCTGCCTGGCGGACAGAGGCAGGCGAACTCCACACCTCCGTGACGCTCGGTCCGCTGCTGCTGCTGCTGCTTTGCTGTGCTAATCAGCGGGTGGCCATGTGTCGATCTCAGTGTGCTCGATGCAACGTGGAATTACCATGGCAATAGCATTCGACGCAATGCGCTTGCTGCAGGGAATTACAAACGAGAATTCAGTCTACACGCTGAATCATAAATAAGCTAACAATAACGCAGATTTGTTGTGATAAATTTGGCGAACGTAGACAAAGCTTTCGTTTTTTCACTCGCAGAAGAAAATTGCACAAAAAACTGGAAAAAATCTGCCGTTTCGGTTTAGTGTCGCATTAGCTAGGTAAAAGTTTAGATCCACAACTGTTTACTCAATTAGCCGCCATACATTTAGTTTAATGTCAACTGCATGTAATATTTTCGTTTTAAAATAAAAAAAAATTAGTAGGCATTTTTTTGTTTTAGATTTACTTAGCTCGGAAGCCTTTTCTTAGATTCGTTTGTTAGCCTATTTCAGAAATTGCAACAGTGTTTGCTGAACGCCTAGCAAAGGCTTGAGCGACGCGCCATAGGGGCCCCGGGCCTGTACATTCACAAGTGGCGTGCGTGCTTGCTTATAGTAAATATTTTATATGCTCACTTCCAAGGCAATAAACAAAAAATATACCAGGCAACTGATGAAACAAGTTACACTGTATCTCCAGTTTAAACCCAACGACGTACAAAGCTCAAGTACAACACGCTGATAAAAAGTAATCCGAAAATGTGTTGAGACGATAGTGTTGTAGAAACGGAGTGGTAACGGAGCGGTAAGGACTATGCGGATATGATTTAATGTTTGAAATTGCAAGTTGTTTTTTTTGTATGCTGGCAAGTAGCGGCGAACTTTAGGTAATGTTGTCCATCGCGACAATTAAGTCGACTAGTCGACTATTGAAATGGTCGATAGCAGTAGCACTAGTTTTTTGGTGCTGATGACGTAAGTTACGTTACGACGATGGCTTCAAAGTGAGCGTAAACATTACGATTACGTGCGGGCTAAGTCACTCGAACAGTCCAGAACGACACTAAACCCATCGCATGTAAATTAGTAGTTACGCTGTAACGGCGCTATGGCACATTTGGGTGCAGTTTAAAGCGAGAAACTCCACGTGATCGGAATATCGTGGGCCGACGACGAGTCATCTCGTAATCCACATAGGTTAATAGACTCCATTCGACCAGATGCGAGTCGTATATCTGCTTCCGCAGCGTGAACCAAAGTTTTCAGTAATTATAATTTACAAGTATGTCTAAAAACAAAACTAAATTTAAATTGGCTTCGTTTAGGGTTAGATCTCGTGCGTTCCAGTTTTCAACTTTCTGTTTATAATGAGTGTGTGTTCGGTGCACAGGTAATAGGCCTAAATTTCCTTATTGGCGTGCTGCTCATAACCGAGTCAAACCGTAACGTGTAATAATATGGCTGTCGATTGCAGTCGGCAGCATGTGTGTTTCCTGCCAACTAGAAACGGTTGCCTGATGCCGTCATTGGACCGTGGACACGTTCCAACGTGAACTATTAACATTGCACGCGAACGATAAACGCTTCGCCGATCATGCGAAATTAACGCGCTTCGCCCGTCTATTGATCAGTGCCACTTGTGTCCGGTCTACGCAACGACAATCCTCCACCAACGATTACCGTGCAAAACCAACGGTCACCAGCAACTTCAGCCGACCTGTCGCCGACTGACGGCGCATGAAAATTGCCAGATTGCAATGGACAGCAAGCGGATATTTCGAGTCCGATTGCGTTTTGCGTTGTGCCGCACAGATGCAATCTCGTAAGTTCTGTTTTGTTGTAAGCTAGTTACAAAACCTCAATATCTAAAATCACAAGTGATACAAGAAACTGAGGAAAGAACGCATGAAAAAGTACATCTTCATGCAAGCTTGATCGGAAAACCGGAAGTGACGTCATGGAGGTATGTGTTGCAGCAAACTGTCCCAGAAGCGCAACTAAAAGGCAAAAGACAACCTGCTGCGGAGACGACAATAAGATGAAGTACACACACGTTACATATGATGTCAATACTGGACGGCAATCATTCAGCAAAGTTGAAGTTCTTCGACAAGAAATGACGTCTGTGCTGCCTGTACACGAGCATAGCCGTCTGTCAGCCAGTTCGCTGTAATGTGATCATCGAGATGAATATAAAAATGTAAAGATAAACGAGAAAAAACATCAAAAGCTGCATTTCTCGAAGCACCTGTCGATAAGATACGACCGATGGCGACACACTGTGCCGACACAATGTGCACTGTCAGCCTGCACATCAGACGTCATTGATGAACGAGTCGATGATGTCACCCAATTATTATTATCAGACAGCACATAGCAGGCCATTCAACGCTTTCAACCTGCATGTGAAACTTGTCCGTTGCAGATTGACGTTTTTGCATGTTTAGAAAACAGCAAAAAAATCTCTAATGTATCAAGGACCAAAGTTATTTGACAAAAGGCGGAATCGCTGTCGCAAGGCCATGTCAGGTGGCAGCATAGGACTAACGGTTTGGCAATTTGACTGAGAAATTCGACCCCAAATTTCCCCCTCCTATGGAATCAAGGACCCATCTAACACAACGTGTCACTGGACCCCAGAAGTGTACCTGCCAAATGGCATCTAAATCCGTCGAACCGTTTTTGCACGAATGTGGCATACAGACAGACAGACAGACCACGCTTCGGAGATAAGTGTAGAAATGAGCCAGGTCGCTTATGCTGCAAGAAGCTGCTCCTTCAAATAGGCCTTATAATAGCAAAGGCCGAGTACTTTGGCTAACATGCTATTTTCACCATCATCATTTATTACACCGGCGAGGCAGCTCACCATAATACAAAAACACACAAACATGCAAACATAAAAAATACAAAATAAAACACACAATATGCCTACATTAAAATTAGCAATATAAAATTATACTGAAAACAGTGCAAGTAAAACTCTCCCATAATATGTGTTTAATTTCGCCAGCTAACAGTGTCATCAGATCAACATCATGACTATATTTAGCACACATTGCTACAAATTTGTTGCGATTAAGAACTGACATTGCTCGTAAAACCGCTGGAACGCTGAGTCTGTAGCCACAATAACAGTTTGCTCTGGTCCATTAATAACGACAGTGGCAGTGATGTGATTTACAATAAAACTGATGAGGGCGTGTAGTCTCCCTCCAACAGCATTGGAATATACGACTCGAAAACAATTGTTCCAGGCAACGTCGAGTTGCAAAACTATTTGACAATGACCACGCTTCACAGCCATACATTAATGTACGTATGCAGTATGATCTCACAATATGAAGTGTAAACATTTCATTCGCACTGTTTTCAAAAACCGATAAAATGTTATTAAACTGACTAAATTTTCGAAAAACTTCGGAGAAGTCAATGGTACAGGTATTGTATTTCACGCCTAAGTACTTCACTTTCATCACCCAATCAATCGTCATTGGATGATGAAAGTGAAGTACTTAGGCGTGACATTCTTTGGCACTGTGAACATTCATAGTGATAGAGCAATCATCTGGATATTGCGTTTCTGAGTTTCAGTTAGACCCGTAAGCGACTCACCAGCCGTTTTCTCGCTCGCTCGTAGGTAAATCTCACTCGCTTTACTCGCTCAGCTCGCTCAAGTCGATGCTTACAGTTCTGCAATGTACAACAGGGAGTTACTTTTTTGTCGCACCCTGTATAGGCCTATATTGAGTAGTCCTTTTATAATTTCCTAAATGATTATGATCTTTATTAAATAACATGGAAGTTGATTACATACTTGGCTTCCTTTAAATTGAAGTGTGTGATACCCAAGGTAAAAACGATCGAGGTCTCCTTAAACATCGATCGAGAGTTCGAAACTTCAACTGCTGAAATTTAGCCTACGTTTAATGCTGACAATTTTAGATGCATGTTGTCTTTGTCTATTTCCAGCCATTTCGGCGCAATTCACTCCTTAAATGTTCTCTGCAGCTTAAAACGCAAAACTCACTAATAAACCCCTTATTTTGGGTTTCAAGGTTGTTC
>Ga0209671_1004880_pt1 | contig 13427 bp, 7 predicted proteins | sample WorMetHERISLAND2_2_FD_187401 | JGI IMG/M metagenome (GOLD analysis project Ga0209671, IMG submission 187401) | Marine gutless worms symbiont microbial communities from Max Planck institute for Marine Microbiology, Germany - Olavius geniculatus... | ecosystem: Host-associated > Annelida >... | reverse complement strand
CAATTTGGTAACACAAAGAAATCAGATTTTGTGTTATCTTTGCAAAAAAAATTGTGGGTGGCCACGAAACTGGGGGGGATGGAGCAAAAATGGGGGGGCGTGTGCCCCCCGGCCCGGCCTAAAACCGCCACTGTATATACAGCAAGTCTTTTGATAAATTAATTAAAATGCAACTGAAATACGGTGATATTGTATACAGCTAATGTTCAAAAAAAGAAATAGTGTAATAGTCAGCAGTGTCACTGTCACTTTCACTCGAAGCGGACTGTGCGTGCGACCGCACGCAAGGTCTCTTTCACCGTCTTCTATAGCTTCTATAGCCATCACGTGGCGCTGCACAGATGGTGTGCAGTTGACGCTGGGGAATCTCGATAGACATCTTGAGATGCGTTGCCGGCAGCTGTGTCACTTGCTCCATGCGCTATTGACGCTACATCAACGCTGCCTTCGAACGCTGCAATCAACGCTAATATATCACACGTTTAGGGGTGCGTGAGTCAGTCTGACCCACAGCATGGAGGCAATCTCTCGCCGCCCTATCACCAAAGCCACACATCACATTTTCGAGTTTCAGACAAAAACAACTTATGCGGACCTTGGTTTTGAAAATTTCAAAGCGTTATTAACAAATTCTTCGACATAAGCAGGAATGACAGTGATCCCATAAAATATTATACCACTCTCACTTTTCGAAGCCATCATCAACAACCTAAGCATTAGACAATGAGAGCGTTCTAAAATGAGTACGGATACATTGCGTAGAAACCCTGACCGTTTCCGAAGTCTTTAGACCAAAGTTTGGCCTAAAACCGAAGTAAGACCGGATTTAACCACGTCGATTTGGTCTTGGACGAAACTTGGATATTTTTGGTCTAAGATTTTAATGTGCGTCTATTTCCGTTCAACGTTTTTTGATCGGCTGTTATAATGCATGTTAAAGCTTGTAAATTAGTCTCGGTAACTGGTTGAGAAAATGCGATATTTTGCAAATTACACCTATTCGAAGTTTTGCATTTCGCAAAAATGACTTTCCCTGTCCTCTACGGTTATTATACGGCTCTGTCTCATCAAGCTACGTTTTAGAACGCGTTCATAAAAGCACTGCCTCTCAGTTTTTGACAAAGTCGTGTTTTAAATGTTGGCATATGATTCAATGAATTTCCGGTATATTATGCTAATTAGGTTGTTTTTTGATGCGCAATTGCGTATATTTATACCGACTTTATGCGTATATAATGCACTCTGAAACTGAATACGGCACACATAGCTAATGCAAATTTGTTTACGAATACAGTTAGTTACAGTTTGTGGATTGACATGATTGTGTTTCGTGATTATGCTGTGACCGTATGCGGTCAGAAAGTGTGAATTATGGCTTTTTCGCCCCTTTGCCGTTTCGCCCCCTGGCTGATTCGCTCCTTCAGCTTGGACGATTTGCCCCCCCTCACTTTGAGTAATATATTGGTCTAATGTAGACTAATATTTTCTGTTTTGTTTCTGTTTACAGAATGACAACAACTACAATGTATCGTCACTCAAGTGATTAGTAAGCTTATAATTATTTCAGTTAGCGTTATACGTGACAAAAATGCTTGGCGTAATAGGCCTAAGAGATTACAGCACGAAAACAAAAATCAGTCATCTCAGGCTGCATATCAGCGGCATTGTGGAGTAAAAAAGTAGCTACATTTTTCTGACTGACACAATTGCACATTTCTGATATAGCCTAATTTCAACAGAGATCCACACAAATTTTTGCATTAATTTCAATTTTGTTTTCTCTACAAATGGTGATTTTTGCCACAAACATCTCATATTTTGACGACAAAGATAACTAAAATGCTAAAGACCAAATGTCAATCTACTGCATGGGCGCTGCATGTGTGTTGAATTGGCCTTCCTTTGAAAAAATTTTTACAAGTATGCTAGGGTCTAGGCCTAATAACCGCCACTGCATGTTGATAAAGGTCTAGATCTATAGACAGTGTCTATACAGCACTGTATACATTATAGGGTGACGAAGTGCTGTAAAAAGCAAATGGGGTCTTTGAATCTCTATATAATGAAACAGTAATTATACGTTCAGATCGGTGATCTGAACGTATCAATTTTTACCGATCTTTCAGATTGCCAATATGACAGTTTTGGGCAAAATTTAATACCTTCAGATCGCCGATCTGATATTTTTAGGCAAAATTTTATACCTTCAGATCAGCGATCTGAGCACTCTTGCCGATCTGAGTGCTCAGATCGCTGATCTGAAGGTATAAAATTTTGCCTAAAACTCTCAGATCGGTGATCTGAATGTATCAATTTTTACCAGTCTTTCAGATCGCTGATCTGAAGATATCAAATTATGCCCAAAACCGTCAGATCGGCGATCTGAAAGACAGTAAAAATCGATACGTTCAGATCGCCGATTTGAGCGATCTGAACGTATCACCGTGCAACGGCGTGCATAATGAAATATACTGATGTCTATACTTAATTTAACAAACTACTAAATAGTCACCCAATTGTTTATTCTCATCATCGTGCTGCGAACTGTCTAAACATTAAATTATGTATTATAGCATACATATTGCAGCTTATCACCCTTGTACTGCTCGATATTGAATTGCTAGTATTCAACAGGGGTGAATCATAAGGGGGGCGAATCAGCCAGGGGTGAATCAGCCAGGAGGCGAATCAGCCAGGGGGCGAAAAAGCCAGGGGGTGAAATGGCAAAGGGGCAAAAAAGCCAGACACCAGAAGTGTTAGGGGTAGGGTTAACATTAGTAGTAGCATGTATAAAAAATGTATACCACAATTTAATTGTACACACTACCTGGGGGTGTTCCATAAGGTTCAGTCTACCACCCTGTGAAGTCAAATCTGATATGCATTTGGTTTGAATGAATTCAAATTTGTCAGGTCTTTGCTACTGAACTACTTAATCAACAGGGCTTCCAAACTGGGGCATCACACTCACACCAACAGGCTGTGGTGTGTGAAATAGCTTACCCACAGTTATTGACAGATAGTGTAATAACAGTGGGAGTCGAATTTTTGACCTTGCAGTCATTGTGTCCGACACGCTAACCCTTAGTAGTTAACAAGCCAGACTATCAGGTGTCATAGTCTATTTCATGCATTGTAACTTTCTAACTGAAGAAGTGTATATGGGTGCATTGAATGTAAGTTCTTGAAACACCCTTCACAAAATGTTGCTTTGCATATTCAACTACAAAGACCTAACCGCAATCAATTAGCAGTTTCAAAGTCATTAGTAGTATTTACTTAGTGGAAAGTGGAATGTGGTCCTAGTGTCATCAGTAATGTAATTGAGCATTTCATCATTTGGAGCATGTTAGTATCATTGTTTTTCTATTTTTGCATATCAAATGTGGCTTTAATGCTTTATGCTTTTTAAATAGCAGTTGATTCATGATAATCTGTGATTATATCTGGCAACCTGATTCATGGCAATGCATTTGATTGTTTTTGTGTTTTAGGGGACAATTTCCTACTGCATGGGATTCTGACAAGGCCTCATATGAGTGATATGACTGAAGTGTCACTGTTCTGAAGTTGTCATTTCACTATGTTGAACCATCTTGTCATCTTCCTTCTGCTGTCATCAGTTGGAATTCAGTGTCTTATTGCAAAGCCATGTGCTAGACTCTATATGAATGGAGTTGATGCATCGAACTATCCTCAACTTGCTGGTGTTTACATACTGCATGCAACACCGCCTCTGGAGGTAACATTTTCTTTAGTTATTAGGTTTATATCTGATTGTCATGAGATAAAAATCCATCTGGTTTACTTGATGATGTTTATTTAGAGTTCAAACTTTTATACTCACTGCTGCAAACATGACATAAATGAATATATGTGTATTATTTAACCAAATTTCACAAAACTAGAACAAAGACAACATTTCAGACTAAATGATAGATGCATTTATAATTTTGCACAGTTACATTTTATAGTACAGAAGTTGATGTTACAGATAATTATTTTTTTTCAGTACTTTGTAACTATTGATTGGATAATCAGAAAGGCATCCAGTGTATAAAACATTTGGTACAACAATTCCCAATTATTATTCTTTGGAATGCAGCCAAAGTAGACTAACTTTAGAAAAGTAAGCCAGTTAAGTGAAAATCTGAAGTAGTGCTGTGCCAATTTACACTCAGTTTGTATATATATATGTGTTGTTTGATCGCAGATGTTGAATGAATTCCCAGTTTATCAGCATGAATTAGGTGAGATGTTTCTGTATTATAACACTTCCGAAGCTGCACTTATGATTGGTACTCCTAACCAGCCGCATGTTCTTCTTCGATTGGACAAGAAGCCTGGTGTAGAAATATCGTCGAATATTAACTACTCGATGGATCATCTGTTTGATTTCTCTAGTTGGAAGCAGTGGGATCTTTTGCATAATAAGTTTGTTGAAGGAGGAAGTGAGGCTATTGTGAAACCTGTTTGTGTGGATCAAAACTTTGGATTCTGCACCAGCGGAATTCTTCGTCCAAGTGTCAGCAGTGTTGGTTCAAATGATTTGAATGTATTGGTGCCGAAAATGAACACAACAATTAGCATCAGCGTCAGCAGAATTTATTTCAAGCTGTACCCTGGACAGTTTCATGATGTTCGACCAGTGTATGAGATGATTAGTGACACCAGTACGACATCCTATTATCTGTTTCATATGAATGGCAAATGGAAGGTTAGTACAATGATTCGACCTGGGACTGAGGTTTTAGAGATGGAAAGTAATGCAATGAGAGTGGAGTATGAGCAGCAGTCAGAGTGGTATGCGACGGGCAAGGATGGAGGATGGGAAAGCAGTGATATACATCATCTAGAGTGCAGTCGCCAGGCTGCTGATGATATTGACTGCCGGAGTGCTTCTGCTGATGCTTGTCATAATGGAGGCAGCTGCCACATAGACTCTGCTGGCGTTTCAACATGCATTTGCACACTAGATTACACAGGCATTCGTTGTGAGCAACCAGTTGCCAGCTGTGACCCACCTGTTTCTTCCGGTTCTCCTTGGTTTGCATTCAGTGAGAGGGAAGGTAGCATCATGTCAATGTTTTGTTCTTCGGGTGGAGTTGTGTTGTCGGTGTGCGATGGAAGTGTCTGGCGGCCGAGTAGATGTGAGGCATCCGAGGATACCTCATCAGCAATGCCGAGGATCACTTCAACGCCTTTGCCTCATTTCAGAGGAAGACATCCATCTGGAAACATTGCTTTGGTGATCGCATCCCTGGTTGGTGTTCAGCTTGTTCTTCCATTCATCTGCTACTGCTGCATTTCGTGCTGTAAGTTTGATGAAAACAAACTGATCAGTGAAGAGAGGGCTCAAGCTCGGAAAAGGTTGACGAAGTTTATCCGCGCGTGCTCGGGATTTTTCTACTTCAGTTGGTGGGCGTGGTTTGCTTATCTCATCTACTACCTGTGCATGTGGCATGGTTGTGTGGCGCTGGATGGTGCTACCGTTTGGTCGGCAGTGGCAATCATGGCAATCGTCTGTGTCCTCTTGCTGTACATTGTAGTGCTCTGTGAGTCCATCTGTTCACATGAGTACGAATACTTGACCAAGGTGAGGGACGTGATGGCGGTTGAAGAACAGATTTCTCGCATGAAGACGGAGCCACCGACAATCAAGTTCAAGGCGGATTGCTGGCACCCAGAAACAAGAACTCGCACAGTATAAACTACTTGCACTTTGTTGTTGTTTTTTTTTATTCTGTGACATAGAAAATTTGCTTTGTCAGTATTGTTTTGTACTGTTTTTGGAAAAAGTTAAAATGATATTATGGGGTGATGTCTTGCAGTCGATTTACAATTGTGTGAATGTTGAGTAATGATCACAGTTATTCATTATTGTGTAATACTATTATTGTGAAAATCATTAAGTTGTAAGTATGTGTGCATTATAAGTTTTGGACCTGTATAGTTTGATTTTTAACTAGAATTACAGTTAATTGTGTTTTTTGTCAAAACAGTTGTGAAAACCAAACAGTCAATTAATAAATCAGTTAGTCAGTCAGTCAATTAAAAAATGTATGGTACCTCTTACATATCTCCTCTTCTTTTTACAAGCTCGATAAAAACAATTTTTTTTGACAATGTGTAGATACACGATGGAAGTGGGCAGGACGGAAATGGAATGCACACAGAGATGTGCACAGTACATGTACCAACTGCAGCTGTCGAGGAGATGTTCTCATATGTCAGTTGTGTCGATGTGTCTGGCAACTTCCTGCTGCCGACGTGCAATGCGAATGTAACACATGTTTACGTTGAACTGGTACGTAACATTCTTTTATCTTACTTAGTTCACGTACACAGCTTTATGTACTGCATAAATCTGATTGCCAAATAGATGCTCTGTTGTTCTCTAAAAAAACAAAAAAGTTGGATTCTGCACACTCTTACTTTTCAACTATAGTGAATATTAACTGTCATGTGTGATATTGACTGTTGAGCTGCATTGTATGACACGTGGACCACCTGGTTCACATCTGTTCAGTTACTACACTGTGTCTGAAAAAAACATCCCCGACATTTTTGACTGTAATTTGAAAACCAATTATCAGATTTTGATAATTTTTGGTGTGAATATTCTTGACACAACTTGCCATCAAATAACCATTTAGTTTCCCATCTCACCCAACGTTTGTTTCTGCACTACCTGAGGAAAACACAACCAGCGAAATATCACTTTTTTATACAGTGCAATGTGATTGCTTAATTAACATAATGCATAGCAACGTATTTTGTTCACATTTTTGACACTTTGGCTGACATTTCATCCAGTTGTCCATTTTTCAACTGCCTGTAGTAAAATTGCTTGAAGTGTTGGCCCACTATGCGAACACAGGCAAGGAGACGCTTTCTGCATTCATTGACAGCAGTATTGATAATGTTCTGCTCCAGACCAATCCAGGCTGTACCAGTCGCTTCTTGACTTCACAAACATTCCTAAACTTCATCTGGTAGACACACTGCTGCATGACAGTCAAACCTTGTAATAAACTGGCCCACAGATCAGGATAGATGAAATTTATCGAGATTTTTTTCTTTTATTTTAACACGTATATTGCTTGGTCTGCTTTCCCCAGGTAGTGCAAAAGCAGACATTGGGTGAGGTAAAAACTAAGACACATATTTCATAGCCATTTGTGTTGGAAATATTTCGGCCAAAAATTATTAAAATCTGCTAATCATTTTTAAAGCTACAATTGATAATGTTGTGGTTGTTTTGTTCAGGTTTTCTGTTTATTTCAACACATATTTCGCTTGATCTGATTTCCCTAGGTAGTGCAGAAGCATACATTGGGTGAGGTGGGAAACTGAACAGTCATTTGATGGCAAGTTGTGTCAGGAATATTCGTTTTAAAAATTATCAAAATCTGATAATTGGTTTTTAGGTTACAGCCAAAAATGTTGGGGATGTTTTTTTTGAGACACAGTGTATATGACCATGTTTTATAGGATCATCTGTAAGGTTGCATTTAGCATTTGTCTTCTGTCTGTACATATAACATTACACAGATAGCAAGTGCAATAGTGCTTTGTACAGCAGCATCTTGGTCTCTGAATACTAATACACTTAACATTTTGGTGTGAGCAGTAATTCATACAGTAATCTCATGTGCTGAATAGTACATAAGGTAACAGTGAAGTAGTCAGAGGCTGTAATAATATTGCTTTGTCCCACGTGCTGTTGACAGGCAGTTGAGTTTGCGGACGACCAATCACAGTGTCTTTACAACGATGCATTTGAACTGTTCAAGACCTCCAACGCAGGCCGAGATCAGCATGTCGACTTCACCGTGGAATACGATCTTCCAAGCTATGCGAAGGAGCTGACGATTCGTGACCCCAACAAGCGCTGGCTCAGCAGCAAGCATTTCATTCTGGCATCTCTGTTCTGTCTCACCTGGCCCTACCGCTGGATTCTCAACTCAGCCAAGAACGAGTACCACTACTGCATTGTCAAGAAGGTCACAGTGAGCCCCACTGATTTTCAACTCGCCGTTCCGATCGGTCATCCAGCACCCATTGATATTGCTAGTGGAGAAGAACATCCTCTGCTGGGTGTGATGCCAACTGTTGCTGTGCCACTTACTCCACCACCACCATACGAGGAATGATTTGAGTCCTGTTTTTCGTGGCCTAACACAATACTGTTAGACTGGTCAGCCCACACCATACTTCTGTTTTCCTGTTTGGAACTCAGGTTATTGCATGCTGATAGACCAGAGCCTACAGAAATCTGTCTGTGTTAGTTGGCAGTGTGGCACTGGAACCATCAGATTTTTATCATGCACCAGCTTACTGAAGTATAACAACTATGCCCTGATAGGCCATGAGAAAACATGAAAAACCATGACCAGTTATATTGGAGCATTCTTGTAATTGCATGTATTGTAAGCTTAGACTCGAGCTTTCTCTTGTTTGTTGTGCAGTTTTTTGCCTGTTTGTGCACATTGTTATGAAGCTAGTTTTGCTGTAGGCTTCAGTGTTGTGCTAGTTTAGTTTCAATTTCACCACATAGTATTATGTATGTCGCTAGACTTCTTTTGAGTGTTTAAACCACTTGCTTGAGTTGTGACTATCAGCACCATTTTATCTTGGTGATCTGCAGAATTTTGCATTGCAGTTTTTGTGCCTACAGAATGTTTATAGTTTGCACACGAGGCAGCTGTAATCTTGCAAGGTAGCTGATTAAACCGTGGAAAATGTGACCGATGTTTCTAGTTTGATTAATTATTTCTCAAATCTTTATTTTAATGACCAAGCCTTAATTATTAAGCCTGATCCTGACTGCTGCAGTGAGAATATTTATTGTGATTATTGGTTGTGCACAATTTCAGATCTGATTGGGTTTTGCAGATGACCTGCAGTTTTACTGCATAATGTATAGGTATTTTTTTAGGGTTTTGTGCATTATTATGTGTTAGTTTTTGTCTGGCTGCACATCATTGATTTCATGTTATTTTCTGCAGTGAGTTTTGTTTTTATTGGTATTATAATTATTTAATCATCAATAGGAAAAATGCTGCCTTTAGCATCACAGAACAAATTTTAGTGGTAAATTTTGTTGGCACTTTAGTTTTGGATAGCATTATAAGTTTTTCTTTATAAGTGTTATGAAATGTAATGTTTTCTGTAATCTGTAAACAATAGGGGTTTCTGAAGCTACAGCTGTATAGCACTTCACAAATATGTATATTTATTTGTTTATTTATTTATTAAAGTTTATCAATTCACTGTTGCAACAAACATGCAGCCGTCCATATTTTTATTTGTAAACATAATGTGAATGAAGTCGGATTTTTTTGTTGCGTCATTTCATGCAGTCATGCTTCGTGTCTAGTGTTGTGATAGCGTGGTCTGTTAGTCCTATTGCTTTGGTAAAGCAGGGAGCAGATTATAATGTCACTAGCATCTGTCTGTCTGCGGTTAAGCCTGCAGTCACATTTCTCATGAAATTTTACACAATCCCAAAAGCCTGAAAGCCTCTGTGATTCTTTCCCTTATTTAGCTCAATTTTTTCGCCTCTGTAGTGCATGTTCAGTGGGATGCTGAACTCTACAGTAAGAAGGCTCATAAAGTGACTTTGCTAATTAGTAGTAACATTTAATGATGCATATCAGAGACCAACGTTGAGAAATGCTATTACTCTTTATTTTTGGCTCTAAAACATAAACATGGGGACCAGTTATAAATGTTTGATGCATATTACATGTATGTTATCAAACATGCTAGAATTGCAGGATAGATGGATGGTTTTAGTGCACTACTAGTATATGTGTGAAATAATATTGGAAGACCAATGATCACATATGTCCCCAAAAGTTAAGTTTGTGACCCCAAAATTTTGAGGCTCTTTATTTTTACATCTTTTCAGATAGATGGTAATCTCCCATATTTCAAGTCCAGTGGTCATATGACCAGTGGCATTATGTGATGCAACTGGTGACAGCTTTGGGCTGAGATTCATGTTAGCAACAAAAATGATGACATAAAACTGTTAACTAATGAGGGTTAAATGCAACTGATACCTCATTGTGCAGAATGTATATCTACCATTAATTAGTATATGTATGTCATATATGTGTGTAGAACTGTACTTGAAATGCACTGCTGCATGTTGCTGCTGCATGTTGCTGCTGCATGTGTGTATGTCTAATTGAAAATAGGGCCCACGTTCTGGAAAGGCCAACTTTGAGATGACAATGGGCGACTTCACTTTTTGACTTTTAGACTTTTGCTGAGACTTTCGCTGAGCCTGAATCTACTTCAACTTCTGACTTTAGCTGAGCGAAAACATGGCGACCATTTACAGTTCTACGCGTACGGATAGTTTAGTAAATTAAAGCAGTCTGGTACCAAAAATAAACGCCGTGATGAATATGCAATGACGTCAGATGTTACATAATTACGATATTTGCGCACGCGGCACAATTAAATAAGCAAGTGCAAGCGTAAATGGTTGATTTATTTCCTGTTAGTTTTACCTGTTTTCTGCCATTTTTGATCGTTTTGGAGACTTAGACCAAAGTTTAGTTGAACTGTGGTCTAAGTACAGACTTTAGCGTTCAACTTTAGCTTTCGCTCAGCGAAAAGGCTCAGCGAAAGTCTATGTCAAAAAGTGAAGTCGCCCAGTGTGTGTCGGGCGGGATGTAGAAACTTACTCACTCACTCTTGAACATTCCTGAGCTAAGAAGTCTTTCCCGGATCATTCTCAGAAGTTTTGAGAATGTGGGCATGTTTGCCTGATGAATTAACAGCATAGGTCTGAGAGGAAAGGAAAATGGCCTGCTTTGTTCTGTACGTAAGAAAGCAGTTAGCAACATTTTTGACTTTGTGCACGCTCATTACTTGCTCTGTTGATGCAGTTGAATGTGTTCAATGACGTTTTCCTAGACTTAGCTGTAACAAACCGTTAGAGATGTTCGTTTTATTGGTACTTTATTTAGTCTAGATTTGCCTTATCCACAGTGTGTACAGTGTGTACACTGTACACACTGTAGTTAGTGTTATAAAATTATGTTTAGATATCTTTTGAACTATAAATAATTCTTGTATTTAGAAATCAGTCATTGTTTCTTGTAATCATCACTCTATCAAGTTGTATAATCATCATTTTATGTTTAAATGACATGGTAGTTACTATCTTTTTAGTCGATGTTGTCAGCGAATAGAATTCCTTGTTAATTGTTGTGGATTTTTTTTTATTTCCTAGAGCACTCAGATGCCAAATCAGTAGACATGACTGTTTATGTTTGTGAATTCATGAAGTTTTTGCCCCATTTTTGTATTTAGCAAGTTTATGTCTATTTTTTGTGACTATTATGTCATCTATATGTGTTTATAGGTAGTTATTAGAGCAATTTTACATTGTGTAATGGACTTTTATTACTGTTGTTTGCATATTGGTTATTGTCATATTTGGCACAAGAGAAAATAAAAATCCAGAGAATCAGCAGCCATGTCTGAGATTGTAAGCACTTATGTCACGAGTCTGACTTATGTAAGCAACACTGTAGCAAGTACTTGGACAATTATTTTTATCTTTATTTTCTTGTTTATTTTCTGCATGCTGTGATGATGATGAAGATGAAGATGATGATTGAAATAAAGTAGTGTCATAACAGCTACTGTGAAGATGCAGCTATCAGTGATTTTTACTTGGCTGCAATCTTGTATGAAACATTTATTTGCTAGTCATTTAGTGTGTTGAATTCACATTTCTTATTGAGATTATTTGTTTTAATTTTTTAGCATTGCATTTTACTGCTATATTAGTTTGTTATTGTAAAATATTGACACAGAGTTTGTATGATCTCGCTGTTGTCATTACTGTTGTGCTCACAGTATTATTGTTATATTTTCTGTATGAAGGAGGTAATGTTTTTACCTGTGTCTCTCTTGCGTCTGATGGTCTGTTGGCAATTTGGCATGATAACTCAAGATGCGAGAAATTAATATATGGCTTTTGATGAAAATTTGCACAGTTGTTTGGGGCCCACAGTGTAAAATGAGTTTATTGTTGCTTGACGTCTGAAAAACCCTTTCTGTATTTTCCCCATTTTTCATATTTCATAATGCTTTTTTCACAACCTTTCATGCTTTATAGCAGGAAATCAATACTTTGTTTACTATTATTTGTTAGATGGCAGTACTTATTTGGGTTTGTGTCTCAGTTTAACAAAAATGTTTTGTCATGTTTGTGTTCCTCGAGTGTCTTAGCTATGTATGAATTGTTATTAGGGATACCTGTGTTGTTCTGTTTGCCTATCCATCCAATATGCAGTACGTGTGTATAACTCCGGTGCGTAAAGCCGTATAAAATTTTATGTTGGTAGTAATATTTCTTGTAATTATCACATCTTCTGGTGCTGCTTTAGACTGTATGTCACAGTCATGCAGCTTAGTCAAACTCGGATATAAACTGTCTTGTGCATAAAGAATAAAGGAATAAAATTCGTTTTTACTATATTTAGTAGGGAGGCATAGCTGGTAGTGAACCCAAGCCTCTTCTTCACTTATCAGTAGGTTGCTAAAGATAACCAGTGTGAAAGGCAGCTACCTAAAAGTGTTCTACACAGTGGGATTTTTATAATGTTACTCGACCCTTGTGTAAGAAAGATGAAACAAAGACTGGCCATGTTATCTTCCAACTGCCGTAGAGTAGTATTTGCAGTATTGTTTATCTTTGCATGTTATAAAGTACGTCTTGTTTTAGTGCAATTGATTCATTTGTTGTTGTTTGCTAGTTTGCCGATTGTGATGTTTTCCTCTGACTGATTGTGAAGTAGGTTGTTGCCATTACTTAATGGAGTGTTTAAATGTTGTGAGCTCTATTATTCACATGTAGCAGTTTTCTCTTTTTCTGCAAGTGAAAGCCTATGCTTACTGTGACAGCTTCTTTCTACTTTGTACACTTGCTTGCATGTTGTACTGTTGTGTGGATCTGACACTACACTGCATTTCAAAAAAAGCCAATTTTGTTTTGAGTTTGATTTTGACACTATGTCAACCACTATGTCAACTATGTAATTATTTTAAACAGACGTTTACTGTGGGAATTTTGCAGTTTGTATTGTTGCACTAGCTTGCATGAATCAAAGCTAAAATTAAGGTTTTCAGATTATTAACTACTAATGTAACAGTGAAATTGACTGAAGTTTTGATCAAGTTTTTACAATATAGAGCAGTTACACAAAGCGTTAATGTGGCTTACTTGGTATTTATCCATACTTTTTTGAGAAAAAATTTTTCTGCAAATGCAGTTGAGATATGTCAGGGAAAGTTATGAGCTAAGACAAATTGGCCGTTTTCAAATGTACCGTGTAATACAATGACTCACTGTTCAGTGCATTTTTGTAGGTAAAGATGAAACTGTGAGGTGTTTA